>Ga0214473_10001632_pt1 | contig 29177 bp, 29 predicted proteins | sample RVTome_7_FD_203509 | JGI IMG/M metagenome (GOLD analysis project Ga0214473, IMG submission 203509) | Soil microbial communities from uranium-contaminated site in the Upper Colorado River Basin, Wyoming, United States - RVT98D197 | ecosystem: Environmental > Terrestrial > Soil > Contaminated >...
GCCACCGCCAGCGCGACGCACTACAACGACGGCGTGGGTCCGGACCCGTTCCCCTCGCCCGAGGTGAACCCGATCACCGCCACGGACGTCGCGGCGCACGCGTTCGGCGTCGCGGGGACGTACACGGTCACGCTGAGGGTGACGGACGACGACGGCGGGGCGGCGAGCGCGGCGGTCCCGATCTCCGTGGGCTGAGGGCCGGAGCGACGGGGGAGCAGGGCCGGTCAGAGGGACCAGTGCCTCGCCTGCACCGCCCTCACGCGCTCGACTGCCTCGCGCCCGCGCTCCTTGTTCTCGCGGTCCTCCGTGAACTGGAGGTGGATCGACTCCCCCCGGAAGAGCGCGTACGTGCCCGCCATGACCTCCGCGAGCGCCGGCAGGTGGTAGCCGCCCTCGAGAACGAACGCGACCCGGCCGTGGGCGACGGACCGGGCGAGGGCGAGCGTCCGCTCCGCGATCCGGAGGTACCCGCGGGACGTGAGGGCGAGCGCGGTGATCGGGTCCTTGTAGTGTGCGTCCCCGCCGTAGCTGACGAGGATCGCCTCCGGGAGGAACTGGCGGACGACCGGTTCGATCACCTCGGAGAACGCGAGGTCGTACGACGCGTCCCCCGCCCGGGACGGGAACGGGATGTTCACCGTGAAGCCCTCTCCCGGCCCCTCGCCGACGAACTCCGCCGGCCCCGTCCCCGGGAAGATCCCCCACTGGTGCGTGCTCACGTACAGGACGTCGCGGCTGCCCGCGAAGATGTCCGAGGTGCCGTTCCCGTGGTGGGCGTCGAAGTCGAGGATCGCGACGCGCGGGAGCCGCTGCAGGAGCGCGCGGGCAGCGAGCGCCACGTTGTTGAAGAAGCAGAACCCGCCGCCGTAGTCCGGACCCGCGTGGTGTCCCGGGGGCCGCACGAGCGCCAGGGCGGGCTCCTCGGCCTCCGCGGAGCCGAGCGCCGCAGCGAGCGCGCCCCCCGCCGCCACGAGCGCGTGCCCGTACGTGTCCCGATGGATCGGGGTGTCCATGTCGAGGTACCCCTCGCCGAACGTCTCGACGAGGTCCACGTACGACTTCGCATGCACGGCCTCGATCGCCGCGCGGGGCGCGGGGTCCGGGACCGTAAATCCCTCGAGGAACCCCAAGGCGTCGAGCTTCTGGACGATCGCCTCGACCCGCGCCGGTGCCTCGACGTGGCCCGGCGTCAGCACGTGGCGCGTGCAGTCGGGGTGGTAGACGAGCACCGGCGGGGCATCCGTGGGCCCGGGATAAACGTGCGCGGGGATGATTATCAGGAACCGGGTTGGCGCAACCCTTAAGCCGGACGGCGCCCCATGTATACTCTCGGGGGACAATCGTGCGGGGTCTCTCTCTCGTTGTGACACTCGCCATGCTGAGCGCATCCGCCGCGATCGTCAGCATCCCGCCCGAGGACGCCGCGGGCGCCCCGTCGGGACCGATCTCGATCTGGGAGGCGTGGAGCCGCGGCTACATCGAGATCGAGCAGGTCGACCTCGTGGTGAGCGGCGTGACGTTCTCGCACCTCGGATACGAAGTCCGAAATTCGGGCCCCGTCGACGCGCGGATCTCCGAGTTCATGCTCCTGATGAGCCCGAACCCGCAGGAGGGGCTCTACGGCACGACCGCGCAGGACGGGATCCTCACGAAGCAGACGGTCCCCGCCGGCGGCGCGATCGAGTACGCGTATGGGGACATGGTCGCGCAGGGCGTGCTCCCCTCGCCGCCGTGGTGGTGCACGGAGGAGTACCAGTTCGTGCAGTCCGGCGTGCGCGTCGTGCTCGGCGGCGAGATCGTCCCGTTCGCGATGGAGTCGAACCTGAACACGGTGGCGCCCGACCCCGGAGGGACGCAGTCGGGCGTGTGGGGGCACCTGCGCCTCTCCCCCACGCCGGTCGTCGGGAAGACGATCGACGGGGAGTTCTGGAAGGAGATCCCCGAGACGGCGGGACAGCTCCTGCACGTCGTGCTCCGCGCGACGAACATCGCGATCAAGGACACGACGGACGGCCTGACGGACCCCGACGCGCCGAACGCGTTGGTGTGGGACGTCGTGCCCGCCGGGTACGCGATCGTGCCCGGCACCGCCGAGCCGTCTGGGTACACGCTGACGGCGCTCCCGGACGGGTCGACGCGGATCTCATGGCCCGCGAACCTCCCCGCCGCGGACATCACCGGTTGGTTCCCCGGCGGCGTCCCGACCCCGTACACGTCGCGGCGCTTCGCCTACGACGTGACGACGCCCCACCTCGCGCCCGGCCGGGCGGTGCTTCCGCGCGCCCTGGTGAGCGCGGACGGGGACCTCAGCGCGGAAGCGAACAGCGCCCTGCCCGTGATGGACGTGCTCGCGGTCCCGATGCCCCCGACGGCGGACGCGGGCGCCGCGTACGAGGCGTACGAGGGCGACGCGATCACGTTCTCCGCCGCGGGGTCGACGGACCCGAACGGGGACGCCCTCACGTTCCGGTGGGATTTCACGGCCGACGGGACGTGGGACACCGCGTGGTCCCCGGACCCGACCGCGACCGCGGCCCTCGGGGACGACATCGCGGGCCAGGTCCGCGTCGAGGTGAGCGACGGCACGTTCACGGACACCGCGGAGGCGCCGCTCCTCGTGCGGGACCGCGCGCCGACGATCGACGGCGTCCGTGCGAGCGCGGCGGGGAACCTGACGCTCCGCGTGGCGGGGGAGAAGTGGCACGACGTCACGCTCGAGGTCGTCCAGGGCGGCGTCGCGCGGCGGATCTCCGTGACCCGGATGCCGGGCTCCCCGGACGAGCAGGCCGCCACGCTCGAGGACGTGGAGTTCGTCCTCACGGAGGACGCCTCGATCACGGTGTACTACACGCCGGAGGGCGATCCGGTGAACGGACAGCCGAACGGCGCGAACCCCGTGTGGGTGATCTTCAACACGTCCTCCACGGAGGCGCGCCTCCACCACACGTTCAACGTCCTGCACCCGGACACGTACGTCTGGACGCTCGACGACCTGATGCCCCTCCTCCTGGGCTCCGCGATCCGCGTGCAGGTCGACGCCTCCGACGTGGGCAGCGACGACCTCACCTTCGCGTGGGACTTCGGGGACGGGGCCACCGCCAGCCTGACGGTCTTCAACGACGGCCTCGGCCCGGACCCGTTCCCGTCGCCGGACGTGCATCCAATCGCCGCCACGGGCGAGGCGACGCACGCGTTCGGAGCCGCAGGGACGTACACCGTCACGGTGACGGTGACGGACGACGACGGGGTGTCCGCCGCCGAGACCCTCGTGCTCGCCCTCGGGTGAGCGAGGGGTTTTATCGCCCGCCGGCTATCGCCGCGCGATGAAGGCGGGGGAGGCCCTCGAACCGGATGCGCTCACGGTGAACGAGCGCGTGCTGCTCCACCTGCGGGAGAGCGGCGCCGCCCGCGAGTCCGTGGACGCGTACCCCCTCACGCAGCCGGGCATCGCGGACACCCTCGGCATCCGGGTGAACCACGTCTCCCGCGCGGTGAAGCAGCTCATCGCGCAGCGCCTCGTGGCGGAGGGGGTCGCGCGGATCCGCGGCGAGGTCCGGAAGCGGAAGGTCTACACGGTCACGTCGGAGGGGCACACCCTCGCCCAGCGGCTCGCGGGAGAGCTCGCGCCCCGGCGCGTCCTCGCGGTGGAGGCCTCCGGGGAGCGCGCGGTCAGCGCCCACGAGGCCCGCCGCCTCGTCGCGCCCCCGACGCTCGCCCGCCTGTTGGCGGTGATCGACCGCGACGGGCGCCTCGACCTTCGACGGCCGATGGCGGCGCCGTCGCGGGGGAACGCGGCGTTCGAGGAGGGTCGGCCCGAGCCGCCGCCCCTCGTCGGCCGGGCGGCGGAGGGCGACGCGCTCCGCGCCGCGCTCCGGGAAGGCCCCCCGATCCTGGCGTTGGTCGGGCCGCGGGGCGTGGGGAAGACGGCCCTCGTGACCGCGTGCCTCGACGACGACCGGCCGCGGTTCTGGTGGACGTTCCGGGGGAAGGACCCCGTGCCCGCGCTCCTCGACGGGCTCGCGGCGTGGCTCGCGCAGCTCGGGAAGCCGGACCTGCGGGGCCGGATCGGGAAGGAGGCGCCCGGATGGCGGGAGGTCGGCAAGGTCCTGGCGAGGGACCTGCGGGGTTCGGCCGCCCTGATCGTGTTCGACGACCTCCACTCGGCGGGGGAGGACGTCATGCCGTACGTGGAGGCGATCGCGGAGTCCGCCGCGTCCGTGGGGTGCCGCGTGGCGGTGACGACGGTCGAGCCCCTCCCGCGACGCACGGATTGGCTCGCGGAGGGGCTCCTGCGGGAGATGGTGATCGAGGGGCTGAACCGGCGCGCGGCGCGGGCGCTCGTGCCGGGCGTCCCGGACGCGGAGTTCGACAAGATGTACCGGCTCACGGACGGGAACCCGCTGTCCCTCAAGCTCCTCGCGGCGGAGCGAGCGCCGGACGAGTATTCCCCGGAGGAGCGCGCGCTGCTCAAGGTCCTCAAGATGCGCCAGGACGAGTCCTAGATCACCTGCGTCGCGCGGAACCGTCCTTCCTTGAACTCGAGGGTGAAGACGTTCGTGTTGTGCTCCACGCCCCGCATCTTCAGGCAGCGGATCCGGCGGTAGACGTCGAGGTCCCCCACGCGCTCCATCGTCAGGTGGAGGACCCCGTCCGCGAGGAAGTCCTCGTCCTTCACGGTCGCGAGGTCGGGGATCGTCTCGCTCACGATGAACGAGGTCGTGTTCAGGGCCTTCAGCCATCCGAAGAAGTGGAACAGGGTGATCCGCCGCTCCCGGAGCCCGGCGATGATCTCGAGCACGGGCAGGGAGTCGAGGACGAGGAGGTCGAACGGGTTCGTCTGGCGCACGTCCTCGAGGTGGTTCTTGAGCACGTCGAGCCACGGCTTCTCCGGAGCGGTTCCGAAGCGCGCGGCCCCCCGCATCTCCTCGAGCCCGCGGCGGATCCGGGACAGGTCCTGGATCCGGAGCCCCTCCGCGACCCTGGCGGCGTCGAACCCCATCCGGCCCATCTGGAACTCGAGGCTCGCCTTCCCCTGCTCGAGCGTGACGTAGATCCCGCGGTGGCCCTCCTCCGCCGCGTTGTGCCACAGGATGTTGTAGGCCAGGGAGGACTTCATCGTGCCCGGCGGGCCGGAGATGAGGACGACGTGGCCCTCGGGGATGCCGCCGGTGATCGCGTCGTCGAACCCCTCGACGTACGTCCGGTAGAACCGCATCTCGGCGGGCATGCGGCGATGCCGCCAAAAAGGTTTGCGAGGGTCACGACCACGACGTGAGGTCCCGCGTCAGCACCGCGAGTCGGTCCGGGTCCAGCGTCTGCGGGTCGAGCGGGAGCAGGAGGACGGCCTTCCGTTCCCCCACCTCGTCCGCGAGCACCTGCACGAACTTCACGACCTTCCCGAAGTCGTTCTGCGTGAACAGGTACTCGATGCCGTCGAGGACGACGCGGCACCCCGGTTTCCCGGTCGCGTGCTTCCGCACGAGCTCGACGATGCCCCCGAGGTTCGTGGGGTTCAACGTGTCCTTTCCGAAGCTCCGGCTCAGCCAGTAGATCGGCACGTCCCCGAGGCTGTACCGCTGCCGCGCGTCCTCCGGCCGGATCCGCGTGATCACGAGCCCGGGGGCGCCTCCCCGGACGTCTGCGGCGAGCCGCTCGAACGCGGCGTGCGGCTTCTCCCGCAGGACGGCGTAGCTGCGGCCGGGCTCCGCGTCCGGGAGCGGCGCCGGGGCCCCGGGGACGGGCGGGGGCGCGGGCTCCTCCCGGCGGGCGCGGCGGCGCAGGAGGAAGAGGAGCGCGGAAAGGACCAGCACCGCGAGCCCCACGAGGGCGAAGTGCGCAGCCTCCAAGACGAACCCGTCCCCGACGATCGGGGTCGCGACGAAGGCCTCGAGGTGCGACACCGCCATGTCGACGGTCCGGGGCGACCCCGCGACGGTGTGCCCGGCGAGCGCGACGTCGACGAGGACCGTGTTCTTCGTCGTGGCGGTGGCGTTGAGGACGCGGTCCTCGACGAGGATCCACGCCGCCAGACCGGCCGCGTCCGTCGTCCGCTGCGCCCGGGGAACGCCGTTCACCGTGACGTTCACGGCCGCCCCGGGGAGCGGGGCGCCAGCGGCCGTGGCGACGGACACCGCCAGGAAGTTCTGGACGAAGATCCGGGAGGGGGTGACGAGGGTCCGCCGCGCGGCGTCGTCGAGGAACGTGCAGTTCACGAGCGTGGCGGTGGACGCGACGAGGAGGAAGTCGATCCCGCCCGCGGCGCCGGCGATTGATGCGTTCGCGATCGTGGCGGTGGAGGCGACGAGATCGAGGGCGAACAGCGCGGCTTCCGTGAGGGCCGCCCGCTCGACCCGGAGGCCGCTCGCGGAGACGGCCCGGAGGCTCCGGGTCCCGCCGGTCACCCGCACGTCCCGCAGGACGAGGCCGGAGGCGTCGCCCTCCACGACGACGCCCTCGCGCGCGATGGCCGAGACGGTCAGGTTCTGGACGAGGGTCGTCGCGTTCGCGAGGCGGACGCCGAGGCCGAACCCCGTGATCGACGCGTCCTGCAGCGTCCCCGAGGCGTTCGCGAAGTGCACCGCCTCTCCGGTGCCGTTCCGCGCGACGAGGCCCACGAGCGTGGGGCCACCGCCCTCCGCCCGGATTCCGTCCACCGCGTACTCCACGACCGCGCCGACGAGCCGCGAGTCCGCGGAACCCTCGAACCAGACGCCGTTCCAGTCCCCGTCCGCCGGCGGGAACTCCCGCGAGGTGAACGTGATCGGCGCGGCGGCGGAGCCGTCCCCGGTCAGGCTGCCGCGGACGACGAGCCGGCTCCCGCGGCAGAACTTCACGGTCGTGTTCGGCTCGATCACGAGCGTGCCGGTGAGGTTGACGAAGACGTCCCCGCAGACGCGCCACGGGCTCCGGGCGGCGTCCCAAGTGACCGTCGCGCCCGCGGACACGTTCGTCGCGGGATTGGAGACCGGGATCACCGTGAACACCGCCGTGTCCCAGACAGAGTCGTTCCCGATGTACGTGGCGTTGACGACGAAGTTCGCCCCGACGGACGGGGGGGCCCAGGTGTCGACGGCGGACGCGTTCGTGACCGCCACGGTCTGGATCCTGAGGGTGGCGCCGGCCGGGTCCGTCCAGTTGAACTCCACGCGCTCGAGGTGGCTTACGTTTCCCACGTACGACGTGATGCTCGCCGTGGCGGTGACGATCTCGAACTGCTCGTACAGTCCGCGGTCCGTCGCGACCGCGATTCCCGACGCGATGACGTAATCCGTCGCGGACCAGATGCGGATGGTGGCGGCCCCCGCATGGACGGGCGGCGTGCCGTTCGTCTCGTTGGCGCTCACGTTCACGTGCCAGACGCCCGTCGCCGGCGGGGCCCACGAGGCGACCGACTGCGCCTCGCTGTTCGTCAACCGCGTCTTTGGGACGTATTCCGCCCGGACGAGAGCCCACGTCGCGTTCCGCCATTCGACGCGGGCATCTTCGTCGATCCCGGTGAATCCCCCCGTGTAGGCGATGGAGGCGGTGACGGTGACGGACATTCCGAGCACGTAGTCCGTCCGGTCCGTCCTCACGCCGACCCCGGTCACCGGGGCGCGGGCCGGCCCGGGGAGGACGCCGAGGAGGACGACGGTCAAGGAGATGGTGAGAAGAAGGCGCCGAGGCACAGGATGCTTCGATGAGGCTGCCTTGGTATATTACTTTCGCGCCGTGAGGCGGACACCCGGCCATGCTCGCCGTCCCCTTGGTAAGTTGGTAGGAGACCGGGGACGGCGGGGGCTACCCTTAAGTGCGCACCCGAAGGTTGGCAGCCTAAGGCGCAGGCTCATCGAGGGGGAAGGTTGCCTGAAGGGAGGCGCCCGGAGGAGGGGATGCCTCCCAGCCAAATGCCCCGCCCGGGTGGGCGGGGCCGGAGCGAGGGGAACGGCATGAACGGCGTGCGACGGCGCGCGGTAGCGTGGCTTGTGGCGAGCGCCCTCTGGATCTCCGTGGTCCCGGCGCTGAACGCGGCGGGGAACGGGACCCAGGGGCAGATCTGGCTGGACTGCGACCCCGGGGGCCAGGCGCACGGGGGCGGCTGGCAAGCGGGCGGGGTCGTGTGCTTCGGCGGCGAATACGCCCCGGACGCGGTCCTGTCCTTCGACCTGATCGTGGAGAACCGCGACAACGTCGATCAGACGGACCTCCGGGTCGCGCTCGCGATCCACTCGGAGGACCCGCCGACGACCGCCGACGACCTCGTCTTCGTGCGCCTCACGGCGCCGGACGGGACGGTCGCGACCCTCTACCTCGCAGACTTCGGGACGTCGGAGTTCAACCCGTTCGACGAGGCGTACGGGGGCCGCCACCACGTGTACGTCGGCACGGACGCGATCTGGAAGAACTACGAGTACCCGGCCGTCCTCGCAGAGGACGAGACCGTCCGGATTGCGGTGGAGGTCCAGCTCGGGCCGGACCCGGGGGACGGATTCGAGATCCACTTCGACGCGTTCGACCTGGACACCGGGGCGAAGAGCCCGAACGGCCACGACGTCACCCTGACGTCCGGCGGCGAGGGCCCGGTCCCCGAGGACGAGATGCCGGGCGCCTGCATCTCCGGCGGCGACGCGGTCACCGTGCACGAGAGCGACCTCGTCGTGTTCGACGGGACGTGCTCGAGCGACCCGGACGGGGTCATCGTCGCGTACGAGTGGGACCTCGACCTGGCGATGGACTCGGACGGGGATGGCGACGCCGCGAACGATGTCGACGCGACGGGGCCGACCACGTCCTTCACGTGGTTTGACGACTTCGAGAGCGAGGTCCGCCTCACGGTCACGGACGACGACGGGAACACGGACGCCGCGATTCAGACGGTCACGGTCCTGAACGTGGACCCGGACGGGACGTTCGGGGGCGCGTTCGTCGAGTTCAACCTGACCCTGCGGATGGCGGGGGAGAAGTGGCACAACGTGAACCTGGACGTCCACGCGAACTACAACCGGACGACCGGCGAGTCCGACGGCGTCGTGGCGAGCCTCGAGGTCGAGCGGTGGCCCGGCTCCCCGTCGGCGAACCCGACCGCGGGGGACGCGGTGATCCCGATCCGCGTCGACCTCACCAGCATGGACGTGCTCACCGCCGTGATCGCGTACGACCCGTTCGCGGACGACGGGGACGCGATCCGCGGGGACCAGCCGATCAACGGCCAGGTCTGGGGCGACAACCCGATCTGGCTGATCTCCGAGTTCGCGGACGGCACCACGTGCATGCTCAAGCACAACTTCAACGTCCGGCAGTCCCTGGACCGGGACCGCGACCTGCCCGAGATCTTCGCGGAGCCGTGGATCGTCGACCTGACGTGCGGCGCGAGCGCGGGGATGCCGATTGAGTTCGTCGGCGGCGCGGTGGAGGTCGGGACGGACGACGTGACGTTCACGTGGGACTTCGGCGACGGCGCGATTGCGAGCACGACGTACCTGTACGACCCGGCCCTCGGGCCGGACCCGGCGATGAGCCCGTACGAGCCGTACTTCGGGGGCACGCTACCGCCCTTGAACCTCATGGACACGGCGTTCCACGCGTACGCGGCGGCAGGCACGTACACGGTCACGCTGACGATCAACGACGACGACGGAGGGGCGGAGGTCATCACGTTCGAGGTCACGGTCTCCGACACCAGCGCCATGTGCCCGAAGTAGGTCGCGGAAAACGCTAAGAGCCGACCGGGGTATGGCGAGCGGATGCGTCGCGAGGTGGCGGCAGTCCTCGTCCTCGCGTCCCTCGCCGCCGGCATCCCGTCGGCGTCCGCGGTCCCGCCGAACGACCTCTTCCTCTTCTTCGACGGGACGTACGACGTCTCCCAGTACGTGAACGGGAGCACGGTGGAGGCGTGGGCGGCGCTGAACTTCTCGGGGAGTCCCGACCCGCCAGGACAGGTCGACAACATCGAGTTCCGGTGGTTCGCCCCGAACGGGACGTTGGCGGGGTTCTCGAGCCTGGACCCCGACGCGAACGGCTACGCGATCGACACCCTCCGCGCCGCAGTCGAGGGCACGTGGGCGCTGAACCTCACGTACCTCGGCACGCCGCCCCTGTGGGCGAACCGGACGTTCGCCGTCCTCCCGGCGGCGTGGTCCGGCACTGTGGTCCTGGCTGGGAGCACGATGGTCGGCGGGAACGCGACCCTGACCGTGGCGGCGGGCACGACCGTCCGCTCCGACCCCGGCGTCTACCTTCGCGTGAAGGGGGGATTGGCGGCGGTCGGCACGCCCGCGCAGCCGATCATCTTCACCGCCAACGCGTCGACCGTGGCGGGGGCGTGGAAGACCCTGCTGTTCCATCCGGAGAGCGGGAACCGCTCCGTCCTCGAGCAGGTCCGCGTCCAGTACCCTGAGGACGGAGTCCGCCTCCTCGAGGCGTCCCCGCGGATCGCGAACGTCTCCGTCTCGGACGCCGCCGGGGACGGGTTCCGGCTCACGAACGTCACGGGCCGGCTCTTCGAAGTCGGCGTGACGCGCGCGGTGAACGGGGTCTGGATCGAGGGAGGCGATGTGGTCCTCGAAAACCTGACGGTCCGGGATACGTTCTACGGGATCTCGGTGAGCGGCGGGACCCTCGCGGTGCGCAACGCCACGGTTGCGTCCGCTGCGCAGATCGGCATGAACGCGGTCGGCGCGACCCTCGACTTGGACGCCGTGTCCTTCCAGGGCGGCAGCATCGGCCTGTCGGCCTCCGGCGGCTCCGTCCGCGGGGAGCGCCTCGCCTTCTCGGGGCTCACGGACGGAATCGACGCGGACGCCGCGGCGGTCGGCGTGGGCAACTCCACGTTCGCCGCCACGGTCGCGCGGCACTTCCTCGTCGCGAACGGGGCGCGGGTGCAGGTCGTCGCCGGCGCGTTCGGGCCGCTCGGGGAGACCGCCTCCCTCACCTCCGGCTCGGAGCTGACCCTGTGGAACTACCTGGACGTCGGGGTCGTGGACCACGACGCGGGCGACGCGAACCTCTCGGGGGCGTCGATCGTCGTGTACGGGGACGAAGTGCCCGTCTTCTCCGGGGCGACGGGCGGGGACGGCGCGATCCCCACCCTGCTCCTGCGGCACCGCCGCTGGGCCCCCACGTTGGACGAGAGCCTGTTCCGCGTCGTCGCATCTCTCGCGGGGTACGCGTTCGAGGACAACAACCGCACCTTTAGGATGGAGGCGGGGCGCGACGAGCGCTTCCGCGGCAGCACCGCGGACCTCGATGCGGACGGCGAGCCGGACTTCTCCGATCCGGACGTCGACGGGGACGGCCTCCAGAACGACGCGGAGGACCTCCTCGGCACGGACCCCAGGGACGCGGACACGGACGGGGACGGCCTCCCGGACGGGTGGGAGTTCGACTACCAGCAGGACCCGCTCGACGCGGCGGACGCGGAGGCGGACGCCGACGCGGACGGGCTGAACAACACACGGGAGTACGAGGAGGGGACGGACCCGCGGACGGTCGACACGGACGGGGACCGGATGAGCGACGGGTGGGAGGTCCGGTACGACCTCGACCCGCTCGACGCCTCCGACGCAGAGGAGGACGCGGACGACGACGGGGCCACGAACCTCGAGGAGTTCCGGGGCGGGACGAACCCTCGGGACCCGAACAGCCGGCCGTCCACGGGGCTCGGGACGGTCTGGCCCTTCGCGGTCGCGCTCGTGGCGGCGGTCGGGATCATCGTCCTGTCGCTCCTGATCAGCCGCCGGCGGAAGGCGAAGACGGGCGAGCCCCCCGAGGAGAAGGAGAAGGAGGAGTAGGCCTCAGAGAGCGATCAGCTCGCGGGGCGCGGTCGACAGGAACTTCGGCGCGTCCCCGGTGACGAGCAGGTCGTCCTCGATCCGCACGCCCCCGTACCCCGGGAGGTAGATGCCGGGCTCGTTCGTGAACACCATGTTCTTCCGGAGGACGACTTCGCTCGCCTGGTTCAGCCCCGCGCCGTCGTGCACCGCCAGGCCGACACTGTGCCCGAGGCCGTGGATGAACCGGCCCTTGTACTTCGTGCCGTCGATCAAGTCCCGCGCGACCGCGTCCACGGCCTTCGCTTTCGTCCCGGACCGCATCGCCTTGATCGACGCCGCCTGGGCCCGCCGGACGGTCTCGTAGACGTCCCGCTGCTTCTCCGTGGGCCGCCCGATCACGATCGTCCGGGTCACGTCGGAGCAGTATGCTTCGTATCGCGCGCCGAAATCGATCACGACGAGGTCGCCCTTCCGGAGTTTCCGGGGGCCCGCGGTGTAGTGCGGCTCCGCGCCGTTCGGGCCGCTGCCGACGATCGTGCGGAACGACGGCCCAGAGGCGCCGCGCACCTGCATCGCGTACACGAGGTCCGCCGCGACCTCGCTCTCCCGGCGGCCCGGCTTGATGACCTCGAGGGTGTCGACGAACGCCTGGGACGCGATCCGGGCGGCCTTCGCGAGGGCGGCGATCTCCGCCTCGTCCTTCACGAGCCGCGCCCGCATCACCGCCTCGCTCACGTCGACGAGCCTAGCCTTCGGCGCGAGCTTTCGCAGCTCCTCCGCGGCCTTGTACGTGAGCTCCGGCGGGTTCACGCCGATCCTCCGGTGGCCCTTTAGGACCTTCCGGAACGCCTTCAGCCGCTCCGCCCGGTTCCCGAACACGTGGAGCGGCAGGCCGGACTTCTTGGCGGCTTCCTCCTCGAGCGCGGACGTCACGACCTCCACGCCCCCGTCCGGGTGGCAGAAGGCGCCGCAGCCCTCGAAGATCCCGTCCGTCAGGCCCGCGACGTACATGAACGAGAGGTCGACGTGCGGGTCCGTGGAGTTCGAGAACGCGAGGAGGTCCACGCCGTCGCCGATGTACTTGTAGATGCGCTTCACGCGGACCTTCATGGGGCACCGTCCCCCGTCGTAACCTCGGCCGGGTAATAAGCCTTGGCGGCGGGGAGCCCAATCCTTATGGAGGCCGCGACGTTTCGCGTGGCGGTGCGGCGGAAGAAGGGGCAGGAGCGGCGGATCGCGGGCGAGCGGATCGAGGCGCTGTTCCGCCTCGCCGAGCAGGAGGCGCTCCGCGGGAACGCCGCCCGCGCGGACCGGTACGTCGAGCTCGGCCGGAAGATCGGGATGCGGTACAACGTCCGCCTCCCGTCGGAGTTCAAGCGGCGCGTCTGCAAGGAGTGCCACGCGTTCCTCGTCCCCGCCAAGAACGCGCGCGTCCGCATCGGCGGATCGAAGGTCGTCACGACCTGTCTCCGGTGCGGCGCCGTGATGCGCTTCCCGTACCTCCGGGAGCAAAAGGCGAGACGCCGTCAGTAACTCGTCGTCATGTCGAGCTTGCCCGCCTTGCGGGCGAGGTACTCCATCAGGCGGAAGAGGCCGATGCTCAGCAGGAAGAACACGGTGGCGGACACCGCCAGCGCGAGGAGGACGACGAGCGGCTCGACCCCCTCGAGCCCCGTGGGGATCGTCTCCCAGAACGCGGACGGCATGACGGTCCGCCGGATCAGCTCGAACCAGTACGTGAGGGGGATCGCATGCCCGAGCGACTGTCCCCAGTCCGGGAGCACGGTCAGGGGGAAGAGGACGCCGCAGAACAGGTAGAACAGACCCGGGATGCCCTCCGCGAGGCCGTGGATGTGCCGGGCGGTGAGGAACGAGAGGGCCGCGAGGCACACGCCGATGCCGACGAGGGTGAACATGCCGAGGAGGAACGCCGCCAAGAAGAGGGGTATCTCTCCGAGGCTCAGGTCGATGCGGACGTCGAGGAACGCGACGCCGAACCCGAGGGTGATGAACACCGCGAACGCGGCGACGAGGACCTTCGTGGCGGCCCGCCCGACGATGTACGTGTAGTACGAAACGGGGGACATGTACACGTAGCGGAGGGTCTGGTACCACTCCCGGTCCGCCTGGATGACCTGGAACGTGCCGAACAACGTGTTCCCGACGAAGATGAAGAACGCGTTGCCGATGTAGACGAAGTTGAACCGCGCGAGGCCGGCCTCAGTCGCAAGCGCCGACTGGGGCCCGCCAATCGCCGCGAACACGAGGTACATGAAGACGAGGATGAACGCGCCCGCGACGGGCTTGACGACCGAGTAGACCGCGAAAAGCCACGGTTCCGTCCAGTTCGATTCGATCTGCCACCCGAGCCAAGTCGCCCACTTGAACGAGCGCCAGTGGCGGTTCACGGTCGCGTTCACTGATGCCGTGACGTCAGCCTCCCCTCACGCCTCGCGAGCATCTCCATGTATCGGAGGGAGAACCGCGCGAGGGTCAGGAACACGACGCACAGGACGAGGAGGACGAGGAGCTCGGTCTGCGCCGGCAGGAACTGGAACTTCATCACGGACCCCGGAAACAGCACCTGTCGCAGGGCGTCGAGGCCGAGCGTGGCGGGGATCACGGAGGCTCCGATCGCAACCCAGCGGCCCCACGTGCCCGGGAACGCACCCACGGGGAAGTAGAACCCGGATACGAGGAAGATCGGCTCCTCGAGCAGAGCAGACAGATGCCACGCCTCCCGGCCCCACAGGAGGTACAGGGAGGCGAACATCATCCCCATGCCGTAGAGCGATACGAGGGTCGCGAAGAACACCGCCAGGATCATGAACGGGTCCCCGAGGTCGAAGTGGACGCCGAAGACGTACACGCCCGCGACAAGGGTGACGACCGCCCGGACGGACGTCATGAAAATCCCGCCGACCGCCATGCCCGCGAGCAGGGACATGCGGGACATGGGCGCAATCATGTACAGCTGGAGGTTCCCGATCTCCTTCTCCCAATAAAGCTGGGAGGCCATCGACCAGAGGACGTTAAGCCAGAAGGCGATCATCACGCCGCCGAGGACGACGAAGCCGACGAGGGCGCTCACGTTGTCCTGCGCGGCACGGATGAGATCCCGCTGTATATCGGGCGACAGGGTCGGGTCGCTGAGAATCGCGGCGATCGCACCTTGCAGAAACCCATGATAGATGAACACGTACGCGGCGATGCCGAGGAGCGGCAGGAGTCCATCGAAGAAAATCCACGACGGCTCGCGGTTCGCCCCCACGATCCGGACGTACGCCCGACCCCACACGGCCCGCAGGTTCAAGGAGACGTGGTTCGCGACCCCGCTCATTCGAGCGTCCTCCCGACCATGCTCACAAAGACGTCCTCCAGGGTCGGTTCCGACTTCTCCAGGTGATGGATCTTCGAGCCTTGCTTCACGACCTCACTCACGATGTCGCTCACCGCCGCCTCGTCCTCGAGGATGAACGTGAGCTTCTCGACGCTCGCGCCGTCGTCGCTCACCTGGCTGAAGTTCTTCAGTCCGGGGATCGCCTTGAACGCCGCCGTGCTCTTCAGAGGGTCGACCTCGATCCGGAACGTCGTGTCCTTCTTGAGGCGGCGTTTCAGGTTGCCCGGCGTGTCCACCGCCAGGATGCGCCCCTTGTCGATGATCGCGAGGCGGTCGCACATCTCGTCCGCCTCCATCATGTAGTGCGTCGTGAGCAGGACGGTCTTCCCCTTCGCCTTCCGCACCCAGCCCATGACGTAGTCCCGGATCACGCGGGACGCGTTCACGTCCAGGCCGAGGGTTGGTTCGTCGAGGAAGATGATGTCCGGGTCCGTGACGAACCCCCGGATCATGTTCATCTTCTGCCTCTGACCGCTCGACAGCGTGCGGACCTTCGCGCTCCGCTTGTCCCACAGGCCGAAGGTGTGGAACATGTCGTCCACGCGGGCCTTCGCGACGTGGCTCGGCACGCCGTAGAACTGCGAGAACATCCACACGTTCTCCCGCGCGGTGAGGAGGCCGTACCCGCTCGACTCCCCGCCGCTCACCATGTTGATCTTCGTGCGGATCGGGAGCGTGTCCTTCGACACGTCATAACCGGCGACCTTCGCGATGCCGGACGTGGGCAGCAGGAGCGTCGCGAGGATCTTGATCAGCGTCGTCTTGCCGGCGCCATTGGGGCCGAGCAGGCCGAACAGCTCCCCGTCCCGGATCTCCAGGTTCACGCGGTCCAGGGCGGTGACGGGGCCCTCCTCGTCCTCGTCGGGCTTCCGGCGGCGGAAGAGCTTCCGCTTTCCCTTGAAGACCCTCGTGAGATCCTTCGTCTCCACCGCCAATGCCATGGTCAGTCCCGCGCCCCCGCGGGGTCCGCACCGCTCCCTCGAATCCGGGGACGGGTCACGTCTGCGCCAGCTGCTTCGCCCGGGTCACGTAGCCGGCTATCCGGTTGCGCATCATCGACGTCGACACGTCCGTCAGCTCCGACACCTTCGCCTTGTTGTGGTCGAAGTCGGCCGTGAAGGAGTCGGGATACAGACGGAGGAGCTCGAAGGCGACGCGCTTGATGTACGTAGGCCGGATGTTTCCCATGGTTCACCCGCTGGTTCCCGCGGTAAGGGCTTCGGAAAAGGGGGTCGTAGATAAAGGTTCCCTCGGGGGATGCGGAGGTTCCCTCTGCGGCAAGCGCTGCGACTCACCGGACAACGATTAAATACGGAGCCCAGATTGGGCTTCGTCCCCGGGGTGGGATGGCCGTGGAAGAACCGATCGCGAACGTCGAGGTGATCCGGGGTCCCGGAGGCTACGTCGCCAAGGTCCAGAGCGAGCTCGGCGGCGTCCGGGAGTACCACGGGTCCACGTTCGAGCAGGTCCTCGAACAGGTCGTGATCGACCTCCAGGAAGAGTTCGAGGTCCCCGAGATGGGGCGCTGAGCTCACGGCGCCTGGCCGTACTCGTAGACGCCCCGGCCCGTCTTTCGACCCAGCCGGCCCGCCCGCACGTACTGCCGGAGCAGCGGGGAGGGGCGGAACCTCGGGTCCCCCGTCTCGCGGAACAGCGTCTCCATCGTGTCCAGCCCGATGTCCAGCCCGGTGAAGTCCGCGAGCTCGAACGGGCCCATCGGCATGTTCGTCCCGAGCTTCATCGCCTTGTCGATGTCCTCCGGGCTCGCGACCCCCTCCTGGAGGAGGTTGAACGCCTCGTTCATCATCGGCACGAGGAGGCGGTTCACGACGAACCCGGGGGCCTCCTTGACCTCGACCGGCTCCTTCCCGAGCTTCGCGCAGAACGCCTTCGCGAACTCCGTCACCTCGCGGGACGTCTCGCTCCCGCGGATCACCTCGACGAGCTTCATCACCGGGGCGGGGTTGAAGAAGTGCATCCCGACGAACTGGCGGGGCCGCTTCGTCGCCGCCGCCATCTCCGAGATCGACAGGGACGACGTGTTCGAGGCGAACACGACCTCCGGCGGGCACAGCCGCTCGGCCTCCGACCACACCTCCCGCTTCACGTCCATCTTCTCGAACACGGCCTCGATCACGAGCTGCGCGTCCTTCACCGCCGCGGCCATGTCCGTCGTACCCTCGACGCGGGAGACGATCTGCTCGACCTCCTCCACGGTCATCTTGCCCTTCTCGACCCGCTTCATGAGGGGCCCGCGGATCCGGCGGAACCCGGCCTCGACGAACTTGTGGTCGATGTCCCGCATCGAGACCGCGTAGCCGGCCTGCGAGCACACCTGGGCGATCCCCGCGCCCATCGCGCCCGCCCCGAGCACGCACACCTTCTGGATGTCCTCCACCCGCATCGAACGGCCTCCGAGGTGGGCGGGAAAGGCGGGGCGGGGTATATGTACGCTGGGTCCGGGACCCTCCTCGCGGTCACCCGAAGGGGCGGATGGCGGCGAGGTGGCGGCCTAGTCCGGCACGCACTGCGGCCACGAGCTGCAGTCCCACCCCACGATGCCCGTCGGCTCGTTCTTCTTGTCCTGCTTGAAGTACGTGAACGAGATCTTCCCGTAGTTGAACGAGACGGACTCCGTCGGGAGGGGACCCTCCGCCGCGGATCCGCCGATCTGGTAGCTCGTGATGAGCGCGTCCTTCAGGACGATCTCCATGTACTTGATCCCCTTGTCGCAGTCCTGCTTGCAGAACTGGATCACGACCTCGTCCAGGTGCTCGCCGCGCGCGAGGGCCTGGTGAATCCGCACGGACGACGTGTCCGAGACTTTCGTGATCACGATCTCGCTCACCGACGGCGGCCCGCTCTCCGGCCGCGTCGAGGACCGCTGGACCCCCCACTGGAACGAATCGATCTCGATCCACTCGCCCGGCGCCGGCATCCACGGGAACTTGACCCGGATCTGCCCCATCCCGCCCGTCTGCGCGGCCGCCGACTCCCCGACGCCGCCCAGCGACAGCCCCGCCGCGGCGAACGCGCCGAGCACAACGACCGCCGTCGCGAACCCGGAGAACCATCGGCTCCCCGCCACACGCCTCACTGCAGCTAGTTCCTTGCGCATTCCTTGCCTCCCAAGGCGGAGCGCTGCGCCCGTCGGGAACCCACGGTCCCCCTCCCCGGCACGACCCCGCCGACCGGGACGTAAGAGTTTCGGGATGCCTTAAACCCGTCGCTCGCCGGGGCGGAGAACCTACATACGGGGAGGTCGGTGCCGGCCCGTGCGCCGGGCCCCGTTGGCGGCGATCGCCGTCGCGATCGTCGGCGTCTCGTTCGCGTCCGTCTTCATCCGCTGGAGCATGGCGCTCGGCGCGGCGGCGCTCGTGATCGCGCTGTACCGGATGGGGTTCGCCACGCTGCTCCTCGCGCCGTTCCTCGCCACCGCCAGGGGCGCGCAGCTCCGGACGCTGACCGCCCGGGACTTCGGCCTCCTCGCGGTCGTCGGCCTCGCCTTGGCGGCCCACTTCGCGACATGGATCCTCTCCCTCGAACTCGTCGACGTGGCGACGTCCGTCGTCCTCGTCACCTCCCACCCGCTCCTCGTGGCGGCGGTCTCCCACTTCGTGTTCCGAGAACGCGTCACGCGGGGCGTGGCGGTCGGCGTCGCCCTCGGTTTTGGCGGCGTCGTGGTGATTGCCCTCGCGCAGGGCGGCCAGGGGGCCGCGACCCTGCAGGGGAGCGCCCTCGCGTTCCTCGGCGCAGTCTTCGCGGGCGTCTACCTGCTTGCGGGCCGCCGCCTCCGCCAGCGGATGGACCTCGTCCCGTACGCGACGACCGTGTACGGGTTCTCGTCCCTCTTCCTGCTCGGGTTCGCCGTCCTCACGGCCACGCCCGTCGCCCTGGGCGACAACGCCGCCCCCCTCCTCGGCATCTTCCTCGCGATGGCGCTCGTGTCCCAGATCGGCGGGCACACGATGTACAACTACGCCCTTAAGCACGTGAGCGCGACCCTCGTGTCCACGAGCCTCCTCGGGGAGCCGGTCGGCGCGTCGATCCTCGCGTTCCTCCTCCTCGGGGAGGCGCCCGGGTGCCCGGGGGGCGGCGCCTGCGCCGCCACGGGCCTCGTCGTCCTCGGGAGCGGCCTCGCCCTCGCCGGGATCTACCTGACCGCGCGCGGCTCCCTCGCGACGCGACCCGGGTCACTGGAGGCTGAGGTATAGGAACGCGGAGAGCGCGGCGACCTTGAACACGTCCGCGAAGAGCAGGAAGGGGCCGAGGCCGGCCGCCGTCGTGCCGAACGCTCCGTACACGATCGGCGACGTGAGGAGCGACTCGAGCAGAAGCGCGAACAGGACGACCGTCAGCCCCAGCGCGAAGCGCGCACCCGTCTGCGAATAGGTCTTCGCGTAGACGACGAGGAGGGCGACGAGAAAGGCGAGTCCGACCGTGGAGAGGATCACGTCGACGTCCTCGGCCGTTTCGAACCGGAAGCCCCATCCGTGCCCGGGGCGGGGGCCGGCGGAGCCGCCGGGCAGCGAGGACAGGAGGAGCCCGACCAGGAGACCCGCCGCGAGCACGAGGAGGACCCACATCGCCGCGCGCCCGCCGACACCGCCTTCAGTTCGCTGCATGTTCGTCACCTCTCCGCACCCTCTCGTTCATCCGCTCCAGGATCCGCTCGAACGTCGGCCAGTGGGACTCCATCGAACCGGACAGGAAGTACACCTGCCCGTAGTGCTCCCCGGACGTCACCGTCAGGTTGTTCTTCACGAGGACCCGCAGGTGGTGGCGGACCGTCGAGTAGTCGAGGCGCAACGCCTCGGCGAGCTGCAGGGCGTTCCGAGGCCGCTCGCGGATCGCGAGGACGACCCGCGCCCGCGTCCCCGCGCCCATGCTGCTCCCGAACAGCCACCAGAGCACGCGCTCGACGCTGTCCAACAAGGCCGCCAGTTGCCGGACCCGCCATATATCTTCCGAAACGACAGGAAAGGTCGGGGGGCGACGCGCCCCCCGAGTTCGGCCGCGCCCCGCCTACGGTCCGCGTCGGTGCTGGTAGCCGCTGCCGTCCTCCGGCGGAACCCAGTCGTCGTCCTGGCCGTTCGGGATGCCGTCCCCGTCGTCGTCCGCCATCGTCGGCTCTCCATAGCCGTGCTGGTGGCCCGACCCATCGCCGGGGCCCGTGCAGTTCCCGAAGCCCGCGGGGCCGGTCCAGTGGCTCTGCGCCTGGACGTCGTCCGGCGCGCCGTGGCCGTTGTCCCCGGCCATGACCGCCGCTCCGCCGGCCCCCGCGCCGAACATGGCCAGCACCGCGAACATCGCCGCATAGCTCATTCCGGTTCTCACCTCCTGGGACCCCCTTCGGCGGCGGGGCTCTTGGCCGTTTTCGAAGAACCTTCCCGAATCGCTCCCGAAAGGCGCGCTACTGGCGGTAGGTCTCCACGAGCCGGTGGATGATCGCCACGTACGCGTCCTTCATCCCCCACCCGATCTCGCGTTCCTCGACGTGCGCGAACGCCTCCAGGATCCGCTCCCGCTCCGCCGGGGGCAGGAGACGGTGGACCTGCGGGAGGAGCTCCTCGTCCACGACGCGCATGTGCTCCTTGTGCAGCCGTGCGTACGTGCGGAGCCGGCCCGCGATCCTCCGGCGGATCGCCCGGGTCCTCGCCCTCGGGAGGAGGGCGCGGATCGCCGCGATGTACTCGCGGAACAGCACGTGGTCCGCCGCGAGCCGCTTCACGAGCTCCGCGTTCCCCGGGGTCGTCTTCGCCATCGCCGGGAACAGCGTCGTCTCCTCCTTCCCCGTGTGGCACCGGTCCGCGAAGTCGGACAGGACCGAGATCGCGTCGTACAGGTCGTCCTTCGAGAACTCGTCCCCGCTGCGGATCCCGTCTGCGAACCGCTCGAGCGCCGTGAGGAGCGCGCGGATCGCGTCGTGCTCGGTCCGGAGCACCTCGTCGGGGACGGCCTTCAGAATGCAGCCTCCATTGGGAATCCCCGCTCCGCGCCCCTTAGGGGTTCCGATATGACTATACTTATCGTGCGGGCCCCGTTCGAACCTTCACATCGGACGGGAAGCGGCACGCCTCGGGGGGCCGGTCCTCCTGGAGGCGCTGGAAGGAGGGGGCCCGGAGGGCCCGGTCCGGCGTGAACGTCAGGTACTCGACCTCCGCGACGAGCTCCGGCCGGCACCAGAACTTCACCTCGCCCGCGAGGTCCGGCACCGCCGGGAAGGGCATCTCGCCCCGGATCGCCGCCAGGCGGCGGTGGAGAAGCTCGACCATCCCGCGGTCGAAGCCGGTCCCCACCCGCCCCACGCACTGCAGCACGCCGTCGTCGTCGTAGATCCCGAGGATGAGGGCCCCAAACGTGTCCGCGCGGTTCCCCTCCCCGACCGTCACGCCGGCGATCACGCAGTCCACGGTCCTGAGCGCCTTGATCTTGAGCCACGTCCGCGTCCGCTTCCCGACCTGGTACCGCGAGTCCTTCCGCTTCGCGATCACGCCCTCGAGGCCGCGCTCCCGGCAGATCCGGTAGAACGCCTCCCCGTCCCCCTCCACGTAGTCGCACAGGACGGAGCTCTCCGTCTCCTCGAGGACGTCCGCGAGAATCCGCTTCCGCTCCATCAGGGGCTTGGCGGTGAGGTCCTTCCCGTCGAGGTAGAGGATGTCGAACGCCACGTACGTGGCGGGGAGCTTCCTCGCGGTCCGCGCGATGTCCTCCGCGGAGGCGAGGTGCTCGCGCTTCTGGAGCATCTCGAAGCTCGGGCGGCCCTCCCACATGATCACGACCTCCCCGTCGAGGATCGCGCGCTTCGCCTTGGCGGCGATGCGGACGTCGGGGTAGCGGTACGTGATGTCGTACAGCCGGCGGTTCTGGAGCTTCCACGTCCCGTCGTCGTAGAAGCACAGGGCGCGGGTGCCGTCCCACTTGACCTCGAAGATCCACGCCGGGTCCGTGAACGGCGTCTCCTGCTTCTCCGTCAGCATGGGGTGGATCTTCAGCCCCCACAGCTCCGCCATCTCAGGCCTTCTTGACCGCCTCGAGGCTCGCGCGGAGCGCCGCCATCAGGTCCTGCGTCGGCGCGACCTCGACCTTCGGCGGCACCTGAACCTCCTTCCCCGCGACCTTTGCCTCGATCACGTTCAGGAGGCCCTCGCGGTACCGGTCCCGGTACTTCGAGGCGTCGAACTCCATCGTGAGCTCCCCGACGAGCTTCGTCGCGAGCTCGAGCTCCTCGTCCGCGATCACGACGGGCCGCGTGGCGGGGATGTCCGGCGAGGGCTTCACCTCGTTCTCGTAGAACAGGACCGTCAGGACGAGGTCCTTCCCGATCGGGCGGAGCGCGACGAGGTGCTCCTTCTTCCACAGCGTCGCCTGCGCGATCGCGACCTTGTCCGTGCGGACGAGCGCCTGGCGGAGGAGTTCGAACGGCTTCACGCTCGTCTCCTCCGGGCCGAGGTAGTACGACTTCTCGTAGGACAGCGGGCCGATCTCGTCGACGTCGACGAAGCCGAGGACCTGGACCGCCTTCCCTGTCTCGATCGGGACGGAGTCCATCTCCTCGTCTGTAAGGAGCACGTAGTTCCCCTTCCCGTACTCGTACCCCTTGACCATGTCCTTCGCCTCGACTGGTACGTTGCACGTCGGGCACGTGTACGGGCGCTTCAAGGGCGTCTTGCACGCCGCGTGGAGCGTCGTGAAGCGGAGGTCCTTCTCCTCCGTCGCCCCGTACACCTTCGTGGGGATGTTCACCAGGCCGAACGTGATGGCACCGGACCACACTGCGCGCGCCATGGCCCGGAAGCCATGCGCCACCGGGTTATAAAGAAAGAGCCACGGGCCGCCGCAAGTGGACCGAATTCACGCACCGCCGAAGTCCGCGCGGACGACGGCGGTCGGGCCGTAGCGCACGCGGCGGGACCACGCGCTCCCGAACCCGTGTCCGGCGGTGATCGCCGCCAAAACGATGGCCCCGTTCGCCCACATCGGGAGGAGCGGCGCCCACAGGGCCAGGAAGAGCGCGACGTAGAGGACCCATGAGACGAGGATGACCACATCGCCCAGGAACCGCTTCGCGGGTGCGTCCATCGAGGTCACGCGGTACACCTCCCCGCGACGAGCGAAAGGCGTTCCGAATACAGCGTCCGTACGCCCGCGCGGGTATATGCCGCCCCGTCACGCGGCCCCGTCCGAAACCCGGAGCACGGACTCGAGGACTGGGACCGCCGTCTCGGGGGGCGTGTGCGGCACGTGGCGCGATCCGTTCCCCGCGACGAGCATCAGTTCCCGATCCCACCAGCCCCGAGCGGTCCACCGCTCGTCCTCCGTCGGCCACGCACGGTTCAGGCGTCGCGCAAGCTCGCCCGCGCCGAGCACGGGCGTCACGGGCCGGGAGACGATCCGGTACCCGAGGTACGGCCGGTAGCGGAACGTGTACAGGTATCCGCCGCCCGCGGGCACGACTTGCAGGACGCGGTCGCCCGTGGACTTCGCCAGCGCCGCCCTCGGGCGCAGCGCACGCGGGGTCTCGACGACGGAAAGGTGCGCATCCGGATGCTCGCGGACCTTGGCGGCGCCCGTCTCGAACAGGTGGATCTGGCGGCGCAGGTCCTCGTAGATCGGCCTCCACAGCGCCTCCATCTTCTCCGGATGGTACAGGAGCCCGGGGAGCTCCTCGAGCACCGCGTCGTACATGGCGGCGTCGGAGGACCGGTCCTTCATGCCCAGCGCGCGGCGCGCGACGGGCGAGTGCTTCGGGTCGTCGATCCACTCGCCGAGGATCGCGAACTGCACGGCGCGATCGTCCGTCCACTCCGCGAAGTCGCCGGAGGCCGCCGCCGCCAGGATCGCCTCGCGGTGGTGGACGGCCTCGTCCGGGTTCAGCGCGACCCACGCCGCCAGGAAGCCGTCGACGTCGAAGTGGTTGTTGTACACCCACCGCGCGCCCCGCCCGAACTCGTCGCGGCGCTCGCTCGCCGCCCAGTTCAGCGCGGCGCCGGAGGCGAGGTCGTGCCGGAACGGCGCGGGGGTCGCGTCCCCGTCGAGGTGGTGGCTCAGCGTGAGCGCGGGGGACGACGGGTCGCAGTCGACCGCGATGTAGTCGTTCCGCCGCAACCGCCGCCAATCCGTCGTGAAGCCCTCCGGCGCCTTCACCCGGGCACCCCCCGGCGCGGCCGGATCAGGAAGCGGCACACGTGGTCGCCGGCGACGACGCGGTGCGTCGTCTCCACGTCCGCGCGGAGGACGCGTCGGAACAGGTCGTTCTCGACCTCGCACGCCTCCCAGTACTCCTCCGCGACGGCCACGATCGGGCAGTTGTACTCGAACAGCTCGAAGCCGCCGCGGGGCGTCCGGCGGGACTCCGCCATGTAGCCTTCCTGGTCGCGAAGGGCCGCCAGTTCCTTCACGCGGTCGGGCAACGAGTCCCCGCGGACCTTCTTCTCGTAGTCCCCGAAGACGGCCTGGGATCGGGTGCGCAACGCCTCCTCGACGGCCTTCCGCCCCATCTTCTTCTCGATGAAGTGCAGGAGCGCACACGTCACGGACGTGTAGGCCTTCGGAAAGACGGCGGACGCCGCGGGCGCGAGGCGCAACACGAGGCGCGGGCGGCCGACGCCGACCCGCTTCGAGTACCGCTCGACGAGCCCCGCCTTCTCCAGGTCCGTGACGTGGCGGTACACCGCCATCTTGGAGAGGCCGAGGGACTTCGCGAGCGTCGCGAGATCCGCCTCCCCCTCCCGCTTCAGGTGGAGGAGCACCTCCCGCTTCGTCGACGCGAACGGCGGAAGCGGGGCGGCCACGTCCGCCGCCAACTCCGTCGGTCCGGACTTGCCCATCGCGTCGTCCATGGCGGTCCGGAATATATCTACGTTCTCGTTTACAAATTCGAAGAACGCCTAGGGCCCTTGCACGGCCGCGCCCTTCCGCTCGAACTGCCGGCGGTAGATCGCCTCGAGCCGCTCGTAGGTGTCCGCGTCCTCCGGCCCCTTGTCGTCCCGCACCCGTGCGATCCGCGCGAACCGGAGGGCGTACTTCGACGGGTAGCGCGGGGACCGCTGGATCTCGTTGTACGCGATCTCCACGACGATCTCCGGCCGCACGTGCACCGTCCACTCGTCCTCCGAGGTCTTCAGCGCCCGGAGCCGCTCCGTCATCGCGAGCCGCTCCGCGTCCGTGAGGCCCTTGAATGTCTTCCCGATCATCGCCCACTCGCCCGTCGGGCCCCCACGCACCGCCAGGTGGACGTTGCTCAGCGTCCCGGTCCGCCGCCCATGGCCCCACTCCGCCGCCACGACCGCGCAGTCGAGCGTCTCCACGGGCTTGATCTTGAACCACTTCTTCCCGCGCTTCCCCGGCACGTAGTCCGAGCCGAGCGCCTTCGCCATCAGCCCCTCGTGGCCCGCGTCCATCGCCTCCTTCAGGAACGCCTCGACCTCCGGCACGGTGCGCGCGATCTTCCGCGTCGCGAGCAGCTCCGGCGGCGCGAGGGACGCGAGGATTTTCCACCGCTCCCGGTACGGGCGGGAGATCAGGACCTCGCCGTCGCGGTACACGATGTCGAACAGGTAGAGCCGGAGCGGGATCTCCTTCCGCAGCGCGTCGATGTCGTGCACGCGCCGGAACCGCCGCATCAGGTCCTGGAACGGGCGCGGCCGCCCCTGCGCGTCGAGCGCGACGACCTCGCCCTCGATCAGGAACTCCTTGGCGGGGAGCTCCCGCGCGACCTCGAGGACCTCGGGGACGCTGGCGGTGACGTCCGTCAGGCGGCGGCTGAACACGCGGACCTCGTCCCCGCGGCGGTGGACCTGGATCCGCGCCCCGTCGAACTTGTGCTCGAGCGCGGTCTCGCCCCCGTGCGCGTCGAGGACGTCCTGCAGGTCCCCCGCCATCTCCGCCATCATCGGCTTCACGGGCGTGAAGAGCCGGAGGCCGAGGGCGCTGAGGCCCGCCTCGCCCTGTAGGACCGCGACGGCGGCGGTGCGGCCGATGTCGCCCGTGAACATGTGCCCGAGCCGGACGAGGTCGACGTCCACGGTGGCGGCGTCCGCGAGCGCCTCGAGCATCACCCCGTCGTTCACGCCGATCCGCATGTCCGTGAACATGCTGCGGAGGAGCCACTCCTGCTCCGGCGGCGTCGCCCGCCCGAGGAGGCCCTCGAGGAGGCGGCGCTTCTTCGCGACGCTGTCCTTCCCGCTCGTGGCGGCGATCGCGTCGAACGCCCGCTGCACGTCGAGGATCGCGAGCGGTTTCGGGACGAGAGTCGCCTGGCGGGTCTCTCCGAGCGCCTTCCGCAGCGTCGCCCAGCCCACGTTGAGAGCTTTCTGCTCCGCCTCCGGGAAGACCTTGCCGACGAGGAGCAGCGCGGCGGCGGGGATCTCGTCCGGGCGGAGCGTCCGCAGGTACTCCGCGATCAGGCGTCGCTTCTCGAGCCGCTTCGTCGTCGCGCCGAGCTTGGCGGCGACGTCGACGATCGTCGAGAAGGGCGTCTCCGGGGCCGCCATGGGGCGTGCGCGAACGCGCGGGGTTCGGATGAACGTTGCCCCCGGGCCACACTGGGCCCGCTACGAGGTTCCGGGTTTCGTCGGCAGCGCCTCGGTCGGTCGGGGCGGTCCACAAGCCGCCAGAAGCGAGCTCCGGACAGGTGACGACGGCCTCCGGACGATTGCCTCCAAGCTCCCGGCGGCGGTCCGCATCTTTCGGAGCGCCTTCTGCAACCCGTGGGTTGTCCTCCGCAACCACCGGCGAGATGTTGGAAACCGGCCGCGACCGGTCGTCATCGCCCGGGAGGCACTCTCCAAGTCCGGGAGGGTCCTCCCTAGGCGGGCGGCAGGTGTCCGAAGGTTGCAGAGGTGCGTCGGCGGGCCCTGGAGGAGTGTCCGCAAGTCGCTGCGGGTCGTCCGGGGCACCGCCAAGGATAAAGCTGCGTTGTCGGGCCCGGTCCACGGAGCATTCTACGGCTGCGCCCCGTGCTTCTTGAGGAGGGTGACGATTGGGGCGGCCGCCGTGCCGCTCGCGAGGGCGAGGGCCAGCGCGGACTTCCCGTCGTCCATCTTCGCGTTCGCATCCGCGCCGTGCTCGAGGAGGAGGCGCACGATGCCCGCGTCGCCCTCCATGATCGCTGCGTGGAGGGGCGTGAGCTTCCCGCCCTCGTAGTGGTAGTTCACGTTCACGCCGTGCTCCAACAGGAGGCGGACGACGTCCTCGTGGCCGTTCGACACCGCGCCCGTGAGGGCGGTGAACCCCGTCCCCGGGTTCGCGTACTCCGGGTCCGCGCCCCGGTCGAGGAGGTACCGCACGACGTCCGCGCGGCCCATGTACGCCGCGAGCCCGAGCGGCGGGAAGCCGTCCTTCGAGATCGCGCTCACGAGCTCGGGCGAGCGTTCGACGAGCGCCCGCACGCGGCCGGCATCCCCGACGAGCGCCGCCTCGTGCACGTCCAGATCCGGTCCGTGACGGAGGAGCGCCTGGAGGACGCCCTGCTGCCCGTAGTACGCCGCCACGACGACGGGGGAGAGGCCGCCCTTCGGGCTCCTCGCCGCCAAGAGCGTAGGCTCGCGCCCGAGCAGCTCCTCGACCTTCGCCACCTGCCCCGTCTTGACCGCTTCGAATAACTCCTCGGTCGCGCCCATGTCGCCCGCCTAGCCTTCGGTTCGCTATAAGTGTGTGGCGGGCCCTCGTCACGGCCTCGCGTTCTTGCGAAATCGCGGCGTCCACTCCGTCGTGAGGAAGGTCCCCGCGACCATCAGGAGGCCGCCGCCGAGCTGGGCCGCGGACGGGGCGTCCCCGAAGACGGCGAACGCGATCGCCACGCCGAACAGGGCGCTCGTAGAAATGATCGCGCCCGCGCGCATCGCCCCGATCTCCTGGAAGGCGATGTAGAAGAACCACATGATGCCCGCCACGCCCCCGAGCCCGAGCAGGAGGATCAGAGGCGCGGTCTCCCCGGTGAACGGGAAGGGGAGCCGGAGCGCGAGCGCGAGCGGAATCACCACCGCCAGGCCGATCCACAACTTGTAGAACGGGATGCCGCGGCGGTCGTACCGGGAGACGAGGACGCGCGAGACGTTGTTGTCGACGCCGAAGCCGAGGGCGGACAGGATCAGCATGCTGTTCCCGAGGAGGTGCTCCGTGAAGCGGAACGTGACGAAGTCGAACTCCGTGGTCACCGCCACGGCCCCGACGAGGAGGGCGGCGATCCCGAGGTAGCCGCGGCGCGGGACGCGCTCGTGGAGGAACAGGTAGGCGAAGGCGATTGTGAAGAGGGCCTCGAGGTTCGCGAGGAGCGCGGCCTCCGTCGCGGTCGTGAGCGGCAGGCCCGCGAACCACAGGAAAGGGGAGACGGCGGCGCCGTTCAGCCCCCAGAGGAGGAAGAGCGCGGCGTCCTTGCGCTTCGGATTCGCCCGGCGCGCCCACGGGAGGAACGCGAGGGATGCGATCCCGTGCGCCATCGCGAGCGCGGAGAGCGGCGGCACCCCGAGGTTCGTCATGAGGAGCGTGCCAATCGTGGCGGACGCTCCGAACATCGCGGACGCCACCAGGATGGCCGAGTAGCCGCGGAGTTCTCCCACGGACGGCGGCAATCGGAACCGCCAGAAATCCCTTCGCGTGCGCAACCCTTATGACGACTCCCGCGATGGGAATGGCCGGCCCGACGGGGAGGCCGTGCCGTGGACGCGCTGCGGGTCATCCGGGACGACGGGACGGCGGACCCCGCGACGGACCCGGGCCTCTCGAATGACGACGCGGTCCGCCTGTACCGGTTCATGCTCCTCGAGCGCACGCTCGACACGCGGATGCTCAGCCTGCAGCGGCAGGGCCGGATCGGCTTCTACGGGCCGAGCCTCGGCCAGGAGGCGGCGATCGTCGGGGCGGCGTTCGCCACCGGGCCGGCGGACTGGATCTTCCCGCAGTACCGCGAGCCGGGCGCGGCGCTCGTCCGCGGCATGCCGCTCGCGGAGCTCATCGCGCAGTTCTTCGGGAACGCCCGGGACCCGATCCAGGGCCACCAGATGCCCTGCCACTACGTCTACCGC
>Ga0214473_10001633_pt1 | contig 29174 bp, 26 predicted proteins | sample RVTome_7_FD_203509 | JGI IMG/M metagenome (GOLD analysis project Ga0214473, IMG submission 203509) | Soil microbial communities from uranium-contaminated site in the Upper Colorado River Basin, Wyoming, United States - RVT98D197 | ecosystem: Environmental > Terrestrial > Soil > Contaminated >...
ACCGAGCGGACATTTTCCGTAATCATATCCCGGACTAACTCGATGGTTGCCTTAAGGATTTCTTCTTTTCCGTTAAAATGCCGGTAAAGGGCTGAAGGAACCAGCCCGACTTTCCGAGCCACGGCGGCGACACTCAACCCCTTCATGCCCTGACGGGCGATGAGATTCATGGCCGCGAGGGCAATCTGCTTTTTTCGTATTTCACTGTTTTGTTTTTCGGCTCTCACGATGACCTTCAATGTGAATTCATATTCACAATATAATAAACCGTTCAATTTTCTTGTCAAGAAAAAAATGCCACTAAAGACGACGTCCTATAAAATGCTAACCGGATGTTTAAGACCTTTTGTATTTTTTATCCTTGACCTCTATTTGGGCTTCTTTTATACTTCTTGAGTATATCGGAAGGACCACCGGACCTTTTTGGATTTTTTTGGCCTATCATCAGGAAAAGAATTAAAATGAAAAGACCTTCCATTCTTTTTTTTCTCCTAATCACCCTCCTATCTTTCCCGATCCATTCAATCCCGGTGTCGGCCAAGGAAATTCGTGAATATCAAGGCCGACGCCTTGATCCTTTTGATCGGAATTATGACAATTCCATTAAAGGCCCTCAGCAGGTTAATCCTAAAACCTACCGATTAAAGATTGGCGGTCTGGTCGAAGCACCTCAATCTTTGACTTATCAGGAAGTCTTAACGCTTCCCATCAAGAAGAGGGCCATTACCCTCCATTGTGTCGAAGGATGGACCGAGCACCTTCTCTTTGAGGGGGTCCGTTTGTCGGACCTGTTGTCCCTGTCTAAACCTCATCCTTCCGTCCATACTGTTATCTTTTATGCCGTCGACGGGTATTCTTCTTCCCTTTCTTTAGAAGAGGTCAAGCGTTTAGAACTTCTGTTGGCCTACAAAATAAACGGGCAGGTTCTCGATGCCAAACGAGGATTTCCTTTTCAGGTGATTGCCGAATCAAAATTTGGGTATAAATGGGTCAAATGGGTGAACCATATTGAACTCTCCGACAAACCCTATAAAGGATTCTGGGAACGTCAGGGCTACGATAATCAGGCCGATGTGAAAAAATAAATCAAACCCCTGGAAAGAATCCCCTTCAAAGGCATGGTCACTTCATCGTTGGAAAAAAACAAGAAAGAAGTCAAGGCTCTCTAATACCCAAGGGCACCCTGAAGGACGGGAAAAAAGTTTAAGGAGACCCCATGAACCCTAGGATTGATCAGCTTCGGGAGGAAATTCTGGTCTTACAGGCAGAAAAAACCGAACGGGAGGCAGCCCTGCCGGCCCATTCTATCCGCCCTCATCAACTCATGGCTATTGAAGAGTTGGAAGAGGAAATCCAACGTAAACAAGAAGAGCTGACTGCTTTGGTGTCTTGAATATTTTTGGTTGATTTTTTATTGATAATATCGTAAGAACGTTTTCCAGGTTTTGATTACGGCGGAGTAATGCTCAGGCTAAGGCCATCCAGACTCGCGGGATGGCTTTTTTATTTTGAGGAGGAAACCAATGCTGAAATTAAAAATAGGTTTTTTATTAGCGGTCTTCTTGACGGGTTGCCTGGTCCCCGGCTTTTCTTACGGGAATCCCAATGAAATCCGTATTGGGGCCACTGTTTCGACTAGCGGCAAGTTTGCCATGGAGGTCGGGCCGTTTAAAAAAATGCTGACGGCCTGGGCCGATAAAATCAATGAACAGGGCGGCCTGGTTCTGAAAAAAGGTCATGTTCGTGTGCCGGTTAAAATGATGGTCTATGATGATCAGAGCGATGAGGCCACAGCCAGACGTTTCTATCAACGGTTGATCAACGAAGATAAGGTGCATTTGCTCCTGGGGCCTTACAGCAGTTCCCTGACCTTTGCCGTCAGTTCGGTTGCGGAAAGTCAACGGATTCCTTTTTTGGCTATCTGTGCCAATTCCCCCAAAATATATCAGCGTGGTTATCAATGGCTGGTCGGTCTGCTCGATGAGGCACCGCGTTATACTTACCGATATTGGGAGATGCTTCAAGCCGAGAAAAAGGCCAAAACGGTTTCTTTCATCATCGAGGAAACCCTTCATCCTTTGAGTGTTTATGAAGGGGCTAAGTCTATGGCCGAGAAGGCGGACATCAAAACCCTCTCCGCCGATATCATCCCACCCGACACACGGGATTTTACCACCGTGCTGAACCAGTTACAAAAATTGAATCCGGATATCATTTTCTGTTCAGCCAACATCCCCTTGGCCTCCCTGTTTATGCGGCAGGCCAGGGAATTCAGGATATCCCCCCGGGAGTTTCATGTCACCCATCACAGCGGGGTTTTTAAAAAGTATTTGAATAAAGAAGCCGAAGGGATCACCGGGCAATCCTATTGGGTACCGGAGATGAAAGGGAATTCCGCGTCCCGGTTTTTAGAAATCATGACCAAGGCCGGGATCGATCTGGATGATTATCCCTGGGCACCGGCCTATTGGATGGCCCTGGAAATTGTGGAACAGGTCTTGGGGCAGACCGGATCTCTGGAACCCGACCGCATCATGGAAATCCTGAAAAAGCAACCTTTCCAGACCCTGGGAGGGCCTAATCGGTTTGCGGCCAGCGGTCTGGGCCAGATCAATACTTATCCCAGCCAGATTCAAGGGGGACGATATCAAATCATCTGGCCTAAAAAAAAGGCTACCGGGGTGCATCAATATCCCAATCCGTCTCAGATTAAACGATAAGGTATGAAAAGGACGTTCGGCGTTTGTCGAAATCCGGTTTTTATAATCCGTTGGTGTCCCTCGGGCTAGAAAGGTGTAGTAAAAAAATACCGGTCATGAAAGGTCTGTCGATGGGCCGGAGGAAACAGGGTGTGAAAGATAGGAGAAATATTGTAACCTATAACCTACGGCCCATTGCCTACAGCCCCTCATATTATTTATGGAACTGACTTTTATCATACAGGTTGCCTTGGGCGGGATCCTGTTGGGCGGTATATACGGTCTCTTGTCATTGGGCATGTCCTTAAACCTGGGTCTGCTGAATATCATGAACCTGGCCCATGGATCCTTTTTGATTCTGGGCGGTTTGACCGGATACGGTTTGTCTGCCGGGTTAGGTCTCTCACCACTTATGGGGATTATCATAGTGCCCTTGTTATTCGGCGGCTTGGGAGGTTTTCTGTATCCCTTGTTAGCCGGCTCTTTATTCCGGCGGGAACCCGCTGAGGCCTTTGTCTCTTTTTTATTAATCACCCTCGGCCTGGCCTTTATTCTGGAAGAGTTCTCCGCTTCCATCCTGATTCACCCCTTAATCGGGCTTCATTCGGGGTTTAAAACCTGGCACTGGAAGGGATTAATCCTTTCTCCTTTAACCCTTATTATCTTTCTGGTCTTATCCGCCGTGATCCTTCTCCTGGCTTATTTCCTATTTAATACCGATCTGGGGCGATCTCTGCGGGCTATCCCTCAGGATCTGGAAGGGGCCATATTCGTAGGAATTCCTTTACGGACCGCCAGGACCTGGGCCTGGTCTCTGAGTTTGTCTGCAGCCGGTTTGGCCGGTGTCTTCTGGATCTTGTTGTTTCCAATAACCCCATTTATGGGTTTGAAATTAACGGTTATGTCCATACTAATGGTTATGGTCGTGGGACCAGGCCATATACCCCGGGCCATAGGAGCGGGGTTTTTCTGGGGGATCCTGGAATCAACCGGCAGTGCTGTTTTTAAGCCCCAGTGGGGGGTCCTGATCCCTCTTATAGTTTTTCTGGGTCTTTTATCTTTCTTCCCTGAAGGATTGTTTAAAAAAACGGACTCATAAAACATCCTGCACTTATAAAGGGTCTTATTGTAGTATTAACTTTAACAAAAGGCTCGTTGGAAATAGGTTTGGAGGGTCTTTTTTCCTGGGATTGTCCACACTATGGCCTCAAGCTTCTTTGCCAGGCCAGAGATTGAATCTCCTTCGGAGGCAGGCCTACCCCCAGGCCCAAAATAAGTTCTGGTGAAGGCCCCACTCCTGATACAGTTAGCAGTCCGGGCCGGATTATGGCTAAGGGTCACCCTTGGGACAACCCAGAAAAGAAGACCCTCCAAACCCTGACCTAAAAATTATTGTCAATATAATTTTGAGACCCTTAATAAAACATATTTTAAGAGGTTGTCCAATTTTCCCAATGAATATACTTCAAGGAACCGTTATCGGGGCAGGGGCCATTCTCCTGATTTTTCTGCCGTCCTTCGTTTCCCCCTATTGGATTACTTTGTTGTTTACGTTCCTGATCAATATCGCCCTGGCCGGCGGAATAAACCTGCTGTGGGGTTATTCCGGATATATGAATTTGGGATATATGTCTTTTTTTGGCTTAGGGGCCTATGGAACCACCCTATTCATATTTAATGGATATCCTTTCCCCGTCGGCCTCTTGTTCAACCTGATCCTGCTGTTACCGGCAGCCGGATTCCTGTCTTTGCTGCTCTTTCGTCTGCAAGGCCTTTATTTTTCAGCAGCCACCCTGGGGGTCCTTATCCTCCTGGAGGAGATGGCCGGAAAACTGGCTTTCCTTTCCGGAGGCCTGGAGGGGCTTTCCCTCCCCCTCGGCGACCATGCTTTGGAAGGTTATTTATTTTCTCTGGGTTTGGCAGGTGTTTCTTTGGGAGCCAATTTTTTAATAAACAAGAAAAGGCTGGGATTTCAGTTGAGAATGATCCGGGAAGATGAAAGAACCGCCCAGTCCATAGGGATTCCTGTCTTGACTTCCAAAATAAAAGCCTATGTTCTTGGCGCATCCATCGCTCTTTTGGCCGGGGGGATTTATATCCATCAAACCCGGTATATCGGGCCATCCTCTTCTTTTGGATTATCGGTGGCTATGCCCCCGGTGATTATGGCCTTGATCGGCGGCGGCAAAAAATGGTGGGGCCCATTACTCGGCGCCCTTTTTATTACCGGTCTCCAGGAGATCCTTTGGACGGGGCTCAACCACTGGGTATTATCCGGTTATGGGATCGTCATAATCCTCCTGGGAATTTTTTGGAGGGGATTCGACTCTTGGGATCGGGCCTTCTCAAGATCGTCGACTCCCGGATAAGCCTCTCTCCCTTCCATGATAGTATTCTTTAAAGGCGATCCAGTTTCGGCGGATGTTTTTCGAAAAATCCGAATGGTTCCATTGGGCGATCAGGTTTTTTCTCTTTCGGGCCGCATAGCTCAGGCTCGGCCCCAGATGCCCAATCAGGGCTTCCTCATACTCCTGCAGGGGTTGAAAATTGCCCTGGCGAACAGCCTCAGCGGCTGCCTCCCCGGCTATTTCCCCGGAGATAAGGGCATTCCCAACCCCGGCGCCGGTTATGGGATGGCAGGTCCCGGCCGCATCCCCGACCAGGATCATCTTTTCTTTCCAGACGCGATTCAGTCCCCCAACCGGTACCAGCCCCCCTCCACGGCCGATGATCTCGTCTTTTATCAGCCCTTCGGTCATCCTTTCCTGATAAAATTTTGAGAAGACCTCCGGTAAACCCTTCTTTATTGAAGGATCGATCCCAACTCCCAAGTTAGCCGTCTCACCCTTAGGGAAAAGCCAGCCGTATCCGCCGGACAGGAAAGGCAGAAAATAAACCCGGGTGTGATCCAACGGCCCTTGGAGAGGCACCCGAACCTGGGCGGCGATCAAATAATCCTTTGGTTCATTCCCCATCCACCGGGCTACCTGAGAGGAGGGGCCATCGGCCCCGATAATGACCCCGCAGGAAATTTTGACCGGTCCAAATTCCCCACGGGCCGTGACCTTTCCATCCTTGAAAGTCCAGGCCTGGAAACTTGTTTTTAAGGCGACCCCGGCCTTGACCGCCAGATCGGCCAGTTCCTGATCCAGACGATCGCGGTGAATCATAACCCCGGCTGTCCCCGTTTCTTTTACCAATTCTCCGTTAACATAAGTGTGCATCGACCGGACCGGTTGCCCCATAATTCCTGAAGCCTGCAAATCGACCAATCGGCTGACGGGCAGAGGGATATATTCGGCACAGCGTATGGGGAGGCCGATTTTTTCACGCCGTTCCAAAAGAATTACAGAAACCCCTTTTTGGGCAGCCAATCGGGCCGCCGTGCTCCCTGCCGGTCCGGCCCCGATCACCAGCACATCACAGGACCATGATTGATAATCATTCATATTTAAAAAAATCGCATCCTTTTGATTTATTGTGTTTCTCATTTTATCCTTTTTATAATCAAAAGCAACGTCTATCAAGCGGATACTCTCAGATCTCCCCGATAATATTGAAGCTCCCTGCACCAAGAAGCGGGGAATCTTCCAGGCAAGGTAAATGTCTATTGTTGAAGTTTGCTCGCTAATGCCGCTGAAGACGGGACAGGCTGCCCAGGCAGTCCCGCTGTAATGAGGGACGGGGAATGCGCTCGCTGTTGATGTTCACAAGGACCAAAAAGGGGCGAGTCTGCTTTTGACACCTGTTGGATATTTAAAGCCCTCTTTTAAATTTTTTGGGTCGTTTCCTTTTTTCTCCTTGACCCCTTTTGACGCTTTCTCTATACTCTTTTTATACACAAACCGATCAAACTACGATTACTAACGGGGTCTCTTGAAAAACCAAAACCAACTTAATAAACCAACTGATTACCTGATGGAAGATCTGGAAGAATCCTTTCGTCTGGACCAAAAAACCGATCCCCTGGTTGTAGAAAAACAAGCTCAATGGGCGGGGATACAACCCGGAATGCATGTGGCCGATCTGGGCTGCGGTTCCGGGAAAACGACCTCGGTCTTGTATAGTCTGACTCACCCCGGCGGGGAGGTGGTCGGTCTGGACTTTGCTCCGAGCCGATATGACTTTGCCCAAAGTCATTATGCCGGTCCGGGAATCCGGTTTATCTGCCGGGATGTCCGTGATTCCCTCGACGATCTTGGGGCCTTTGATTTTTTATGGGTTCGTTTCCTGCTGGAATATTATTTAGCGGATAGTTTTAAGATCGTTGAGCATATTTCAAAATATTTAAAGCCGGGGGGGATCCTGTGTCTGATCGACCTGGATCATAACTGCTTAAATCATTATGGGATTCCGCAACGTTTGGAAAAAACTATTTTTGATTTTGCCCATCTGGTACAGAACAAGGGCAATTTCGACGCTTGGGCGGGAAGAAAATTATATTCCTTTCTTTATGACCTGGGATACAAAAATATTTCTGTTGATGTTTCCTCCCATCATTTAATTTACGGTCCTTCAAGAGAAACCGACGACTTTAATTGGGTGAAAAAAATTCAAGTGGCCCCACAAAAAATGCAATTTGATTTTCCGGAATACAACGGTTCTTATGAGGAATTCTCTGAAGAGTTTTCAGAGTATTTTAAAGACCCGCGAAGATTTATCTACACTCCGGTCATCGCCTGTCGGGGAATAAAACCGGGGTACTGATAACCGCTTCTCTCCCCAATCGATTGTAAAAGGGGGGATGGATTCAAGGAGTTACTAAAGTTATTGGTATGAGGTGTACGGTCAACGGTTTTTCCTTGAACCTCCTGCCCCTGCGGGCCTGCAGGCGCAGGCCTTGAACCTTGGACCTTTGATCATTTGAATCTATCCTCGCTCACTTGCCGTTCTGTTTAACAAACTTGGCGTGTCTCCCCAGACAATACAGCCGGTGGGGCAGATCAGACTGCAGGCCGGGGCCTGTCCTTCTTGAATTCTCTCCAGGCAAAGGTCGCATTTAGACGCCACCTCCTTGGACTCATCAAACTGCATGGCCCCGAAAGGACAGGCCGTCACACATTCCCGGCACCCGATGCAGGCCTCTTCATTGATGAGCACCACTCCCTGTTCGTTTCGATAAACGGCCTCGACCGGGCAGGCATCCTTGCATGGAGGCTTGGCACAGTGGTGACAATAGACCGGTATAAATAAGGGGCTTTTTTCATTTACCCGAATCAACCGCGGGCCGATCCCGAGATGATGTTCCTGCTTGCAGGCGACTTCACAAGAATGACAGCCGCAACAATCCTCTTTGAGAATGGTCAACAATAATTTATTCATGATCTGATCTCCTATTCCTCGACATAACGGGATATGTTGCACAGTAAAACCCTCAGATTGGTCGCTCCCATAACCGGGTCCATAGACCTATGCGAGTCGTCGGTCAATAAATTGATATTGGAAATATCCCAACCATGACCGGCATCCTTGATCTCCGGAAACCACCAGCCGTGTTCGGCCACTACCACTCCAGGGTCGATGCCGTCATTTAATTTGGCCTTTTGTTTTATTCGCCCTCTGGGTGATTCGATCCAAACCCAGTCCATCTCCTTGATCCCATGTTTCCTGGCCGTTTCCGGATGAACTTCGACAATAGGATCGGGTCTGATCTCCCGGAGCCAGGGAACCTGGCGATTGGCCGAATGAAAAAAGGTCGGGGTCCTTAATCCTGCATTGAGGATGTATGGGTATTCCTTGTGAAGATCGGGCCTGGAAACCGGGCTTTCGGGAATCTCCGTATATTTGGGAAGAGGGTCCCTTCCCCAGTCTTCCAGAACGGTGGAGTAAAGCTCCACTTTCCGGGTGGGCGTAGAAAATCCCCCCTTCAGGTACTTGTAATAAACCATATCTCCTTTGAGATAGCCTTTCTTTTTGAACTGCTCCCAGGTCAAACCGGTAGGTTCCAGAAGATAATCCAAGGCATCTTCCACGGTGTCCCACCACTCTTGTCCCATCCTTTTGCCCAGCTCTTGAAAGATTTTATGATCCTGCCAGCACTCCCCGATCTCCACCACTTTTTGCCGGGCCAATACATAGCCGTGAAATTTCCAGTTCTCGGCCATATGGTTCTGTTCAAGCCAGGTCCCGGCCGGGAGGAAGATGTCGGCCAGTTCAGCGGTGGGGGTGAGAAAGAAATCGGCAACGGCCAGAAAATCCAGTTTCTTAAGGGCGGCATAAATATCCTTGGCGTTGGCCTCAGTAATCACCGGATTGGTGCCCACAAAGATCCCGGCCTTAAGGGGATAAGGTTTCCCGGTCAACATGGCATCCCAGGCCGCCTTGGGAGTTATCAGGGCCATTCTGGCCGCCAGTTTGTATTGATCTCCACCCAGTCTTTTTTCCCGCTGCATCGGCGTAAGGGCATCGTGACGCGAAAACTCGGAGACCTTTCGCACTTTCGGGGGAACATAGAAGACGTTTCCCCCAGGGGCGTCGAGATTACCGGTGACAGCCATAAGGCCTATGGCGGTTCGGGTAAAATCCGTGCAATTAATGGTCTGCTCGGTAGGCACCCCCCAGTGGATACCGGCCGGTTTGGTGACGGCATACATCCTGGCCGCTTCCCGGATGAGCTCCTCATCGACTCCGGTGATCTGTTCCACCTTGTAAAGCGGATAATCCTTTACTCTTTCTACAAAGGCCTCCCAGCCGTGAATGTACTGGGAGACAAAGGCTTTGTCGTAGAGTTCCTCTTCAATGATGACCTGGAGAAAACCCATGGCCAGGGCGGCATCGGTCCCCGGTCTGAGCTGGAGCCAGAGATCGGCCTTTTGGGTATAGAAATTCTTTCGGGGGTCGATAACGATTAGTTTAGCCCCTTTCCGATAGGCCCTCCAGAAACCGGCCCCCTTGTATTCGTCCGGATTGGTCCAGAGGGGATTGACGGCCCAAAGGACGATGCATCTCGGCTCCCCCTCATAGTCGCAGACCGGAAAACGTCCGCAGGTGATCAAGGAAGCGCCTATCCGGGAAAGATAACACATATGCCCGGCGGTCAGCACATTGGGTGTTCCCAGGAGGTTTCCGAATCGGGAGAAATGGCTTTCGTAATCCCGTCCGGTCCCCTGTCCGATAAAGAGCGACTCCGGGCCGTGCTGTTCTATGACTTTCTTAAAATTACGCGCCACCGTATCCAGGGCTTCATCCCAGGTGATCCGTTCCCAGCCTTTGGGGGTTTTTTTCATGGGATGAAGGATGCGGTCCGGGTGGTAGGCTATCTGGGTGATGGCCATCCCTTTGCTGCACAGGGTTCCGTAGCTGATGGGTGAATCCGGATCTCCCTCGATCTTGACGACCTTGCCGTTTTTGACCTGAGCGATCACCCCGCAACCGCCATGACAGCTCCGACATACGGTTCTGAATTTTTGTATTTTTTCCATATCCCTCTCCTCGTCCTGTGTTTACGCTTGCCGGGATTCCTTAAACCCCCCAATGGCAACCGCCCTGTCTTTTTTAAAAAAAATGGGAATATTCAAAAGTTGAAGCAATTACTATTAGGGATGATGAACTTGTAATCAACGGGAATCGAGGGGTCTTCTTTTCAGGGTTGTCCACCCAAAAGATCCAAGGTTTTTTGCCGGACCAAAATTTGAATTTAATTCGGAAGCAGGCCGACCCTTAAGCCAGAAATTGGCTTAGTTGACCGGCGCGCCTCCCGGCCTGCTTCCAATCGACTTAGCCGTCCGGGCCGGTATAGAGCAGCGGATTACCCTTTGGATATTCCCTGAAAAGAAGACCCCTCGATCCCGGTAAATTTTATGTCAACTAATTATTGCCTCAACTTTTGAACGCTGCTTAAAAAATACAATGATAACTTAAAGATGTCAATATATAAAATATCAATCTATTTACTATCAACGAGTTTATTTATTGCGGTCAGGCCGATTCTTTGATATAATTGAAATTGAAATTTATGGAACAGTCTTCCGGAAAAGGTGGAACCATGGAAACACCCAATTATCGAAGCGACCTGAGTATTGATGAAAAACCCCTAATCGCTATTGTTCGGGCTGCCGAGGGTTTCAAGAGGGCGGCCTCCGCTATTTTTAGAAAGTACAACCTTTCCTTCCCCCAGTATAATATCCTGAGGGTCTTGAATGCCACAAAAAATGGTCAAAGCAGAATAACCGAGGTCAGCCGAATTATGCTCGTCCCCGGGGCCAATATGACCAGCACGGCAAAAAGGCTGGAGAAAAACGGCTATATTTTCCGGAAATCGGATAAAAATGATGAACGGGTCACCCTGCTCGAAATCACCCCCAAAGGTAAAAAGACTTTGGACGTTATAGAAAAAGAGCAGGACCGGCTGTTGCAAATCTTATTACAGGATTTTTCTCAAAAGGAAAAAGAAGATCTGCTGGCCATGGTCAAAAAACTGATCAAGAACATCAGACTGGCCGCCTGAGCGTGTTGAAAAATTTATTTCGAGGAAAGACCTGATTCTCGTTTTGAGGGTATCCTGTGGCGTTGTCGAATATTTCCCGGCCGGGAAAAGGCAAAACTGAATCAGAAACAGGATAATGGTTTGCAAACCATCCCAAGGAACTGTACTGACGGTGAACTTCGATAACGGGCTTACTTTTTCCCTGGTCCGGCAAGATCTAATTTGTTAACCAACTCCTTGACATATTCCATTCCGTCCGGCTGATAGGCGGGAAGGTCCCAGGGCATTTTCTGCAAGTTTTGGAGCAGGGAAGGGAGCAGGTCAAAGGGGATCGAGATTAACTGCCGGCCTTCCGGAAAGAGTTTCCTTCGTTTCATGCCGTGCCCCAGACCGGTAATCGTATAATTCAGTTCTCCCTTCAGATACGGATAAACCATAATCCAGGCGCAGCCGATGGCCGCTGAAAACTTGCTTGACCACATTTCCCCGGTTTTGTAACTCATGGCCCGCAGTAGAATTTCGGTTTGATCCGTTTTGGCCAGGCAGATTAAAACATCCGGATCAAAAGACAGGGCGTTCAAGGGGGCGAAGGCGACATAATTGACCACCCCGGGCTTTATCCGCGGGATATAGTGGTAAAGCCGGGCGGCGGACCGGGGCTCCTCGAAAATTTTCAATCCGGCGCCGAATTCCCCGCTGATATAAGGCCCCGGGGCATCGGCCTGTCCCAATACATACAGCCCGGCCTCACAGGCATGGACCTCGGCATCGGCAAGAAAGGCTTTCCCTTCCTGAGCCTTCTTGAGCATTTCGCAGAAAGCAAACCTTTCATCGAGCCTTTCGAGCAGATCGGGCCGTCTGGCCAGGAATTTTACCCCTACCGGTTGTACGTCGAATTCAAATCGGTCAAAAACGGCCCGCTCATTTTCAGTGAAAATCATTTTAATCTCCAGACAAACATCCTTGTGGCTTTTCCAGACTTTTTAGATCCGACAGGGCCGACCTCGTCAAGGGCGATCGGTTCATCGCCCTTGACTGGTCTCCTGAGGCTGTGTGGATCCGTGGTCCAAAGTGAAAGGAGACAGGCCGATTAAAATTTCCAGGGGTCTCTACCCGGAACCCCCGGAATAATATGGGTTCGTACTAATAAATGTGACGGGTCGGGTAGACGCCCAGTTCAACAATCTTACCCTTCTGTACCTGCTGCATACGGATGGCATCGATGCCCTCGACATCATTCGGGCCGAAGGTTATCGGGGTACTGGTAATACCGCCTGTGCTCAGGTTTTTAATTTTATAAAAACCGTTCTGTAAGACATCAATCGGTTTGAGCTTTTCCAGAGGCGTCTTTTGCATGGCCAGCCGTAAGGCCTCAACCTGAATCATGGCTTCCACCACGCCATGGGGATACATGACGTGAGCCACCGTTTTTCCGGAACGATACTTGTTTATCAGTTCATTGCAGAACTTTATCCCTGGTACGTCTTCTTTCGTTACCGTCGGCCAATGGGAGGGATAGCCGCCGGCGACGATGACCCCGTTGCCCAGATCACCCATGGCCGGGACAAACACCTGCAGGTGGGCCGGAAGAGCAAACCCGAAGATTATCTTGTAAGCCTTGTCAGGTCCCATGCCCAGTCTGACTGCTTCTTTAATCGTCGGTTGTGCACCGGGATTGATCATACAGCCGAAAGTAAGGTCAACCTTGTTTTGCTGGAGCCACATAAGCTGGGTGGTCGGCGCGGCTGTGGGGACCATAGGCACGTACTGGCTGCCGACCACCTCAATTCCTATCTTTTCCAGATAGGCTTTAAGCTCAGGGGTCTCAACCGACCTGCCGAAGGGAGAATCTGCGGTGAGGAAAGCAAACCGTGGTTTCCTCTTTTCCTTCCACCCTTTTAAGAACCACTCGCCGAAGGCCGCTCCCTCGTCGGTGTAAATAGGGTACTGGGGGAAAATGGTCTTGGGGGGTTTCAGGAGATAGGGTCCGGAGGCCATACTCGTGGCCCCCACGTGGTCATCCTTTAATTTGTTCATGAGGGCCAGGGCTATGGGTGATCCCGATATCCGGTAAACCAGCATGCCTTTGGCCTTAAGCTCCTCATAGATAGACAGGGCCTTAGGCGGCTTGAGCTCATCATCCCGCCACAGCAGCTCGATGGTTACATCGGCGGGCCATTTTTCTTTTAGCCAGGGGGCCAATTGTTTGGTCTCGTTTACATATTTAACATAGTCCTCAAAGCCGGCCAGAATCGCCGCCGAATCTTCAGCGTAGGGGCCGGTCAGCGACATGGTGCCCCCAATAAACACGGTTTTCCCCGCAGCGCTGGCGCCAGAGGTAAAAAGAAATAATCCGATCACCATTACCATCACGAAAACAACTAACAACGACCTAATCTTAAACATGGTGTCCTCCTTTTTAGATGGTATCCGTTAACGGGTTAACGGATCATAAAAGAGTTTGTTTGGATTATCCTAAGTCACCCCCTTTCAGTCTTCTTGATGAGAGAAAGGCCATAACCTGAAATAGGCTTTGATCATCACCCACCGGTGCTCAAGTCCCCTGGGTTCAAATATAAGAAAAAGGATAATGACTAATCCTCGAGTGATAAGGGCCAAGGAGGCGGCTGCCTGGGCCGCTACGGCAGCCGATAAGATAGGGCCAACAATAGTGACCAATTCATCCAGCAGTTTGAGAGCCACAGCCCCAAGGATGGCCCCCGGGATACTGCCCATCCCACCGACAATGAGCATGCCCAGATACCAAACCGAATCCATAAAGGGAAACAACTCGGGGGAGGCGAAGGCGAAGTAGTGAACCAGCAGTGAACCAGCTACCCCGGCATAGACACATCCGATAAAGAAGGCTTGTAACTTATAACTCCAGAGGCTGATTCCCATGACCTCAGCCGCCAGCTCATTATCTCGGATGGCCACGAAGGCCCTGCCCGCTCTGGTCCTGGCAATATTAACCGCCAGGTAGGTAGCCAAACAGGCGAAAATCATAACCAGATAGAAATAACTGGCTTTAGACTTAAATACAAAACCCGCTATTTCGGGTCTCGGGACAGCCAATCCATCCCCACCGCCGGTGACATTCCGCAACTGGAGTATAACCCAGATAATGATAAAGTGGGCTGCTATGGTCGCCATAATCAAGTAGAAGCCCTTGATCCTTAGTGAAGGGAGGCCGAAAATCAACCCGACTATACCTGCCGCCAGGGCCGCACTGGGAAAGGCCGCCCAGAACGGCCAACCCAGCTTGGCGGTTAAGATGGCCGAGGTATAGGCACCGACGGCCATAAAGCCGGCATGCCCTATGGAGATTTGTCCGCAGTACCCGGTAAGAATATTGAGTCCATGGACGCTGATTACCGAAATGCCGATCATGGTCATGATGGTTAAAAGCCGGTCACTGACAAAAAACGGACTAATAAAAAGGAGGAGAAGAAGGGCTAAGAGCAATCCCCATTGCAGACCGGTGCGAAAGATGGCCATATCCTGCCTGTAGTTTTCTTGAAAGGTCCCGGCACCTGAACCCATCGATTAAATCCTTTCTATCTTGACCAAACCAAAGAGGCCGTAGGGTCTGATGATTAATACGATGATGATAACGATGAACGGGAAGACATGCGCCAGCCCACCGCCAGCCGGTAACAATGGGTCCAGGTACCCGGCCGCTACATTCTCCAGCACCCCCAATATCATTCCGGCTATAATGGCTCCGCCAATGGAGTTTACTCCTCCCAACAGCACCACCGCAAATGCTTTCGGTCCAACACTGACCATTTCTACCATCACGCCCGATACGCCGCCCAACAGGATCCCGCCGATCACCCCGACAACACAGGCAATGACCCAGGAGAGGGCATAGACCGTGGTCGCTCTGATCCCCACACTCTGCACTACCTGCAAATCCTCGGCCGTGGCTCTCATGGCCAGTCCAATCTTGGTATAGCGGAAGAAAAGCATGAGTATCACTACCGTAGCAATAGAGACGAAGAGGCCGATGGACGTCTCTGAGGGTATGGATATCTTTCCAACCTTCAAGGCTACGGTCGGCAGTACTCCGTGGTAGGTTTTATATTCGCCTCCCCAGAAGAGGGTTGCCAGCCCTTCCAATACGGTGGCCAGGGCTATGGTCATCATGATTACCGCCAGTACCGGTTCACCCACCAGAGGACGGAGGGTAAGACGTTCGATCAACAAACCCATTATGATTGCCGATCCTATGGCCAGCAGCAGGCTTGCCCATACCGGCAGACCAAAAGTGACCAGGAAGGTATACCCTAAGTAGCCACCGATCATAACAAAGTGACCCTGGGCAATATTAAACGCCTCGGAACATTTAAGAATGATAACAAAGCCTATAGCGATAAGGGCATAGATCATACCTTGGGCAAAACCGGTTACTACTAATTGTAGAAAGAAGGTCATAAGGTCCCCCCATCAACAGACTTGATGCAAAGGGTGGTCTTGATGGTTCCCGTCCGTCCATCCTGATATCTGACCGGCGCTTCTATCGGCACTTCGGTCCTGTCCCCATAGATCGAATCGATAAGCTGGCGGAAGCGTTCTTCCAGAAACCGTTTTCGAAGCTTCCGGTTCCTGGTTACCTCGCCTTCATCCGGATCCAATTCCTTATAAAGGTTTACATATTTTTTTATCCGGCATCCCGGCGAAAGCGTCCTATTAATTCTATCGATGTCTTGCCTGACCAGCTCGTAAATCTCCGGTCTTTGGGAAAGATCGGCGAAAGTGGTATAAGCCACCCTCTTTTGTCCGGCCCACCTTCCGACCGTATCGTAGTTAATGATGATTATAACCGAGACGAAAGCCCTGTTTGAGCCGGCCAGGACCCAGGCTTCATTAATATAGGGGCTGAATTTCAACCGGCTTTCAATCCACTGGGGGGCCAGTTTTTCGCCGCTTTTCAGCTCAATAAGGTCCTTAACCCGGTCTGTAAATATAATATGTCCATCCTCTCTGAGGAACCCGCTGTCTCCGCTGAAAAACCAACCCTCTTTAAGCACTTCTGCAGTTTTATCCGGGTCCTTATAATAACCGATAAAAACACCGGGAAGACGATAAATCAGTTCCCCTTGAGCGGTTACTTTTACTTCCGTTCCCTTGAGTACCGGCCCAAGCATCTTTGAACTAATGTCCACATTCCTGGCGTCGATTAGAGATCCACCCTCTGTGGTATGATATAAACTTTTGAGAGGAAGATTCAAGGCATGGAAGAACCGGAAGGCATCCGAGCTGAGAAAGGATTCGGTACTATAGCAGATTCTGGCATTGGACAGGCCAAGACTGTTTTTAAGGGGTCTGAATAGGACTGTGTCAGCAAACCGGTGAAGTATTTTTAAGAGCAAGCCCGGTTTTTTGTTTTGAAACCTCAAATCGGCCGTCCGGTAGCCGATCGGCATCAACAGGCGGCAGGCCAGTTTTTGGATAGGATCATTTCCAAGAATCCGTGCCTGAACCATGGCCGCCAGACTCTCCCACACCCTGGCATTATAGAATAGGATGCTTGGCCTGGTTTCCTTGGTATCCCGTTGTTGGGTCTCCGGCGCCTCAGCAAAGTTCAGGGTGCAAGCGGACAGCAGGTGACAGCCGATTCCGGACCATTGCTCAGTCATCCAGGCCGGCGGCAGGAAAGGGACTACCGTGTCATTTTCATGCCAGGGATCAAGCTGTAAATAATGGTCGGCACCCGCCTTCATCGTTCTATAAGTGTGGACCGTTCCCTTGGGTGCGGTTCCGCTGGTTCCTGAAGTGTAAACCAGGGCGCAGACCTCATCGGCTTTACCGGTTTCCACAAGGTGTTCAAAGAGCCCGGGGTGTTCCGCCTCATATTGGCCCCCTTTTCCCAGGACCTGTTTATAGCCCATCAAAACCGGGTCATCATAGTGGGCCAGTCCCTTATAATTCCAGTAAATAATTTTTTTAAGCAAGGGAAGCTCGTCTTTGATTTGCAGAAACTTATCCACCTGCTCCTGACCTTCAACGATGGCGAACCTGGCCTCGGAATTTTCGGCAATGATTTTTATCTCCCGGGGGAGTAAATCCGGACACACCCCTACGGAAACCCCATGACCGGCTTGGGCAGCCAGTTCGGCATAATACCACTCCGGGGCATTATCCCCGATGATCATGACCTTATCCCCGGGTTCAAAACCGAGGGACAGCAAACCAAGGGCCAGGGATTTAACCTGAAGGTAGTAGTCCTTCCAGGAATAAACCTGCCAGATTCCAAAGTGTTTATGACGCATGGCTCGGCGACCGTCGCCGAATTTTTCATAATTATACTTCAGTATTCTGGGCCAGGTATCTCCCTTTTCTTTATGGACTTGCCCTCTCTTGTCTGTCATGGACTCTGCCATATTCTAACTCAACCACCGCTTCTTTCGGCGGTAGTGCTTGACATCACGATAGCTTTTTCGGGAGCCGACAGCCGACAATCCCAGATAGAATTCCCGAATATCCTCGTTATCCTTCAACTGCTCAGCCGGGCCTTCTAACACGATCCGGCCGTTCTCCATCACATACCCGTAGTCAGCGATATCCAGGGCGGCGTTGACGTTTTGCTCCACCAGGAGTATGGCCATTTTTTGTTCGGCACTGATTCTCCGGATGATTTCATAGATGTCCTGCACCAGCAATGGAGCCAGACCGAGCGAGGGTTCATCCAGGAGCATCAGTTTGGGACGGGCCATAAGCGCCCGCCCTATGACCAGCATCTGCTGTTCCCCGCCGGACAGATAACCGCTTGTCCGATAACGCAGGTCTTTAATCCTGGGAAAATAGCCAAAGACCATCTCCAGGTCCTTCTTGACCCCGGCCCGGTCTTTTCGGCAGTAAGCGCCGAGCAATAAATTTTCCTCTACACTCATGTGTTCCAGGACCCTTCGCCCTTCCATGGCCTGGCTCATACCCAAAACGGCAATGTCTTCGGGACCAGACTGGTCTATCCTTTTTCCATCAAAATCAATGCTGCCGTCGGTTACCTTCCCCTCTTCGGTCTTCAACATCCCGGATATGGCCTTGAGGGTGGTCGTCTTCCCTGCTCCGTTGGCCCCGAGCAGGGCTACGACCTTCCCATCACCAACCTCCAAGGATACGCCCCGTAACACCTGAATAACGGCCATATAGACCACTTCAATACTGTTGACTTGCAGCATTGGATTTAAACCTTTTTCCCCTTTCCCAGATAAGCGCTGATCACCTCGGGATTGGTGCTGATTTCGGCCGGGGTGCCCTCGGCAATCTTTCGCCCGAAATCAAGGACGATAATCCGGTCGGCAATGTCCATAACCACGCCCATATCATGTTCGACCAGGATGATGCAGCCGATCCCATCCCTCAGAACCGGGGTGTCCGGATAAGTGTCTCCCTGGCCTTCAAAGACATCAATAATGAACCGGGCGATATCCTCCTTTTCCTCCAGATTCATCCCGGCCATAGGTTCGTCCAGCAGCAGGACTTTCGGCTCCAGGGCCAAAGCCCTGGCCAGTTCGACCCTTTTTCGCATTCCGTAGGGCAGCAAGCCGACCACTTTTTTCCTAATAGGTGCGATTTCCAGGAAATCGATAATCTCCTCTGCAGTCCGGCGATGCTTGATCTCTTCTTTGACGGCCCAGCCGAAGTAGAGCGAACCCGTTAAGAAATTTTGCTTCATGAGCACATGCCGGGCGGCCATGATATTATCCTGAGTGGTCAGTCCTGTGTACAGTTCTATGTTCTGAAAAGTCCGGGCAATACCCAAGTCCGCCAGTCTGTCCGGGCGCATTCGGGTAATCCTTTTTCCGTTATAAATAATTTCGCCTTTTTGAGGTTTGTAGAAGCCGTTGATGCAGTTTAGAAGGGCGGTTTTTCCGGCACCGTTGGGTCCGATAATTGCCAGTATTTCTTTGTCCCGAATGTCCAGGTTGATGTCGACCAGGGCGCCGACACCGCCAAAGCTGAGGGATAGGTGTTCGATCCGCAGGTTAACTTGATCCGTTTCCATTTGACAAAGACTCCTAGTCCTTACCGGGTTCATCCCCATCCCGTTTACATCACTAATCGACAGGGCGGAAAGATCAAACTGCTTATTCTGAAATCCTGAAATGAATCATAAGGGTTTTAGAGAATCTGAAGAATCTCCTTGATTTGATTAAGGAGAATTTCTTCGAATCTCTTGCATACACAACCCCGGCCAAAAAGTCAACACTTAAAAATTCAAATTATATAATATCTAATGTCAATATATTTATTTGCCGGTTTTTTCCATCCTGTTTCTTAATTCCCGTTTCAGAATCTTGCCCGTCGGACTTTTGGGGAGTTCGCTCACAACGATATAGGCTTTGGGTACCTTGAAGGCCGATAAACGGGACTTCAGGAAACCTTTCAATTCTTCCGGATTAATGGAATAACCCGGTTTGGGGATGATAAAAGCGGTCACCTGTTCACCCCATTCCTTATCGGAAAGCCCGACCACCGCACATTCTTCCACTTCAGGCCGTGTGTAGAGTACTTCCTCCACCTCGCGGGGATAAACGTTCTCGCCGCCGGTAATGATCAAGTCTTTGAGACGGTCTACAATATAAAGATATTCGTCAGGGTCGAACAAGCCGATATCGCCGGAGCGATACCAGCCGCCCCCCCAGAATGCGGAACGGGTCTCTTCAGGGTTGTTCAGGTATCCTTTCATGACCACACGCCCTCGGACGCAGATTTCTCCCTCCTGGCCTGGTTCCAGACGGTTTCCCATGGTATCCCTGATCTGGATTTCTACACCCAGGATGGGTTGTCCCACCGATCCGACCCTGTGGCGGTAATAATGGTTATAGGTGACGGGCATGGCTTCAGTCATCCCATACGATTCAGAGATATTGATCCCCGACCGATCTCTCCACTGTTTTACGACCTCCCCGGCCAGGCTGGCCGCTGCTGAAAAACAATAGCGTAACTTCCCCAGCTTTTTCTCAAGGTCGCCGAGGGCCAAGAGACGGATATATATCGTGGGAACGGCATAAAACTTGGTTATCCTGCCGGCCTCTAATGCCTCGATAACCCGATTGATATCAAAAGAGGGAAGAAGCTCAAGACAACCGGCACTCAAGACCGTGGCATTCATGATGTGTATCTGGCCGAAGACGTGATTAAAAGGCATAAAGCACAAGGCTCGGTCGGTTTCCGCGGATCGTTCGAAGTGGGCTACGCTGTAGCTGGAAATACCAATGCCTTCATGGGTCAGCATGACGCCCTTCGGGGTCCCTGTGGTCCCGCCGGTATAAAGGATGGCGGCCGTATCGCCGGGATCCCGTTCCACAGCTTTAAATGATCCCGAACCCAAGGCCATAAGGGATTGAAGGTCCAGATCGCCTCCGTTACAGATGATCTTCTCAAGGCCTTCGGGATTTCTCAATCCTTCCAATTCGCCCAGTTTGTTCGGGACGGTAAAAATAATACGCGGTCTGGAATGGTTGATTAGATTCCTGAGTTCGTCCCCGGTAAGCAGGGCGGATAGCGTGACCGCTAAGGCCCCGGCCTTAAGCACCCCGAAGTAGAAAATAATCCACTCGGCCGAGTTCGGGGCACAAAGGCCGATAGGGTCCCCCGGCCTGATGCCTATTTTGATCAGACCTGTTGCGATCCGATTTACCGAATCGTTGAGCTGCGCATAGGTCATCTCGAGACCGTCCTGGTGGACGGCCGGACGATCCGGAAAGAAGAAGGCCGATTGTTCCAGTTGGTGAGCAAGATTCATGATTGACCTCGTTTTAACTTGTTTTCAAATATGACCCTTTTGAGAAGTATTCTCTTTTTTTATTAAAGCAAATAGTTATCCGGGTTGTTCAAGGATCGCTGCGTTTGAGGAGCACTTCGTTTGAGGCAAGAGGCGACGTTCCTTAACCTCAAGTTCGTCAAAGACGAACGTTCCTCAAGTGAAACGCTCCTCAATCGAATTGATCCTTAACCCCTTTGGGTTCCTGAATTGAAAAATTTCAATTTTATTAGCTCTGAGTTACCCTTTCAGGAAAGGCCAGGGCATTCAGGAACTCTCTTTGAAAGGCATCGTCCATGGCCAATTCAATATGAGTAACCCGGTCGGCAATTTGATCGGCCTCTTTCCTTTTTCCTTTATTCAGCAAAGCCAAATAAGCCCCGTGTCCGGCGGCATTTCCCACGAGGGTGATGTTCTTCGGATCGCACCAGGGGAAAAGCCCAAGGGCCAGGGCGTTTTCCTTATCAATATTAAGGCCGAAGGCCCCGGCAACCTGCATCCGGGTTACCGAGTCCAGTCCAAGACGATTCAGTAAAACCTTGCACCCGGCATGGAGGGCAGCCTTTGCCAATTGGATCTGCCGGATATCTTTCTGAGTCAGAACGATGTCCCGCCCTGTAGCCGTTTCCTGACTCCGGACCAATACGAATTCCATCACTTCGGATGGGCCTCTCCTGAGCCTTGATGTACCACGATCTTCGGAAAAGGCTCCATTTTTTTTTATCACTCCGGTTTTCAATAACTGGGCCAGGGTATCAATGATCCCTGAGCCGCAGATCCCTGCCGGCCGGAGAAGGCCGGGTTGATGCTCGCTCGCCCAACCAACTTTTCCCACCACCCGGTAATCGATATGCAAATCGGCCGGGTCGATGCGCACCCTTTCTACCGCCCCGACAAGGGCCCGCATGCCACAGGAGATATGGGCCCCCTCAAAAGCCGGCCCGGTAGCGCAGGAACAAGACAGGAGCGTTTCCCGATTTCCCAGAACGATCTCCCCATTAGTGCCCAGGTCTATGATCAAAGACAGCTCTTCCTGATTGTAAGGTTCCTCGGAAAGCAGGACCCCAACGTTGTCGGCCCCCACAAAACCGGCTTCCACAGGGAGTACATGGACATAAGCGGATGGATTGATGCGCAACCCGAGTTCACGGGCTTTTACATTCACAGACCCCTTTACTTTGGGGGTAAACGGCCATAATCCCAGATGGTCAGGAACCATCCCGAGAAAGATATGATGCATGACGGTATTGCCGACCACAGTGATGTCCACTATCTGGTTATTGGAAAAACCGTTCTGGGTCGCCAGGCGGTCGATTAAGCTGTTCAGAGAGACTATGAGTTCCTTCTGCATCTTTTTAACCCCGTCCCCGGGATGATTCACGGAATAAGCGATGCGGGACATGATGTCCGCACCGAAAAGGACCTGAGGATTGGTGACCTCCCCGCCGGCAATGACCTCCCCATTAAGTAAATCGCACAGATAGACCGCTACGGTGGTTGTTCCAATATCAATGGCCAGACCGAGACAGGTCTTATCCCACCTGGAACGCAGGGCGATAATTTCTTGGTCCATCCAGACCAAGACCGACACCCTTTGTCGGCCTTCCCGGATTATTCCTGCCATCTCTTTTAAAACCGTTGGATCAGCGGTAAGGTCTTTCAGCCCATAGTGCCTTTTGAGAAGGCGAATGATTTTTTCAAAATAATTGCGATGGGTTTTCTTTTCCTCCGACAGATCGATGAAATAACCTTTCACCGCCGGGTTGATTCCTTTCAACCGCTTGGAGAATTCCTTTGTCGCCGGCTCTGAATCAAGGAGGTGATCTCCGGGGATCAGTACCGTGGCATCTCCGAAGATTTGGGTCCTGCAGGCTAATCGATACCCCTGTTCCCGGTCAAAATTGTTAATGAAATCGGATTCTTCTCCGGTAAAGGAACCGACGTCCCCTTCTATCAGGCGTACCCGGCACCGCCCGCATTGTCCTTTCCCGTTGCAGTCGGACGGAATATAAATCCCGGCCACGCGGGCGGTATCCAAAACCGATTTTCCTTCCTTTCCGAAGATCTCTTTGAAAGACGGGGCAAAAAGGACTCGGTGGTTCTTCATGGGTGCAGCTCTTTTGGTTTCCAGTGGGGATAGAGCACCCCCAGCTTATTTTCGACCGTTTCCATCGATAGGCCGCCTGCCGAACCCAATATCAGACCTCCGTATTTAAACTCATTTTCAGCCCGGCAAATTTCTTGAGCAATCCGATCTTCATCCCAGGCCAAAAGGTCCAGGTGGCCCATGAAGGTAATTTGTCTGCCGAATTTTTTTTTCAAGGTATAGAGATTCAGACCGGCCTGGGTATCTATGGGATGGATGCAGTCATATCCTGCTTCAATCAGGCTCTGGATGATTTCGGTGATATCTCCGTCGGAATGAAAAAAAGCATAAAGAGCACTTCCTTTGATGATCTCCGCCATCTGTTTGTATATCGGCCAGATCATCTCCATAAAATCGTTTAAAGAGAACAAAAGGCCCTTATTGCCGGCGATATCGTCCGTTACGGCTACAGCGCTGAAACCGTTGTTCCGGGCTGCTTTGACCTTTTTTTCTACCTCTTTCAGCAGGGTTGTCGCCATGTCCGAGAAGAGGGAGGGGTTCTTTTTCATGTTTAAAAAAACATTAAGAAAGCCGTGAGTTTCAATCGACCCGGCAACCGGTCCGCTGATACATCCAACCGAGAAATATTTTTCAAAGTTCTTATATTGCCCGTCCCACAAAAAAGACTGAGACCATGGGGAGGAGAAGTCAACCCCTACCAGAGAAAGTCCTAAAGATTCAACCGCAGTTTGAATCTGAAGGACATACGCTTCTTTGGAATTACTGAAAAAATGATCCAGGAAACCACGACTGATGAAAAGTTCTCCTTTGGGTAAAAAGTCCACCGGATTGTGTCTAAGTACCTTGGAAACGGTATCAATGTGCCGGGACACTTTTTAATTTCTTTCCCCCATAATTCTGAGAATTTATCTCTAAAATTCAATGCCAGGGTCATGGGGGGTCTTGTTTTGGGGGTTGTCCAAAGGGTAATAATGAGTTTCCAACCCGGCCTGGGCGGCTAAGTATGATTCGAGGCAGGGATTACACCTTAACCTGTTTCAAGTCCCGCCAACGGCGGGATAGGCCTGCCTTCGACTTAGATTCAATATTTGGCCCGGCAAAGAAGCTTATAGCTTAGGGGTGGACAACCCCCAAAACAAGACCCCCTATGACCCTCCTGAAATTTCAGATAGGTTTAGATAGTTTTCGGCAATAGCCGGTGTAACGCCGGGCTCGATGATCACGTCCCAGCAATAAGTCGGCGGCCAGGATAAAGGGTTTCATCAATTTTGGATTCACAATAGCGGAAGTCAGCCCGGCCTGGACGGCCAGGGAGAGAAATACCGCATTGATTACACTCCGTCCGGGAAGCCCAAAGGATACATTGCTGGCCCCCAGAACCAGATTCAGGCCTCGTTTTTCCCTGACCCTCTTCATGGTTTCCAGGGTGATGACAGCGGCCATTGGGTTTACCGCACTCGATTCGGCCACACAATCGGCAATAAGGTTTTCGATGTCGATGCCTATAGCCTGGGCCTTTTCAATAATGAGGATGATGATCTCCAGTCTTTTTTCCGCCTGGGTGGGTATCCCTGAGGTATCGGAGGCCAATAAGACGAGCGCCGTACGGTAGGTTTTTACCAAAGGCAGGATTTGTTCCAGCAGGGCATCTTCACCGGTCACCGAACTGATGATTGGCTTGCCGCAGCCCAATTGGAGCGTTTTTTCAAGGGCCAGGGGGTTTCTGCTTTCCAGGCAGAGGGGTACATCCACGGTCTGCAGGATCGCCTCCGTGACTTGGGGAAGGACAATGATTTCATCCAGACCGAAGGCGGCTGTGCTGACCATCAGGATGTCGGCCCCGGCCTCCACCTGTCTTAAGGCCTCGGCACGAATAGGCTCCATATCCCCTGATTTCATGGCTTCCTTCAAAGGCCCCCGGCCGAAAGGGTTTATCCGTTCCCCGATCAGGACGACCGGCCGATTATCTCCGATGAGGACTTCCTTGCCTTGAGGGCTGACCACCACTGTTTCCACAATGCCTCCCTTGCTTTTCCAATCATACCCCTATCCATTGTTTGCATAAATTGACGGCCGCTACCGCATCTTTGCCATAAGCGTCGGCTCGAGCATACTTTCTTACTTCTTCATCCATCTGACCGCCGCCGATCATGATCTTAAGGGAATCCCGCAAGCCCGCTTGTTCAAGGGCCTCCACCGTCTTTTTCATCGAGTCGAAGGCCAAGGTGAGAAAACCGCTTAAACCCACGACTTGGGGTTTAAATTCCCGTGCCTTTTCGACGAATACCGGAATCGGTACGTCGATGCCGAGATCAAGGACGTCATACCCGTTCACATCCAGCATAAAGGTCACGATGTCTTTCCCGATATCGTGGATGTCCCCGGCCACGGTCCCGATGATGACCTTGCCTTTCTTTACGCCGGCCTGGCTTGCTTCGAGAAGGGGTTTGACGATATCCGAGATGCCTTTTAAAATTTCACCGGCCATGATGAGATCGGGGATAAAATACTCGCCTGTTTCGAAGCGCTTTCCTACCACTTCCATGGCCGAGCGGGCATCATCGAGGATATCCAGGGGATGGGTTTCTCCTTGGATCAATTCATGGACCATAGCGAGGGTCTCTTCTTCTTTCAGGTCGGCCATCAGGTTCACCAATGTTGGGTTCATGAAAACCTCCTTAGCAAAAAAATCGTTCGATGTTCAGCGTTCGGCAAAACTGATTTTCATCACTCGTGATGTTCCCCTAAGGCACGAGAGTTTAACCGGTAACCAAGCAACAGGATAACCTAGCAGATTTACAACGAAGAAATTAACCAATAAGATGATCTTCAACCGGAGAAGGTAAGGGGTTAAAAGTGATGGGTTGAGAAGGAAGTTTAGTTTACCGAGAGAGACAGGGTCGGTTTTTCCGTCTGTGCCTGAAAATCGGATCATCGGATTTCAAACGAGAGCTCCCTTGATTTTTTTCAGTCGATTTGGGGCGGAAGACTATTGAAAAGATTTTGGATGCTTTTCACCGGCAGTTAATAAGCATCCGTGGTGCCGAGACCCAGAATCGAACTGGGGACACGCGGATTTTCAGTCCGCTGCTCTACCGACTGAGCTATCTCGGCACAAGTGGAGACTTAATCGTTTCTGAAAAATTTGTCAAGAAAAAAAACCGGCCTTGATGGGTTCAATACTAAGGCTTTTTTTCAGGATTAATGTTGATTTCAAGATCTTCCAGTGATAAGGGCCATTCCCCTTCTCCCAGGGAAGCACTTTTGGGTTTAGGGAAAGAATCCTTTTCATCCGAAGGGATTGAAATATCCAAAGAAAGCCCTTGGCTCAGGTCGATCTCCGTTGTTTTGGGTTGAAACGGGGATTGTGTTTTGACGAGGGGCTCTTCCTTTTTTTGAGTGGCTTCATTACGAGTAATCACAGGCGTTCGTTCCATGATTTCCTGCAAAGAAATCGGGTTTGGTCGTATATCCGAAAGATTCAGCCGGTGCCTTTCACTGGTCAGATCGGCATTGCATTTAACGCATCGATCCAGATAATCAAAACTGATATAGCTACAATTAGGACAGCGCATAGACTCCTCCTTTTAGATTCTTAGACGCCGAGTCTGAGAATTTTTCCCCAATTTTCGAACTGCTCGGGGGCAAAAGTGTTTACGGAGTGATACTGGATAAAACCAAAAACTGATACTGGATGCTTGATAAATATCAAATATCCAGTATCCAGAATCCAGTATCGGACGACCGGACTTCAGCAGCCCTTCAACTCCTGCGGATCAGATTGGAGATAATAATTTCAAATCCCTTGGATCAGGTTTTCCCTATTCCCATATCGCCCCATAAGAATTGAATCAGGCAAAGCAGGGCCAGGGTCGCTGTTTCTGATCGTAAGGTCCTTGGACCCAAAGAAATAGGGACAAATCCTTTTTCCTGGGCCCTTTGTACTTCCTCTTTATGAAAACCCCCTTCGGGTCCAATTAAGGCCAAAATACTCCCTGCAGAGGACGGTTGCCGTTCAAATTCCTTGAAAGTCCTCGAAGATTCTTCTTCATAGGGGAGGATCCTGAGCGCCTGATGACTTTCTTCGAGAAGACCGGCAAAGGGAACAGCCGGGAAAAGTTCAGGCAGAACATTGCGTTTGCATTGTTTGGCCGCCTCGACGATAATCCTATGCCAACGCTTCATACGGGAGGCCATCTCCGTTTTGTCAAAATTTCGGCGGCTATGGAGGGAATAATAGGGACAAAAGGCAACCGCCCCCAATTCCGTTCCTTTTTGCAGAATCCATTCGAAAGGCTGGGGACGGATCAATGGCAATCCCAGGGTTATCTGAATGGGGGATTCCCTCATGACCGTCTGTCGGTCCAAAATTTCAAAATGAACCTGATCTCCGGATATGAAAGCAATCCGGGCCTGGTATTCCTGATTGGAATTATCAAAGAGGAGGAGCTGGTCTCCGATCTTCATCCGCAGAACCTGCAAAATATGTTTGGCCTCGTCTCCCCAAAGGGTGGGATTGGGGCAGTGAAGTTGTTCGGGTGGAATAAAAAATCGGCGCATTGGTGGTTTGTTCAATTATGGATTTACCCCAAAAATGATACAGGCCCATTCCTCTTCAAGGATTAATCTTCGAAAAGGTATCTTAGCCCGTGTAAAAATCCTGATCAAGGATCCGGCCTGAGATTCGAGCACACCCGAGACCACTAAAGCCCCACCGGGGGACAACAGCTTCTTGAAAATCCCGGCCATAGGAATCAAATCATTCAGGGTCAGATTGGCCAGTATCAGGGAAAAAGGACCGATGACGGTTTCCAGAGTAGCCAGTTCCACCTGAATCCGGTTTTCCATTTTATTTAGTTTTACATGGTCCCTGGCGGATGTTACGGCCAGGGGATCGTTATCAATAGCCAGCACGGACCGGGCCTGGAAACAAACGGCGGCCAAGGCCAGGATACCGCTTCCGGTTCCCACATCCAGAACCCGGGGGAACAGAAAATCCCTCAAACCCGGATCCTCGGCCAACGATTCCATGGCCTTCAAGCAAAGCCGAGTGCTGACATGACCACCCGTGCCGAAAGCCTGGCCCGGGTCCAGTCTCAAGACCGTTTCGTCCGCTTTGGGTTCATAAGTTTCCCAGGTGGGGCAAACGATGATCTTGGAGCATACCCGAAGGGGTTTAAAGAATTGCTTAAAGCTTTCCTGCCAATTTTCTTCGAAAATGAGTCGGAGATCCCAGGCCGGGGGAGGAAAATCCGGGAAATAGGCATGCAATGAGGAAATCCGTTTTTTTAGTTTGAGCAGGTTGTTTCGGAATGATTCATCCTTTGGCAAATAGGCCTTGAGCCTGGACGATCCCTGAACTTCGTCCGGACGGTCTTCGGTAAAAGAACCCTGGCCGGCCTCTTCAAAAATAATTGAACTACAGGCTTCGCACAACTGCGGAGAAACCGTCAGGCAGACCTCGATCCAGGAAAGTGGGTTTGTCATAAAAACCGAACCATTTGACAGAATGAAAGAACCCTTGTATTCTAATCAAATAGATTCTTAAAATCAAATAGATTCCCATTTCAATCAAGAAACCCCGAAACGGCAATCAATGGAGAGAAGCAATATGAATCCGGACCGTTTAAAAGAACTCTTGAATCAAGTCAAAAATGGAAAGGTCTCTGTTGAACAGGCCGTAAAAAAAATGAAGCACCTGCCTTTTGAAGATATCGACTTTGCCCGGATCGATCACCACCGTTCTTTACGAAAAGGATTTCCGGAGGTCCTTTTCGGCGAAGGAAAGACCGCCAAACAGATCATAGAAATTATGGCCCGAATGAAAAAAAACAAGGAAAATATCCTGGTCACCCGGTTGGATGCCCAAAAAGCCGCTGAGGTCCGCAAACGATTTCCCGAGGCTGCTTATCATCCCCTGTCCAGGGTCCTAACCTGTCTTTCCAAACCGATTAAAACACAGGCGAGCCGCGGGCTGGTTCTGGTCATTTCAGCCGGTACATCCGATATGCCGGTGGCCGAGGAGGCCTTGCTCACAGCCCAAATCATGGGCAACCCTGTGGAATATTTATACGACGTGGGGATTGCCGGGCTGCATCGCCTGATGGCCAATCAGGAAAAGATCCTCTCGGCCGCGGTCTTGATCGTCGTGGCCGGCATGGAGGGGGCCCT
>Ga0214473_10001634_pt1 | contig 29168 bp, 24 predicted proteins | sample RVTome_7_FD_203509 | JGI IMG/M metagenome (GOLD analysis project Ga0214473, IMG submission 203509) | Soil microbial communities from uranium-contaminated site in the Upper Colorado River Basin, Wyoming, United States - RVT98D197 | ecosystem: Environmental > Terrestrial > Soil > Contaminated >...
GCTCGAGATCGGAGCGCATCCGGACCGCACCCAGAGCCACGACGAGTGGCTGCGTCAGCGTGGTCTTGCCGCTGCCGGAGAGACCATGGGCGAGGATCAGCGCGACGCGTTGCGGGGCCGCAAGGCGGCCGGCCAGGCGCAGGTAATCCTGAAAGGCGCGCGCCAGGCGCGCCTTCTCGGTGCGCCTCAGGCCGGGCTGCCGCGAGCGCAGGAGATGCACCTTGGCGCGCACCAGCGCGCGGTAGACGAGATAGAAGGGCAGCACGGCGAGGCCGGCATAGTCGCCGGTCGCCTCGAGATACCGATTGAGGAAGCGCCACCGGAGATCGCCGCGGCCGCGGTCCTCGAGATCCATGGCGAGAAACGCGGCCTCGTTCATGACGTCGACCCAGCGCAGGCTGTCGTTGAACTCGATGCAGTCGAAGGGCACCGGCCGCCCGTCGAGCACGACGACGTTGCCGAGGTGAAGATCACCATGGCATTCGCGCACGAATCCCAGCTGCTTGCGCGTCTCGAAGGCGCCGCGCCGCGAGGCGAATTCGCGTTCGGTCCACCGGCGTAGCGCGCGCAGGGCCTTGTCGTCCGGTGCGTCCTTGGCGAGCGGCAGCATCTGATCGAAGTTCTGCAGCGCGGCGGACAGCGCCGCCTCGGGCGCGCCGAAGCTCTCGTGCGCCCGCGCGAGCGGCGCGCGGGCATGGAACTCGGCGATCACGGTGGCGAGCGCGTCGACTTCAGGCGCGTCGAACGCCGCGCGCGCAAGGGCACGGCTGGCGAGAGAGGCCTGCGGAAACTCGCGCATCCTGACCGCATACTCCAGCACCGGCCCGTCGCCACCGACGCGCGGAGCTTGGGGCGTGCCGCGGATCTCGACGAGCCCCAGGTACAGTTCCGGGGCGAGCCGGCGGTTCAACCGCAGCTCCTCCTCGCAGTAATGGCGGCGCAGCCCGAGCGTGGAGAAGTCCAGGAAGCCGAGGTTGACCGGCTTCTTGATCTTGTAGGCGTACTCGCCCGTCAGCAGGACCCACGAGATATGCGTTTCCAGCACCCGCACGCCGGCGACCGGGTGCGGATAGCACGCCGGATTCGCGAGCGCCGCGAACAGCGGCGGCGCAGCATCGGGCGCCGAGTGGGAGCGTGTCGGCGCGGATCGAAGTAGGCGCCTCATGTGCAGGGAATGGCCGGCGCTGTCGGTACGCCGCGGTTCCTTAGGCGATTTCACCGCACCTGCGGTTCGCCGCGATTGATCTGGATCAACGAGTCGGCCCGGCCGGCGGTTAGGATAGCGTAAACCGATGGTTTTCACCGGCGAAACGGAAAAAACCAGGATGAAGCACTTGAAGCATTCGCAGATCGCCCATCTCGATCGCGCACTGGATTCCCGGGCCCGTGAGCTGCGCCAGGAGATCCGCGACCTGCTGCTGCAGTCGGACCACGAGCACCATCGGGACCTCGCGGGCATGGTGAGCGACGTAGGAGACGAATCGGTCGCCAATATGCTGGCCGATCTCGACGCGGCGTTCATCGACCGCCATGTGCAGGAGTTGAGAGAAGTGGAGAGTGCCAAGCGGCGGCTCGCCGCCGGCACCTACGGCATGTGCGTCCACTGCGGCCAGGGCATCGACTACGAGCGCCTGGCCGCGTATCCCACCGCCACGCGCTGCTTCACCTGCGAGGCGCAGCACGAGAGGGCCCACGCGCACGAGGGCACCCCCACGCTCTAGGAAACTCGTGATTCGTGAGTCGTGATTCGTGATTCGACTCCCACCACCCCGCCCGCTCCGCAGGCACCCCGCCCGGCCCGCCGCGCTGCATCGCGTCGGGCGTTCGCCGGCTCGAACGTGCGCAGGCACGTTCTTCGAAACCCCGGCTCACCCTCCGACAGGAGGGGAACACCGGAAATTTCCCCGCCTGCCTGAGGCGGGGTGGCACCGAAGGTGACGGGGTGGTGGGAGGAATTCAGCACTCAGCACTCAGAACTCAGCACCCGGCCCCAGCATAGTGCCAGTACACAACGCCGACATCGCCGCGATCTTCGAGGAAATCGCCGACCTCCTCGAGATCAAGGGCGACAATCCGTTCCGCATCCGCGCCTACCGCGACGCCGCGCGCACCGTGAACGAGCTGGGCCGCGATCTCGCGACGCTCGTCGCGCGCGGCGCGGACCTGCCGAAGCTGCCCGGCATCGGCGCGGACCTGTCCGCCAAGATCAAGGAGATCTGCGAAAAAGGAACCTGCGCGCTCTTGAGGAGCCTGCACCGCGAGCTGCCGGCAGCGATCACGGAGCTGCTGAAAGTTCCCGGCCTCGGTCCGAAGCGGGTGAAGAAGCTGCACGATTCGCTCCACGTCAACACGATCGAGGAACTGAGGCGCGCGGCGGGGGCCGGCCGCATCCGCGAGCTGCCCGGATTCGGCGAAAAGACGGAGACCCGGATCCGGGAGGCGCTTGCCTCGCGCCAGGCCGCGCCGCAGCGCTTCAAGCTCGCGATCGCCGGGCAGTACGCGGCGGCGCTCGAGGGGTGGCTCGCCCGGATGCCGGGCGTTCAAAAGGTCATTGTGGCGGGAAGCTTCCGCCGGATGCGCGAAACCGTGGGGGACCTCGATATTCTGGTCGCGGCCGGGGCGCGGAGCCCGGTGATGGTGCGCTTCGTCGGCTACGACGAAGTGAAGGAAGTGCTGGCCCAGGGGAAGACGCGCTCGAGCGTCGTGCTGAAGAGCGGCTTGCAGGTGGACCTGCGGCGGGTGCCGCCGGAGAGCTATGGGGCGGCACTCCACTACTTCACGGGGTCCAAGGCGCACAACATCGCCGTGCGCAAGCTGGGCCAGGCGCGCGGGTTGAAGATCAACGAGTACGGCGTATTCCGGCGGGAGTCGCGTGTGGCAGGCGAAACGGAGGAGTCGGTGTTCGCCGCGGTCGATCTCCCCTGGATCACGCCGGAATTGCGGGAAGACCGGGGAGAAATCGAGGCGGCGCGCCGGGGCGAGCTGCCACGCCCGATCGAGCTCGCAGATCTGGAAGGGGATCTGCACCTGCACACCAAAGCCACCGACGGCCATAACACGATCCGCGAGATGGCGCTCGCGGCGAAGGCCGCCGGCCTGTCCTATCTCGCCGTCACCGAGCACTCGCGCCGGCTCACCGTTGCCCGCGGGCTCGACCCGCAGCGCCTCCTGAAGCAGATGGACGAGATCGACCGCGTGAACGAGGAGCTTTCCAGGATCACCGTGCTGAAGGGAATCGAGGTGGACATACTCGAAGATGGCACTCTCGATCTTCCGGACTCCGCGCTAAAGGGGCTCGACCTGGTCCTCGGCGCGGTGCACAGCGCGTTCGATCTGCCGCGGCGCAAGCAGACGGCGCGGATGCTGCGCGCGCTGGAAAGCCGTTACTTCACGTTGCTCGCGCACCCGGCGGGGCGGCTGCTGGGTGAGCGTGAGGCAATGGACGTCGACTGGCTGCGCGTCGTGCGCGCCGCGAAGCAGCGGGGCTGCTTCCTCGAGTTGAACGCCCAGCCGGACCGTCTCGATCTGGACGACGTGCGGTGCCGGATGGCGCGCGAGGAGGGGGTGCTGGTGGCGGTCAATTCAGACGCCCACAGCACCTACGACTTTGCACACCTCAAGTATGGCATCGGCCAGGCGCGCCGCGGCTGGCTGGAGGCGAAGGATGTGCTCAATACGCGCAGCCTGCGGGAGCTGAAGCCGCTGCTCGTGAATACGATGGGCCGCTGAACGCGACCGCAGGATCGGCGCGGCGGAGAAAGCGGCGTCGGCAACGGCGGTGAGGGGCGCTGAGCCCCCGCGAGACGGCGGTCCCATTGATCCATGTCAACCCGTGCCGTTATGCTGTGGGTAGCATGCGGGAGCGCTGATGCATGACCATGGATGACCATTCCCCTTCACCGCGCCGCCGCTGGCTCAAGCGCGGCTTGCTCTTCGCGCTTGCGCTCGCGGGTGCGGGCTTTCTCCTGCGCAACCTGATCCTCGGCAAACCGGTCGAAACCCACCAGGCGGTGCGCAGCGATCTTGTGCAGACCGTGGTGGCGAGCGGACGGATCATAACGCCGCAGCGGGCGTCGGTCGGGGCGGTGATCACCGGGCGCGTCGTGCGCATACCGGTGGAGGAAGGCCAGAGCGTTAAGCGCGGCGATGCCCTGATCGTGCTCGACGACGAAGACGAGCGCGCCTCGGTTGCGCAGGCGCGCGGCGCCGTTGCCCAGGCCGAGGCAAGGTTGCGCCAGCTGCGCGAAGTGGGCCTGCCCGCTGCGGAGCAGGCGCTGATCCAGGCGCAGGCGAACTTCACGCAGGCGCGCCAGCAGCACGAGAGGGCCAAGGAGCTCAAGGCGAAGGGCTTCCTCAGCCAGGCGGCGCTTGATGACGCGCAGCGCAACCTGGATGTCGCGGAGAGCCAGCTCAGCGCGGCAAAGCTGCAGGTCGCGACCAACCGGCCGTCGGGCAGCGATTTCGCACTTGCGCAGACCGCCTTCGCGCAGGCACGCGCGAACCTGGGCGTCGCGCAGGCGAAGCTCGACCAGACGGTGATCCTCGCGCCCGTCGACGGCACGCTCATCGCGCGCAACGTCGAGCCCGGCAACGTGGTGCAAGCCGGCAAGGAATTGATGGTGCTGGCGCCGGAGGGTGAAACGCAGGTGGTGGTTCAGATCGACGAGAAAAACCTCGCGCAGCTCAGGATCGGTCAGCATGCGCTGGCCTCCGCCGACGCCTTCCCCAGGGAACGCTTTGCGGCAGTGCTTATTTATATCAACCCGGGCATCGACGCGCTGCGTGGATCCGTGGAGGTGAAGCTGCGGGTGCCGAAGCCGCCGGGGTACCTGCGGCAAGACATGACGGTATCGGTGGACATCGAGGTCGCGCGCAGCGCCGGCACCGTGGTGGTTCCGGCCGACACGGTACGCGACGCGAACGGCGCGCAGCCGTGGGTCCTCGCCGTGGACGGGGGACGGGCAACGCGCCGGGCGGTCAAGCTGGGGCTGAAGGGCGACGGCCGCGTCGAAGTGCTGGACGGGGTGGCGCCGGGGGATCGCCTGATTTCCGCCTCCCAGGCGACGGTCGAAAGCGGACAACGCGTGCGTCCCGTCGCGGCCGCGGGCAAATGAACCGCTTCGCATTCTTCGAGTTGATCGTCGCCTTCCGCTTCATGCGGGAGGGACTGATGCAAACGCTGCTCATCATCTTCGGCGTGGGCCTCGGCGGCGGCGTGATCATCTTCATGTCGGCGGTGCTGTCGGGCCTGCAGAGCAACGTCGTGCGGCGTACGCTCAATTTCCAGGCGCCCATCGTGATCCTGCCCACCGACCAGGTGGCGCGCCCGTTGCGCGCGGAGGCGCGCGCCGAGATCGCGGCCCAGGTCCAGCCGAGGTCGCAGCAGCTGCGCTCCATCGATCAGTGGCAGAAGGTGCGGGAACAAGTGGCGCGGACGCCAGGGGTGACGGCACTGACGCCCGTCGTCTCCGGGCCCGGTTTCGCGCTGCGCGGCGATGCCAACAAGGCGGTGACCATCACCGGCATCGAGCCCGAGACCTATTTCGACGTGATCGCGCTGCCGGAGAAGATCATTTCGGGACGCCACCACACCGGCCCCCTCGATATCATCATCGGCACCGAGCTCTCGGCGGACCTGGGCGCGGGCGTCGGCGACAAGCTGAGGCTGTCCACCGCTTCGGGCGCGACCGCCACGCTGACGGTCATCGGCATCTTCGATTTTGGCAACAAGAGCGTGAACGAGCGCAATGTCTACGTTGCGCTGCGCACGGCGCAGAACCTGCTCGATCTGATCGGCGGCGTTTCCGCCATCGAGGTCAAGGTGCTCGACCCGTTCGCCGCCGAGACCATTGCGGAAACCCTTCGCGCCGGCACCGACCTCCAGGTGGATAGCTGGATCAGGACCAACGCTCAGTTCTTCACCGCGATGGCCGCTCAAATCGTCACCAACACCCTCATCCGTGTTTTTGTCGGGCTCACCGTCGCCCTCGGCATCGCCAGCGTGCTGGTGGTCTCGGTGATCCAGAAATCGAAAGAGATCGGCATCCTGCGCGCCATGGGGACCTCGCGCGAGCAGGTGCTGCGCGTGTTTCTCATCCAGGGCGGCGCCATGGGGCTGGCGGGCTCGGTGCTCGGCTCGGCTCTCGCCTGGAGTTTCCTGCTGGTCTGGCGCGCTGTCGCGAAGAATCCGGATGGCACGCCGATGTTCATTATCGAGATGGAGCCGTCCCTATTCGTGATCGCTGCAGTGGGTGCGACCGTCGTCGGCATCCTCGCCGCCGCGGCTCCAGCGCGGCGCGCCGCGCGGCTCGATCCGGTCGTGGCGATACGCAGCTGAGGCGCCACTCATGGAGACGCTGCGGCTCAACGGAGTGCGCAAGACTTACGGCGTCGGCACGCCCGTTCAGACCGAAGTGCTGCACGGAGTTGACCTCGTACTCCAGCGCGGGGAATTCTCGGCGCTGATCGGCCCTTCCGGGTCGGGCAAGAGCACGCTGCTCAACGTAATCGGGCTGCTCGACCAGCCGACCGGCGGGCGCGTATTCATCGGGGGGCAGGAGGCGGGTACCCTGGGAGACGCCGACCTGACGCGGCTGCGCGGCCAGACGATAGGGTTCGTGTTCCAGCATCACTATCTGCTGCCGGAATTCACCGCGCTCGAAAACGTCATGATGCCGATCCTCGCCGCGCGGGGCAGGCCCGACGAGGAGATGCGCGGCACGGCCGCGGAGCTGCTCGACCGGGTGGGCCTCACGCCCTGGCGCGACTACAAGGCGACCCATATCTCCGGCGGCCAGCAGCAGCGCGTCGCCATCGCGCGGTCGCTCGCCATGAAGCCGGCGCTGGTGCTGGCCGACGAGCCCACCGGCAACCTGGACACCAAGTCCGCCGACGGCGTGTTCGACGTGCTGCGCGAGATCAACGAGACGAGCGGGACGACTTTCCTGATCGTTACGCATGACCCGCGGCTCGCGCAGCGCTGCGACCGTATCATCGAGCTGGTGGACGGTCGCATAGTCTCTGACCGGCCCAATCCGAACGTAGTGCGGCGCGGCTAGTGCCGTTCCAACTTGTTTCTCCAATCGTGGGCGGCTTGCCCCGTTCCAATTTGCCGGTCGTGGAAATACCTCTCGATTGCCCCGCAGAATTGGATCGGGGCTTGCCCGCCGGTGGCAATCAGGGCATGTAGAACTGACTGGATTACCTGCAAATAGTTGGAACGGCACTAGGCGCGGCGGGACGCCGCTAGTCGCGCAGGCGGAGCGCGCTCGCCCGGCGCACAGAATGCGCCGCGCCCCACCGCCTGGCGGACCAGATCGCGATGCGGATGGCCTGGCCCTCGGGACGGCCCGCCGCCAGCAGCGCGTTCGCGATCTCGATCGCCTTGTGCCGCACCCGCGGGCGCAGGTTTTTCATCGAGACCGGATAGCGGTCATTGCTCCACGGCATGGGAATCCTCCCGCGACCGGCGGTTGCGGTGCTCGAGCGCAATGCCCGCGGCTTCGAGCGCGATGCCGGCCACCAGCAGCACGACACCCGACCAGACCTCGGGCGCGAGCCACATGAGCACGGCGCCGACACCGACCAGCATTGCGCCCAACGCTCGTCGCAGGCCCCGGTACTTGATCAGCATGGTGTCCATCAGGCGAAATCCCGACTACAGTACATCCCAGTCCGCGCCCGGCCGGTTTGACGCAGATCAAGCAGGGCTCCCCTGACACGGATAGCATGGTCCATAAGCCCCCCTGGCGGTTGCCGGAAACGAGCTTGCCATGAGCGCACCGCGCCTCGTCACGCCCACCGGCGATGACTATTTCGAGCACGATGCCGACGTCGGCGTGGTGGGCCGCGGCGCGACGCTCGAGGAAGCGTTCGAGTCGGCCGCCGCGGCGACGTTTGCCATCATGGCCGACCTGTCGGCCGTGCGTCCGGAGCGGTCCGTGACGCTCGACTTCGAGGAGGCCGACATCGAAATTGCGCTGGTGCGCTGGCTCAATCTGCTGCTTGGGCTTGCCCACGAGCAGGGGCTCGCTTTCAGCCGCTTCTGGATCGAGCGCGACGGCGTGCGCTGGCGCGGCGGCGCGAGCGGCGAGCCGTGGCGGCGCGACCTCGAGCGCGGCGTGGAAGTGAAGGGCGCGACGCTCACCATGCTGGAAGTAAAGGAATCCGCCGCCGGCTGGGAAGCGCGCTGCGTGGTGGACGTCTAATACAACCGTTACTCGTGACTCGTTTCTCGTTTCTGGGGAGTGTGGAACCTTAAGCGATCGAGAAAGTCGTTTTTCTAACGAGCAACGAGCAACGAGCAACGAGCAACGAGCAACGAGCAACGAGCAACGAGCAACGAGCAACGAGCAACGAGCAACGAGCAACGAGCAACGATGGACCTTTCCAAGCTCAAGCAGATTGACGAGTGGTCGTGGACGGTGCCGCTCGCGCCGGGGGATGCGCGCGGCGACGTCAAGCTCTACGGGAACCGCGAGCTGCTCGCGACCATGGACGACAAGGTGATCGAGCAGATCACCAACGTTGCGCGCCTGCCGGGCCTGGTCGGTCCCGCCATGACCATGCCGGACGCGCATTGGGGCTATGGGTTCCCGATCGGCGGCGTCGCGGCTTTCGACCCCGAGCAAGGCGGGATCATTTCGGCGGGTGGCGTCGGGTTCGACATTTCCTGCGGCATCCGCTGTCTGCGCACCAATCTTGACCTGACGGAGGTGGCGGGAGAGCTGCCCTCGCTCGCGCGCGAGCTGTCCGAGAAAATCCCCGCCGGCGTGGGCGAGGAGGGCGATATCAAGCTCGCCCCCGACGCGCTCGACGAGGTGCTGAGCGGAGGCGCGCAATGGGCCGTGGAGCACGGGTACGGCGCGGCGGTCGATCTCGAGTTCATCGAGGAGGGCGGATGCGTGGCCGGCCCCGTCCCGGAGAACGTCTCCGCGCTCGCCAAGAAGCGCCAGCGCGGAGAGATGGGCACGCTCGGCTCGGGCAATCACTATCTCGAGGTGCAGGTGGTGGACCGCATCCACGACGAAGCCGCGGCGCAGGCCTACGGTCTGCACGAGGGACAGCTCCTGGTCTCGATTCATTGCGGCTCGCGCGGGCTCGGCCATCAGATCGGCACCGACTACCTCGTGAGTCTCGCGAAAGCCGCCTCGCGCCTGGGCATCCAGCTGCCCGACCGCGAGCTCGCCTGCGCGCCCATCAACACGCCCGAGGGCCAGCAGTACATCGGCGCGATGAACGCAGGGATCAACTGCGCGCTCGCCAACCGCCAGATCCTCACCCATCTCACGCGCAAGTGCTTCACGCGGCTCATGCCGCGCGCGGCGCTCGAGACACTGTTTGACGTCTCCCACAACACGTGCAAGCGCGAGCAACACGTGGTGCAGGGGAAGAAGCGACTGCTCTACGTGCACCGTAAGGGCGCCACGCGCGCGTTCGGTCCGGGGCACCCCGCGCTGCCGGAACGCTATCGCGCGATCGGGCAGCCGGTCGTCATCGGCGGCAGCATGGGCACGGGCTCCTATATCCTCGCCGGCACCGCCGAGAGCGAGCAGCGGGCGTTTTCATCCGCGAGCCACGGCGCGGGGCGCGCGATGAGCCGGCACCAGGCGCTCAAGCAGTGGCGCGGCCGGCAGCTCGTGGACGAGCTCGCTGCGAAGGGCATACTGATCCGCACCCGCTCGATGCGCGGCGTGGCCGAGGAGGCGCCCGGCGCCTATAAGGACGTCGATCTCGTCGCCGAGGCGACCGAGCGGGCGGGGCTCGCCCGTCGCGTCGCCCTCCTCCGTCCCAAGGTCTGCGTCAAGGGCTGAGCCTGATCAGGATCAAGATAGCGCCTGCCCCGGCGCGGCAGAATCAACCGGGTACCGGGAACGACATGACCGCACAGCAACCCGTTCCAGAAAGCGAGCGCGAGGGCGCGGGCATCGGCGCCGATGTCGGGCTTTCCGCCGAGCGGCTGAAGGAGATGCGCCAGGGTGTCGAAAGCCTGATCGACCCGTTCGGCATGGTGGCGCCGCTCGCCCATGCCCACGGTGCCTGGGGGCTGCATCCGATGGAGTTCGCGGAGCTCGCAATGCGATTCGCCACGGACCTCGCCGCACTGCAGCTCAACGTGGGGGCGAAGCTTCTCGGGCGGGAGGCGCCGGACGCCGTGCGGCCGCAGCCCGACGACCCGCGCTTCAGCGATCCCGTGTGGTCGAATGAACTCGGCTGGGATCTGCTCAAGCAGGGGTACCTCTTCACCGCGCGCCACGTGCAGGATGCGCTCTACCAGACGCCCGGACTCTCGTCCCGGGAACGCAGGCGCGCGGCGTTCTGGTGGCGGAACTGGCTGAACGCGGTGGCGCCCACGAATTTTCTGCTCACGAATCCGGTCGCGGTGCGCAAGGCGATCGAGACCCGTGGCGACAGCCTGCGCCGGGGTTTCGAGATCTTCCTCGACGACGTGCGCGCCGGAACCGTCCGCATGACCGAGCCGGAGGACTTCCAGGTCGGAGGCAACCTCGCCACGACGGCGGGCGCGGTCGTGTTCCGCAACCGCCTGCTCGAACTCATCCACTACGCACCGGTCACGGCGCGCGTGCGGCCGACGCCGGTCGTGATCGTGACGCCCTGGATCAACAAATTCTACGTGCTCGATCTCGAGCCGAAGAAGAGCCTCGTGCGCTACCTGCTGCAGGAAGGATTCGACGTCTACATCACGAGCTGGAAGAACCCCGGCGCCGACCTCGCCGAGACCCGTTTCGATGACTACCTGACGCAGGGCGTCGACGAGGCGGTGCACGTGGCGCGAGCACTCTCCGGCGCCGCGCAGGTCCACGCCGTCGGCTACTGCATCGGCGGCACGCTGCTCGCGGTCTACATGGCCTGGCTCGCGCGCCGCTTCCCGGATCCGGCGAGCATGCCGGTTGCGCACTGGTCCCTGCTGGCGACGCTGGTCGATTTCCAGTCTCCAGGAGACATCGAGGTGTTCCTCGACGAGGGCAGCGTGCGCTGGCTCTCCCACTTGATGCAGACGCGCGGCTATCTCGACGGCCGCGAGATGGCGACCACCTTCCGCCTGCTGCGCTCGAACAGCCTGATCTGGCACTACGTGGTGCACGGCTGGCTCTACGGCGAGCGGCCCGCGCCGCACGACGTGCTGTACTGGAACATGGACACCACGCGCATGCCCTATCGCATGCACGAGTTCTACCTGCGCGAGTTGTACCTGCGCAACGCCCTCGTCAAGCCGAACGCGCTCACCCTCGCGGGCGAGCCGATCGATCTCGCGCGCATCCACTCGCCGCTCTACCAGGTCGCCACCGAGGACGACCACATCGCGCCGTGGCGCCAGACCTTCCGCTTGAACGGCTGGGTCACCGGCCGCAAGCGCTTCGTGCTTTCCAGCTCGGGTCACATCCTGGGCATCGTCAATCCGCCGGTGACGCCGCCGAAGCGCCATTTCCGTGTCGCGCCCGCGCACCGCGGCCAGGGAGCCGACGCGTGGCATGCGACCGCGCAGGAGCACGCCGGGAGCTGGTGGGAGGACTGGCGCGACTGGCTCGGCGAGCGCTGCGGGGAGCCCGGAGCGCCGCCGCCGCTTGCGACGCAGGCTTTTCCGAAGCTCGCCGACGCGCCCGGCACCTACGTGCTCGAGCGCTGACAGTCTGTTGATAGACTCTCGTCACTCCCGCGGAGGCGGGAGTCCAGAGAACCGACTGTAGATCGAATCATTGGCTTACTAGATTCCCGCCTTCGCGGGAATGACCAAAGAGCACTCATGCTGATTGGCGTGCCGAAGGAGATCAAGGTCCACGAGTACCGCGTCGGCCTCACGCCCGAGAGCGTGCGCGAGCTCGTGGCGCGGGGCCATCGCGTCCTGGTGGAGCGGGACGCGGGTGCCGGCATCGGCGCGACCGACGCCGATTACGCGTCGGCGGGCGGCGAGATCGCGGAAACCGCGGACGAGGTTTTCGCCCGCGCCGATATGATCGTCAAGGTGAAGGAGCCGCTCGCACCGGAGCGCGCGCGGCTCCGCGCGGACCAGGCGCTGTTCACCTATCTCCATCTTGCGCCGGACGCGGAACAGACCCGCGACCTGGTGAAGAGCGGCGCCATCGCGATCGCCTACGAAACCGTGACCTCGCCCACAGGCACCCTGCCGTTGCTCGCTCCGATGTCGGTGGTGGCGGGGCGCATGGCGGTCCAGGTCGCGGCGCACTTTCTGGAGCGGACCCACGGGGGCCGCGGCATATTGCTGCCCGGCGCCGCGGGTGTGCCGCCGGCGCGCGTGCTCATTCTCGGGGCGGGCGTGGTGGGCACGAACGCGGCGCTGATCGCGCTCGGCATGGGCGCGGAGGTTACCGTGCTCAGCCACCTGCCCGGTCCGCTCGAGCGGATATCGGCAGAGCTCGGTCCGCGGCTGAAGACCATGATCTCTACGCCGCAAGCAATCGTGGAACAGTTGCGCGGCGCTGACGCGGTGATCGCCACTGCCATGGTACCGGGAGGGCTTGCGCCGAAGCTCGTCACTCGCGCCATGCTCGCGGGAATGAAGCAAGGCGCAGTCGTCGTGGACGTGTCGATAGACCAGGGCGGCTGCTTCGAGACCTCGCGCCCGACCACCCACGCCGATCCGGTGTACACCGTGGACGGCATCATTCACTACTGCGTCGCCAACATGCCGGGCGCGGTGCCCCGCACCTCGACTTACGCGCTCAACCACGCCACCCTCCCCTTCGTGATGGAAATCGCCGACCGCGGCGTGGTGCAGGCGCTCAAGTTGAACGAGCATTTGCGCCACGGCCTCAACGTCTGCCGCGGCGCGGTGACGCGGCGCGAAGTGGCGGAAGCGCGGGGATATCCGTACACGGAGCCGTTGCGGGCGCTCGGCGCGTAGCCGCGCGGCGCGCGCGCCGGCGCGGCGAAGAACGACGGCCGGACGCCCATGCGAATCACGCATCTCACGCCGAATGAGGCCATCGGCAGCCTGCGCAGCCGCGCGGCCGGGCTCACCGCAGCCGAGGCGCGGCGCCGGCTCGCCGAATACGGTCCGAACCGCGTCGAGGAAGCGAAGGGCGAATCGCTCGCACTGCGGTTCCTTCGCGAGTTCGTTCATTTCTTCGCGCTGATCCTGTGGCTCGCGGCGGGCCTTGCCTTCGTCGCCGACTTCTACGGTCCGGGCCAGGGCATGGCGACGCTCGGCTGGGCGGTCATCGGCGTGATCGCCATCAACGGCTTTTTCTCCTTCTGGCAGGAGTACCGCGCGGAACGGGCGATCGCTGCGCTGAAGCGCCTCCTGCCGCACCAGGTCACCGCGCTGCGCGACGGCGTGGCGTGCCGCCTGCTGGCGGAGGAGCTCGCGCCGGGCGACGTGGTCCTGGTGGGTGAAGGCGAAAGCGTGCCGGCGGATTGCCGATTGATCGAATCGTTCGCCGTGCGCGTCAACCTCGCCACCATCACCGGCGAGTCGTTGCCGAAAGCGCGCAGCGCCGCAGCCAGCGCGGAAGATGACCTGTTGCGCAGCCATAACGTGCTGTTGGCGGGCAGCACGGTCGTCGCGGGGGAAGGGAAAGCGCTGGTGTTCGCGACGGGGATGCATACCGAATTCGGGAAGATCGCGCGTCTCACGCAGGCGGGCGGCGAGCCGCCGTCGCCGTTGCAGCGCGAGATCGCGCGCCTGTCGCGCCTGGTGGCGGGTCTCGCCACGGCGCTCGGCATCGTGTTCTTCCTGATCGGGCGGCTGCTCGGCCTTTCGTTCTGGGAGAACTTCATATTCGCCATCGGCATCATTGTCGCCAACGTTCCGGAAGGCCTGTTGCCGACGGTGACGCTGTCGCTGGCGATGGCGACGCAGCGCATGGCGAAGCGCAGAGCGCTCATCCGGCACCTCCCGGCGGTCGAGGCGCTCGGGGCCGCCACGGTCATCTGCACGGACAAAACCGGAACGCTCACGGAGAATCGCATGACCGTGAAGCGGCTGTTCACCAGCGACGGGATGCAGGAGCCCTCGCACATGGGGGCCGCGACGGTAGCGCGCCATTCGGCGTTGTTCGAGGTTGCCGCGCTGTGCCACAACGTGCGATGGGTGAGCGAGAACGGAGCGCGGCGCAGGCTCGGCGACCCGATGGAGGCAGCGCTGGTGGAGATGGCCGAACGGGCGGGAGTCACTCCGCGGCACGAACGGATTGACGAAGTGCCGTTCGATTCCGACCGCAGGCGCATGTCCACCGTGCATCGCGCGCCGGCGGGCCGGATGCTGTACTGCAAGGGGGCGCCGGAGGCGGTGCTGCCGCTCTGCCGCAACGTGCTCGCCGCGGACGGCATCCGGCCGCTCGCGGGCGAGCTCCACGCGCGGTTCACCGGCGCGCAGGAAGACATGGCGGCGGCAGGCCTGCGCGTGCTGGCGTTCGCCTATCGCGCGTTGCCCGACGACGCCGATCGCGGGCACTGGGAGGAGGAGCTGGTCCTGGCGGGTCTCGTCGGGCTCGAGGACCCGCCGCGGCCCGAGGTGCCGGAAGCGATCGAAAGGTGCCGCGCCGCCGGCATCAAGGTGATCATGATCACGGGCGACCATCCGCATACGGCGCGCGCGATCGCGCGCGAAATCGGCCTCGCGCGGGAACCCGTGGTGGTGCCGGGCGACGAATTGCGCCGTCTCTCCGACACGCAGTTGCAGCTCGCGCTCGACGCGCCGGACGTCCTCTTTGCGCGGGTGACCGCCGACCAGAAGCTGCGCATCGTGGAGGCGCTCCAGCGCAAGCAGCACGTGGTGGCCGTCACCGGCGATGGGGTCAACGACGCGCCGGCGCTGAAGCGCGCCGACATCGGCATCGCGATGGGCGTGGTCGGCACGGACGTCGCTCGGGAGGCGGCCGACATGATTCTGCTCGACGACAACTTCGCGAGCATCGTGAACGCGATCGAAGAGGGGCGGACGGTGTTCCAGAACATCCGCAAGTTCCTCACCTACATCCTGTCTTCCAACATTCCCGAGATCGTGCCGTATCTCGCTTTCGTGCTGTTCCGGATCCCGCTGCCGCTCACCATCATCCAGATACTGGCGGTGGACCTCGGTACCGACATGATTCCCGCGCTGGCGCTCGGCGCGGAGAAACCGGTTCCCGGCACGATGCGGTTGCCGCCGCGCAGGCGGGCCGAGCGCCTGCTCGACTGGAGGCTCCTCGCACGCGCCTACCTGTTTCTCGGCGTCATCGAAGCGGCCGCGGCGATGGCGGCGTTCTTCTTCGTGTTGAACCTCGGCGGTTGGGAGTACGGGCAGGCGCTGGCGAAGACCGAATCGCTCTACCTGCAGGCGACCACCGCATGCCTGGCAGCGATCGTGGTGACGCAGGGGGTGAACCTCTTCCTGTGCCGGCACGCGCGCGAGTCCGCATTCTCATTCGGGCTCTACAGCAATCCCCTCATCCTCTGGGGCATTGCCATCGAGCTCGCGCTGATCCTGGCGATCGCCTACACGCCCTGGGGCAACGTCGCTTTCGGAACCGCGCCGATCGGCGCGGAAGCGTGGTTGTTCATGCTGCCGTTCGCCGCGGCGATGCTCGCCCTGGAAGAGGGCCGGAAGGCGTTCATGCGGCGCCGCGGCGTGTCGCGTGGTGGCTGCCCATAGAGGTTGATCTGCATCAAGCCGCCGCCGCTGACGCGGATTAAGCTGTATGGAAGCTATTTCAAGAAGCGAACTAACCGCCGATGGACGCCGACAGGATCGAAAGACCACGATATACCCGGATTTTCCATCTGCGTTCATCTGCGGCTAATGATCTTTTCTGATTTTTGAGACGCGTTCCAATGTTCGCATTGTCCCGGCAGCGGGCCTCCCGTTCGCATCGCTCATGGACATAAGCACCTCTCATCCCGATTCCCTCCAGGCGCTGGCCGCCGCCGATCTCTGCCGGCGCTGCGATCCGGACCAGTTCAAGTTCCAGACGACCGACGAGCTGGAGGACCTCGCGCAGGTCCTCGGTCAGGCGCGCGCGGTGAACGCAATCGAGTTTGGAGTCGGCATGGGGCGCGACGGTTACAACCTGTTCGCGATGGGACCCGAGGGCCTCGGCCGCCGCACGATCATACGGCGATATCTCGAGCGGCTGGCGCCGCGCGGCCAGGCGCCGTCCGAATGGTGCTACGTGTTCAATTTCGACACGCCGCACAAGCCGTGCGCCGTCGAGCTGCCCGCCGGGCGGGCATCCCGGTTCAGGCAGGACATGGCGCGCCTGGTGGAGGACTTGCGGGCGGCTATCCCGGCCGCGTTCGAGTCCACCGAATATCGCGCCAAGCACCGCGAGATCGAGACGGAATTCGGCGAACGACAGGAGCAAGGAGTGGGCGCGGTCGGCGAGCGCGCCAAGAATCAGGGCATCGCGCTGGTGCGCACGCCGGCCGGATTCGGCTTCGCTCCCCGGCACGGCGACGGCGTGATGAACCCGGAGGAGTACCGCAAGCTGCCCGAAGCGGAGCAGCAGCGCCTGGAGAGCGCCATTTCCGTTCTGCAAGAGGAACTGGAGAGCGCCATCCATGACATGCCGAAGTGGCGGCGCGAGGCGCAGAGGAAACTGCGCGAGTTGAACCGGCAGGTCACGCGCGCGGCAGTCAACGGGCTGAGCGAGGAGCTGAAGGCCGAATACCAATCGCTGCCCGCCGTGCTGCGGTACCTCGCCAGCATGCAGGAGGACGTGCTCGACCACGCCGAGATCTTCCGGCAGCCCAAGGACGGCGAGCAGCCGACGCTCTTCGGCGTGCCGTTGCCGCTGTCCGAAATGGGCGAATCGTTCCTGCGCCGCTACCAGGTGAACGTGTTGATCGAGCACGGCGGCACGGATCGCGCGCCGATCGTCTACGAGGACCATCCGACGCACGACAACCTGGTCGGGCGCATCGAGCACACCGCGCAGATGGGCGCGCTGGTGACCGACTTCACGCTCATCAAAGCGGGGAGCCTGCACCGCGCCAACGGCGGCTATCTCGTCCTCGACGCGCTGAAAGTGCTGCTGAATCCGCTCGCGTGGGAAGCGCTCAAGCGCGCGTTGCGCTCGCGCGAGGTCCGCATCGAATCGCTGGGCCAGGCGCTCTCCCTGATCAGCACCGTTACGCTCGATCCCGAGCCGATTCCCCTCGACGTCAAGGTGGTGCTGGTGGGCCAGCGCCTGCTCTACTACCTGCTGCATGCCTATGACCCGGAATTCGGCGAGCTGTTCAAGGTCGCCGTGGATTTCGAGGAGGACATGGGGCGCGCGCCGGAGGCCGATCTCCTTTACGCGCGCATGATCGCCACGGCTGCGCGCCAGGAGAAGGTGCGCCCGCTCGACCGCGCGGCGGTCGCGCGCGTGATCGAGCACGGCTCGCGCAATGCCGGCGACGCCGAGAAGCTCTCGGTGCAGATGCGGGACATCAACGATCTCTTGCGGGAGTCCGACTACTGGGCCGGCGCGGCCGCGCGCAAAGTCGTCTGCGCGGAGGACGTTCAGCGCGCCATCGATGCGCGCGTGGAACGCGCGGACCGGGTGCGCGACAGGTTGCAGGAGGAAATCCTGCGGGGGCGGCTGCTCATCGACACCACAGGCAGCCGCAGCGGCCAGGTGAACGGACTGTCGGTTGCGCAGCTCGGGGGATTCTCGTTCGGCATCCCGCATCGCATCACCGCGCGCGTGCGCCTGGGCGCCGGCAAGGTCGTGGACATCGAGCGCGAGGTCGAGCTGGGTGGGCCGATACACTCCAAGGGGGTGCTGATCCTGTCCGGCTTCATCGCCGGGCGCTATGCCGCCAACAAGCCGCTGTCGCTCGCGGCGAGCCTGGTGTTCGAGCAGAGTTACGGCGGCGTCGAGGGGGACAGTGCCTCCTGCGCCGAGCTCTACGCACTGCTCTCCGCGCTCGCCGACGCGCCATTGAGCCAGTCACTGGCCGTCACCGGCTCGGTGAACCAGCACGGCGCGGTGCAGGCGATCGGCGGCGTGAACGAGAAGATCGAGGGGTTCTTCGACATCTGCCGCTCGCGGGGTCTCACGGGAACGCAAGGCGTGCTCATCCCGGCGTCGAACGTGAAGAACCTGATGCTGCGCCGCGATGTGGTGGAGTCGGCCGCCGCAGGAAAGTTCCATATCTACGCGGTGGACAACGTGGACCAGGGCATCGAGATCCTCACCGGCGTTGCGGCCGGAGCGCGCGACGCAGCGGGGCAATTTCCCGCCGCTACGATCAACTTCCGGGTCGAGCGGCGGCTTTCCGAATTCGCCGATCGCACCCGCGCATTCGGGGCCACCGCCGTGGCGAAGGGACGGCGGCGGACCGGTCCACGCCCGTGAAGATCCGGCGTGTCATCGTGGGGCTGGATCCCGTGCTGCAAAGCCGGGCGCTGCTCGAAGCTGCAGTCGAGCTTGCCGGCCGGATGGAGGCGGAACTCCTCGGACTGTTCGTCGAGAACCAGGACCTGTTGCATTTCGCGGGACTGCCGTTCGCGCGCGAGGTGGGGTTCGCGTCGGCCACCCGGCGCACGCTCGACGTCGAAAGCATGGAACGGTCGCTGCGCGCGCTGGCGCAGGAAGCGCAGCGGACGCTGGCGTCGGTCGCCGGGCGCACGCCGGTGCAGTGGTCGTTCCGGACCGTGCGCGGCTCGCCGGCGGCCGAGTTGCTCGCGGCGGCGGAGGAATACGATCTCGTGATCGCCAACCTGGATGCTCCGGCGGAACTGCCCCCGTCGCTCGGCGTCCGCGTCGTGCGTGCGGGCGATGTGGAGACGCTGCGCCGCGCGTTGGAGGAGGCGGGCGGCGGCATCCTGGTGCTCGCCGGGGCCGACGACGACCTGGTCGGTGAGACGCTGCGGAGAGTGCTCGAGCGTTAAGAGCCCCTAACATGGAGGATATCTTTCAGAGCGGCGATGATCTCGGGCCGGCGAAAGTGATCCACGTCCGCGAACCCGGCCTCGGCCTCAAAGCGGTGCTCGTGGTGGATAACGTTGCGTGCGGCCCCGCGCTGGGCGGACTGCGCATGGCGCCTGATGTCACGACCACGGAGTGCCTGCGGCTGGCGCGCGCCATGACGATGAAAAACGCCGCCGCAGGATTGCCGCACGGCGGCGGCAAGTCCGTGTTGTGGGGCGATCCACGCGCGCCCCGCGACCGGAAGGAGCGGCTGATCCGCGCGTTCGCTCACGCCTTGCGTAACGAGTCCGACTACATCTTCGGCCCCGACATGGGGACCGATGAGACCTGCATGGCATGGATCAAGGACGAGATCGGCCGCGTAGTGGGCCTGCCTGCCGCCCTCGGTGGCCTGCCGCTCGACGAGCTGGGCGCCACCGGATGGGGACTGCTGCACTGCGCCGAAGCGGCCGCGCCGTACGCGGGGATCGCGCTCGAGGGCGCGCGCGTCGCCGTCCAGGGTTTCGGCACGGTTGGCAGGCATAGCGCGCGCTTCCTCGCCGGCCGTGGTGCAAAGCTGGTCGCCGCATCGGACAGCACGGGCACGATTGCGAATCCGCAGGGGATAGACGTGACCGCGCTGGCGCGGTTGAAGGAGCAGGGCCGCAGCGTGCGCGATTATCCGGAGGGAGAGAAGCTCGACCGCGACGCCGTGATCGGGATCGAATGCGATATCTGGATTCCGGCGGCGCGGCCCGACGTGGTGAGCGAGGAAAACGCGGAGCGGCTGCGCGCGCGCCTGGTGCTCCAGGGCGCCAACATTCCATTCACGCCGGGCGCCGAGAAGGCGCTCGCCGGCAGGGGGGTGACGGTCGTGCCCGATTTCATCGCCAACGCCGGCGGCGTCATCTGCGCCGCAATGGAACTCGCCGGCGCGACGCGGGCCTCGGCCTTCGCCGCCATTGCCGAGCGCGTCCGAGCGAACACCGAAGCGGTACTGGGGGAGGCGAAGGCGCGCGGTGTGCTACCGCGAGCGGCGGCCTGGGAACTGGCCGCGCGCCGCGTCAGGCGGGCGATGAGCTACCGGCGCTTTTCGATTATGTAGCCGCATCGGCCGCTCTTGCTATCCCTGCCGCCTCAATTCGCAACGAAGGAAGCCCCTAACCCCTCCTTTCTGGAGTGGGGAGGGCCGGGAGCGGGTCTGGTATGCCTGTTCTCCCGAAGGCAAAGCCTTATTCGCCCTCCTGGCAGGCAGACTACTCGCCGGACGGCCCGGGATCTTGATCCAAAGCAAAGTCTGTTCCGATTGATCTGGGTCAAGAGGCGACGCGCCGGCGTACCTATCATGGGCGCATGAGGGCGGGAAGCACGGAGTGGCGATGACCTCTGCACATCTTGTCAGGCACGCACATCCGTACGCGGGGCGTGGCCACGCGCTGAAGCGCCAGGGGCGAATTTTTCGTGCGCCGCGGCTTATCCCGCCGCACGAGTTCAACCTGTTCTCGGACCGGCTCGACGATGCGCGGGAGTACGAGGGCACCGTGCGCGACTTCTCCTTGTTGCACGATCTGGCGCTCTCCGCGGAAGACTACAACAACTGAACGACGCAGGCACCGGAAAGGAAGGACGCCATGGCAATAGGGGAAATCTGCACCCGCGAAACGGTCATCACCACGCGCGAGACGACGGTGGCGACGGCGGCGAGGCTGATGCGCCACCACCACGTCGGCACCCTCGTCGTCGTCGAGCAGATGAACGGCGGCAAGGGCGTGCCGGTGGGCATCGTGACCGACCGCGACGTCGTCATCGAGGTGATGGCCACCGGTCTCGATCCGAATGCCATCACCGTGGGCGACATCATGGACCGGGAACTCGTCACCGCGCGCGAGAGCGAGGGCGTCCTGGAGACGATGCAGATCATGCGCTACAAGGGCGTGCGCCGGCTGCCGATCGTGGACAAGGACGGCCGGCTCGTCGGCATCGTCTCGATTGACGACCTGCTCGAAGTGCTGGCCGAGGAGTTCAGCGAGCTCGCCAAGATCATGGCGCGCGAGCAGGCACGCGAAACCTCCAGCCGCAGGTAGTCCTTGATGGACAACACCTGCTTCGTGGTCGCCGGCAGCGGACGGGCGCGCATCTTCCTGCTGAAGAAGAGCCCTGCGCCGCGCGCGCCTTTCAGGCTGATCGAGCGCGGCACACTCAACAACGCCGACTTGAAGAGCCGCGGCCGCAGCGTGACGGGGCGGCCGAGGACCGAGACCAACACCAATCGCGAGGCCGGTCCGGTACACCCGATGGGCGCGCAGCGGGAGCGGCATCGCATCGAACTGGAGCGGCGCTTTTCGGTGGAGATCGCCCGCAAGGCGGCGGCTCTTGCCAGGAACTGGTCCACGGGATCGGTCGTCCTGGTCGCCGATCCCCGCATGCTGGGCTTTCTGCGCGACGCGGTGCGGGGCGCGTTGAAGCCGGGGATACGCGTCAAGGAGCTCGCCAAGGACTATGCGCACCTCACGGTCTCCACGCTGCAACACCACCTCGCCCTGAGCGGTGTCCTTCCGGCGCGCCGCGGCGGTGCCCGATGAGCGCCAAGCAGATCCTCTTCCATAAGGACGCGCACGACAAGATCCTGGCGGGAATGGGCGCGCTCGCCAACGCCGTGCGCGTCACGCTCGGCCCGAAAGCGCGGACGGTCGTCCTTGAAAAGACGTACGGCCCGCCCGCCATCATCAATTCCGGCGTCGTGGTGGCGAGGGAAATCGAGCTGGAGGACCGCTTCGAGAATATGGGCGCGCAGATGGTGAGGGAGGTCGCGACCAAGACCTCCGACGTGGCGGGGGACGGAACGACGACGGCGATGGTGCTCGCGCAGGGGATCGTCACCGAAGGCATGAAGTACGTCGCCGCCGGCATGAATCCCATGGATCTCAAGCGCGGCATAGACCTGGCGGTGGACGCGCTCGCCGCCGAGCTGAAGCGCCAGGCGCGGCCGTGCGCGACGCGCACCGAGATCTCGCAGGTCGCGGGCATTTCGGCGAACAACGACCGCGTCATCGGCGAGATCGTCGCGAACGCGATGGAGAAGGTCGGCAAGGAAGGCGTCATCACGGTCGAGGACGGCTCGGGCCTGCAGAGCGAGCTGGAAGTCGTCGAAGGCATGCAATTCGACCGCGGCTTCCTGTCCCCCTATTTCATCAATACGCCCGAGAAACAGCGCGTGGTGCTGGAGGAGGCGTACGTCCTGATCTGCGACCGGAAAATCGCCGCGATCCGCGACGTGCTGCCGCTGCTGGAGCAGGTCGCGCAGGCGGGCAAACCGCTGCTCGTCATCGCCGAGGAGGTGGAGGGAGAGGCGCTGGCGACCTTTGTGGTGAACGCCCTGCGCGGCGTGATCAAGACCTGCGCCGTCAAGGCCCCGGGTTTCGGCGACCGCCGCAAGGCCATGCTGGAGGACATCGCGGTCCTCACCGGGGGGCGCGTCATTTCCGAGGAGGCGGGGCTCACCCTGGAGAAGACCGCCCTCGACGACCTCGGGCGCGCGAAGCGCGTGGAGATCGACAAGGACAACACCACGATCATCGGCGGCGCCGGCGATCCGAAGAAAATCCAGGCGCGCGTGGCCGACCTCCGCCAGCAGATCAAGGACACGACCAGCGATTACGACAAGGAAAAGCTCCAGGAACGCGCCGCCAAGCTTGGCGGCGGCGTGGCGGTCGTAAAAGTCGGGGCGGCGACCGAAATGGAGATGAAGGAGAGAAAGATGCGGATGGAGGACGCGCTCCACGCCACCCACGCCGCGGTCGAAGAAGGCGTTCTTCCTGGTGGTGGGGTCGCGCTTCTGCGCGCCCGCGCCCGGGTGCAGGGCCTGCGCGGCGCGAACGCGGACCAGGACGCCGGGGTGCGCATCGTGATGCGCGCGCTCGAAGAGCCGCTGCGGCAGATCGTGGCCAACGCCGGCGAGGAGCCGTCGGTGGTGCTCGCCCGCGTGCTGGAAGGGAATGACAACTACGGCTACAACGCGCTGACCGGGGACTACGGCGACCTGGTGCAAATGGGCATACTCGACCCCTGCAAGGTCACCCGCTCGGCGCTGCAGAACGCCGCGTCGATCGCCGGGCTGATACTCACGACCGATTGCATGATTGCGCGGATTCCCGAGGAATCGCGCCAGCCCGGCATCGAGGAGTGAGCAAGCGCCACGGCGCGCCGTAGTCGAGCGGCCTGTGCAGCCCCCGATGACCGTTGACCTCAACCGGCATGACGCCGTGCTGATCGTGGACGTGCAGGCGGACTTCCTGCCGGGCGGCAATCTCGGGGTCCAACGGGGGGATGAAGTGGTGCCAGTGCTCAATCGCTACCTTGCGGCTGCCCGCCGCAAGGGGGCGCCGGTGTTCGCGAGCCGCGACTGGCATCCGCGCGATCATTGCTCGTTCCTCGCCCAGGGCGGGCCCTGGCCGGAGCACTGCGTGGCCGGATCGCCCGGCGCGGAGTTCGCTCCCGGTCTGGCGCTGACCCGCGACGCGGTCATCATCAGCAAGGCGACGGCCAGGGACACCGATGCGTATTCGGCGTTCCAGGGCACCGAGCTTGCGCCGCGCCTGCGCGAGCTGGGGGTGAAGCGCCTCCTGGTGGGCGGGCTCGCGACCGACTACTGCGTGCTGAACACCGTGCTCGACGCTCGCAAGGCGAAGTTCGAGGTCCTGCTGCTGGTGGATGCCATTCGCGCGGTCAACGTCAAACCGGGAGACGGCGAGCGCGCCGAGCGCGAGATGCTGGCGGCCGGCGCCGTGGCGATCCGCCTCGAGGACTGCTCGCGATGAACCTGCTCGCCTCGCCGCTGCTGACCGATCTCTACCAGCTCACCATGCTGCACGCGTACTACGCGCACGGCATGCGCGAGACGGCGGTATTCGAGCTGTTCGTGCGGAAGCTGCCGCCGCAACGCAATTTCATGATGGCGGCGGGGCTCGCGCAGGCGCTCGAGTTCCTGGAGCACCTGCGCTTCGCGCCGGAGGAGCTCGAGTGGGTCGAGAACTGCGGCAAGTTTCCCCGCGGATTCGCGGCGCATCTCGCGCAGCTCACCTTCACGGGCGAGGTGCATGCACTGCCGGAAGGCACGATGTTCTTTCCCAACGAGCCCGTTCTGCGGGTGACGGCGCCGCTGCCGGAGGCCCAGCTCATCGAATCGCGCCTCATCAACCTGGTCCATTTCGAGACGCTGGTGGCGACCAAGGCCGCGCGCAGCGTCATGATGGCGCCCGGCAAGCTGCTGGTGGATTTCGGGCTGCGGCGGGCGCACGGCGCGGAGGCCGGGCTGCTCGCGGCGCGCGCGAGCTACCTCGCGGGATACTCCGGCACCGCCACCGTGACCGCGGCCCAGCGCATGGACATTCCGGTTTTTGGCACGATGGCGCACTCGTTCGTCGAGGCGCACGACGACGAAGCCGCGGCGTTCCAGCGTTTCGCCGAGGCGTGCCCGCAGAACGTGGTGCTGCTGATAGACACTTACGACACGGAGCTCGCGGCGCGCAAGGTGGTCGAGCTCGCGCCGCGCCTTGCGAGCCGCGGCATTCGCGTGAGAGGCGTGCGGCTCGACAGTGGCGACCTCGCAGCGCTCTCCAGGAACGTCCGGCGCATACTCGATGAAGGGGGCCTTTCCGAGGCCACCCTATTCGCGAGCGGCAATCTCGACGAGTATCGCATTCGCGACCTCATCGCGGCAGGGGCGCCGATCGACGGCTTCGGCGTGGGCACCAGCCTCGTCACTTCCTCCGACGCGCCCTATCTCGACGCGGTCTACAAGCTGCAGGAATACGCCGGCAAGCCGCGCCGCAAGCGCTCCACAGGCAAGGCCACCTGGCCAGGCCGCAAACAGGTTTTCCGGCACTACGACGGCGCGGGCCGCTTTGAGCACGACGTGGTCACCGTCGAAGGGGATGAACGACAGGGCGAGCCGCTGCTCGTCCCCGTCATGCGGAAAGGAAGGCGGCTGCACGCTCCCGAAGGCCTGCAGGCGATTCGCGAGCGGGCGGCGGCGCAGCTGGCGAAACTGCCGGAGCGGCTGCGCGTGCTGGAGTCCGCGGCGAGCCCGTATCGCGTCGAGATCGCGCCGGCGCTGCGCAAGCTTGCCGCGCAGGTGGATCGCGCGGCGAGCGAGGTCCCGGCGTTGTGCCGGTGAGTCATGCGGGCTCGACGGCCCTGAATCTCGCGCCGACGAGCGTCGCCAGGATCACGAGAGCGGTCGAGATCGCGATCATGATGATGCCGAGGGCCGAGAGCTTGCCCCACAGCCCGTCGTCCGCGAACCTCAGGATCTGGACCGCGAGGACCTCCGTCCCCGGACGGGACAGGACGACGGAGAGGGTCAGTTCCCGGGTGAACATCGCGGCCATCAGTATCCAGGCCGAGACGATACCCGGGACGAGCAGAGGCACGATGATGCGACGCATGGTCGTCATGTGGCTCGCTCCGCAGACCAGCGACGATTCCTCCAGGTGCGCGTGGACCTGGACGAACGCGCTCGCCATGGGCCGGACGCCATAGGGCAGATACGTCGCGATGTAGCCCACGAGGAGCGCCCAGATCGTCGCGTAGAGCGGCGTCTGCACGAAGAACCACATGAATCCGATGCCGATGACGATGCCCGGGAAGGAGAACGACAGGAAGCTCAACGACTCGAGGATCCCGGAAGCCCGCGTCTTCACTTTCACGACGGCATAGCCCACGAAGACGGAGAGCACCGTGCCCAGCGTGGCGCCCGCGAGCGCGAGGAACAGGCTGTTTTTCAGCGAGAGCAGCGAGAGCGGGTCCTGCAGCACGTCGGTCCAGTGCTTCAGGCTCATGAGCGAGAACGCCCGCGCGCTCGGCACCATGGAATAGGGCACGAACGACGTATAGAGCAGGACGGCTACCGGCAGCACGACCATGACGAACGAGAGCAGCGCTACGACGGTGAACAGGGGAATCCGCGCCTTTCCCAGCGCTATGACGGTCGGGCGGTATCCGCGGCTGGAGATCGTCACGTATCGTTCACTTTCCGCCGTGAGCGCCCGGTAGACGTAGATCAGCGTGACCGAAGTCGCGAGAACGCTCATGCCCACCGCCGCGGCCTTGCCGTAATCGGTGGCGAAACCGAGGGCGATCATCTCGTACAAATGCGTGGCGAGGACATTGACCCGCCCGGGCATGCCGAGCACCGAAGGCACCGCGAAGGACGCGAGGCTGCGGACTATGCCCAGCACAAAGGCCGCGAGGATCGCCGGCCGGAGCACGGGCAGCGTCACGCGGATCAGCGTTCGCCAGGTGCCGGCGCCGAAGACCCGGGACGATTCCTCCAGCGCGACGTCGAAGGAGGCCATCGCGGGCGCGATGATGAGGTAGGCGACCGGCAGGTCGAGCAGCGCCTCCACCATTATCATCCCCTCCAGGGAATAGATGTTGAAGGGCGCGCCCTCCAGGGCGAAAACGTTCCTGAGAACGGTGTTCATCATCCCGTTAGAGGGATTGAGCAGCAGGGCCCAGCTCACCGAGAACAGCAGGTGCGGGATCATCATCGGGATGATCGAGAGGATCCTGAACAGGAACTTGAAGGGAATGTCGGTGCGGGTGTTCAGGTAGGCGAAGAACAGGGCCAGCACCGTGGCCAGCACCGACGATCCCAGGACGAAGATGACCGTGTTGACGAGGACGTCCAGCAATGCAGGGTCGGTATAGGCCGCGATGTACTTGTCCGGTGTGAACGTGCCGAACGCGGTCAAGCCCTCGGAAAAGCTCCCGAGCGCGAGCATGACCACCGGGCTCACGGTGAGGAACCCGACGATCGCGACCAGCGCGTAGGTCAGCCTGGCTCGCGCCGGGTCCACGGGTGCCGTCCTTCAGATGGAAACGAGCAGGCAGTGGGCCGCATCGAGCCGGAAATTGACCGGATCGCCCACCTTGAGATTCGCATCCGGATCGATCCTCGCGAGCAGCAGCTCGGCCCCGATCCGGATTTCCGATTCGTAGGCTTCGCCGACGAACACCTGGGAGTCGACACGGCCGTTCACCACGTTTTCGCCGCTCCCCTCGCCCCTGGCTACGTGGATGAATTCCGGCCGTATGCACAGCGTGACGTCCGCTCCGACCTGAAAGTCGCGCCGCTGGCAGGCGATGGCGCCGAGCCCGCAGTCCACGATGGTCCGGTCCTTTTCCTGGGCCCGGATGCGCGCCTTCACAAGGTTCGCGCGGCCGATGAAATCCGCCACGAATTGGTGGTCGGCGTCGAAATAGATCTTCTGGGGAGTGCCCACCTCGACGATCTGGCCGGCGCGCATGATCGCGATCGTGTCCGAGAGCGCCAGCGCTTCGACGCGGTCGTGCGTCACGTAGACGGCGGTGATCTTCAGCTTCCCGAGAAAAGCCTTGAGCTCCTTGCGGGTTTCCTCCCGCAGCTTCGCATCCAGGTTGCTCAAGGGCTCGTCGAACAGGATGACCTTGGGCTCGGCCACGAGGGCCCGGGCGAGAGCCACCCGCTGCTGCTGGCCCCCGGAGAGCTTGGTCGCCGGCCGGTTCTCGAACCCTTCGAGCCGCACGAACTGCAACGTTTTCCGAACGCGCTCGCGGATGGCGTTCCTGTCGACATTCCGGACCTGGAGCGGATAGGCCACGTTGTCGAAGACGTTCATGTGCGGCCAGATGGCGTAGGTCTGGAACACCATGCCCAGCCCCCGCTTTTCCGGAGGAATGCTGATGTTCTTCTCCTTCGACCAGGCGACCTCGCCGCCGATGCTGATTTCTCCCGTATCGGGAGCTTCCAGGCCGACGATGCAGCGAAGCAAGGTGGTCTTGCCGCAGCCGCTGGGACCCAGCAGCGTGAAGATCTGGTTGGCCGGGATCGTCAGCTCGACGTTATCGAGGGCATTGATGGTCTTGCCTTCGGAGTAGTAGCGCTTGGTTACCCCCCGGATCCGGATTTCCATGATGATTTCCGCGCCCTTCAACAAACCGCGCGGGCCGCCCGGATCGAGGGCCGGGCGGCCCGCGCTTTACGCCACGCGCCTTTCTATTTGACGCTGAAAATCTTCTTGAACTCGGCGCCCCACTTCTCGATTTCTTCGTCCGGCAGCTCGCGGATGGCGATGACCTTGGCCTTGTTGATCCCGTCGATCGGCGGGTAGACCCCGGGTGCGAACACGTACTCGCCGACATCCTTGGCGAGCATTTCCATGGATTTCTTCGAGAGCCAGTAGTCCACGAAGAGCCGCGCCGCATTGGGATGAGGCGCCTTCGAGGTCACCGCGATCGCCCGTGGGGTGCCGAGCATTGGCTGGCTGACCCGTGCCCAGTCAAGCGGGGCCGGGGCTTTGGTGACGATGTACTTGGGCATGGAAATACCGATCGGTTTCTCGCCGCTCTCGATCGGCGCCGGGGTGGGCCCCAGGGAGGCCACGAACATCGGCCTGTTGGCGGCCAGTCCCGCCAGGAACTTCCGCCACTCAGCTTCGGACTTGAAGACGTGATCTCTCAACCCGACCAGCCAGCAGATGGTCGTGGCGTGGTTGGCCGGATTCGGCATGACGATCTTGTCCCGCCATTTGGGATGGGTCAGGTCTTCGTAACGCTTCGGCACATCCGCGCCCTTCAAGAACTCCTTGTTGTAGATAATGGCGATGTACTCGACCCCGAACAGCTGGATGCGATCATCCTTCCGCGTCCACTCCGGATAGCCCGCAGCAGCCGGCGACCGGTAGGAAGCCAGTATTCCCCTGTCCTTGAGCAGCTCCAGGATCGGCAACGGCCCCTGGACCACGTCCGCCATGAACTTGCCGGCCTCGAACTCGGTGATGGCCGTGGCCACGAATCGCGCGGTCGAGATCCTGGTGTAATCGGCCTTCACCCCGGTGTCGGCTGCAAAGGCTTTCATGATCGGCTCGACCGCCGTGATGTTGGCGTAGAACGCGACCCGGCCTTCCTTGCGGGCGGCGTCGAGAAGGGACTTGTCCGCGGCCAGGGCCGGCGAGGCCGCAAGCGCGAACGCGAGTGGAAGGAGCAGCTTTTTCATGATGGCCTCCGTATGTATGGACCGGGCGATGCGGCCGCCCGCTTGGGACAGGCTAGTGGAGCAGGCAGGCACGAGCTTTGACTTAGATCAACCTCTACTGAAACGCTTTCGGCACTCCCAGAGCGTTGATCGGATCCGTGCCGGGTTTCAGGCCCATGAGCTTGATGAGTTCCGGCTGGATTTTGCGCCATTCCTGCTGCGCCAGGGCCTTGCCCGACGCCGTTCTCGCTTCTTCGAACAGACGCTGAAACACGTAATAGACGACGTGCGCTTCT
>Ga0214473_10001635_pt1 | contig 29162 bp, 24 predicted proteins | sample RVTome_7_FD_203509 | JGI IMG/M metagenome (GOLD analysis project Ga0214473, IMG submission 203509) | Soil microbial communities from uranium-contaminated site in the Upper Colorado River Basin, Wyoming, United States - RVT98D197 | ecosystem: Environmental > Terrestrial > Soil > Contaminated >...
GCCAACATCACCCACGAGTTTCGCACTCCGCTCTCGGCTCAACTGGCCTCCATCGAGCTGCTGCTCGATCAGCTGCCGGAGCTGGAGCCGGACCAGGTGGGCGATCTGGTGCGCTCACAGCATCGAGGCACCTTGCGCCTGACCCAGCTGATCGACAACCTGCTGGAGAGCGTCTGGCTCGAATCAGGCCAGGGGAGCGTTCGCCTCCAGGAGGTGGCGCTGGATGAGGTACTGGAGCGGGCGCTCCAGATGACCGCACCGCTCATCGAACAGCGTGGTCAGGAAGTGATCCTGGATCTGCCCTACCCGCTGCCGGCCGTCCGCGGCGACCGCCCCCGCCTGACCCAGGTCTTCGTCAACCTGCTGGCCAACGCCAACAAGTTCTCGCCGGCGGCGGCGACCATCCGGATCGGGGGCGCAACGCGGGAAGGCTCGGTGGTGGTGTGGGTCGAGGATCAGGGTCCGGGGTTGCCGCAGGGCGTAGGGGCCGGGCAGTTCCGGCCATTCGCGCGAGTCGAGACAGAGGAATCGGAACAGGGCGGCGTGGGTCTGGGGTTGTGGATCGCCAACTCCATCGTGCAGCGCCACGGCGGGCAGATCGAGGCAGCCAGCGGGGTCGGTGGAACTCGCATGTCGGTCGTGTTGCCCAGGGACGGTGCGGGTGAGAATCCTGGTAGTTGACGACGACCAGGAGCTGCGCTCGCTGGTGGGATTTGCACTGCAGCGGGCCGGCTATCTCTTTCAGGAGGCCGGCGAGGGCGCGACCGCCCTGGCGGTATTTCGCCGCGAGCAGCCCGATCTGGTGATCCTGGATGTCAACTTGCCCGGGATGAGCGGATTCGAGATCTGCCGGCAGATGCGGGCCGAATCGACCGTCCCGATCCTGATGCTGACCGTGCGGGCTTCGGAGGAGGACGAGGTGCGCGGGTTGGACCTGGGGGCCGACGACTACCTGACCAAACCCTTCAGTCCGCGTACGCTCCTGGCGCGGGTGCGGGCGCTGCTGCGGCGCCGCGGCATGGAGCCCGGGGAGGGCGTCCTGCACGAGACGGTGCTGAGCTCCGGCGAGCTGGCGCTCGACCCGGAAGCCCAGAGCGTGCGCGCCGGGGACCGGCTTCCCGCCCGCCTGACCGAGCTGGAGTTCCGACTGATGCAGTACTTGCTGGTCAACGCTGGCCACGCGCTGCCAGCCGAACGTCTGGCGCAGCAGGTGTGGGGTTACCGAGGGGTCGGGGATCGCCAGCGCCTGAAGCAGCTCGTGCACCGGCTGAGGCAAAAACTGGAGGCCAATCCGTCGGAGCCGCGCTACCTGCTGACGGTGGCCAATGTGGGCTATAAGCTGGATTCCGGGGCGGGAGGGGCCGAGGGCGGTGGCCCTGCTTGACTCGACCTGAGTTTCACGGTATCCTCCGAATCGCTCTACCAGGCGGGTGTAGTTCAGTGGTAGAACGTCTCCTTGCCAAGGAGAAGGTCGTGGGTTCGAATCCCATCGCCCGCTCTGAGAAGGCGGCCTATCGCCCCCGGCGGTAGGCATTTTTACAGGTGGCTGCGGCGCACTTGGCCGCACATGGCGACGTAGCCAAGCGGTAAGGCAGGGGTCTGCAAAACCCTTATGCGCGGGTTCGAATCCCGCCGTCGCCTCTTGAACAAGTGCCATCGTGAAAGCCCGCATAGGGGTCTCCCGAAATCGGGGAGACCCTTATCCATATTCCGGGATTCCGCATAGGGTGTATAGGCGCCTGTGGGAGAAGACCAGCCCGGCGGGTGGGCGTCCAACCTCGGAGATGCGCTGGGAAAGCGGTGAAACCGGCCAGGCGGTTGAGTATCTTGGGCGACTCGGGCTCCTAGAGGGACTTGGCGTCCACCCCGGGGAGTGTGGCGCGAGAGCGGGCTAGTTCGACAGATCGGACTGCGACCAAGCGAGAAAGCGATCGATGTAGAACAACGTAATCTGCGACGCCAATCCCTTCGGAAGGGCGTGGAATGCGTGCCCGCTCCAGGCCGGGTCGAGTAGGATCGTCGCCGCACGCTGAGGATCCCTGACCGCCATGAACGACTGCGTCTGGCTGAAGTCGACGACGGTATCGAGATGGCCGTGCACGACCATGAGAGGTGGCCCCTCGGCCCGGGCTGCAGCGAGAGCCACCGGCGACGAACGAAGCGCTCGCACGGAATCTAGGTACGGATCAAACCCAAGAATACTCCGGGAGTAGAAGCTCAGATCAGTTACCGGGGAGACCGCCACCACGGCGTCGATGGATCCAATGGACGTGGGACAGTCCGAGGGTCCCCAACCGGCAGCAGACCAATACCCAGCCAGGATCGCGAGGTGCCCGCCAGATGAGAAGCCGATCAGCCCGACCCAGTTCTCCCGGGGCCGTGAAGGCTCTTGAGCAAGGAGCCAATGGACGGCGCATAGCACATCTTCCACCGGCGCCGGGAGTGAAGCCTCATGGGCCAGCCGGTAGTCGACCGAGGCAACCAGGTATCCCCTCTCGGCGAAGTCCTGTGCCCACGCGCGGGCGTCCTGTCTCGCCCCACCCTCAAGACCCCCTCCGTGCACAAGTACGAGCACCGGAGACCCTACTGCGGAGTCAGGCCGATACAGATCCAGAACGAGCTCGCGCCCTGCGACGGTACGGTAGACAACTTCCTCATGAACACGGACTTGGTCCCGGCCGGTAGGCACATTGAACCAGCTCCGCATTTCGAACGGATGAGGTCGCAAGTCCACTCCCGCACGCTCTGCCACCTGGGAATAGTCGGCTCCGAGTGTGGTGTTCATACGCTGCCCAAAGATTCGTACTGCCTGTTGGCCCTGATAGAGCGGAATAAGCGCTCCAAGGAGGCCACATGCTCCCAGCAGGGCAGCGAGCGGCCCCAGCCAGCTCCTTGGCTTCAATCGACATGCACTCGCGCCGAGGATCGCCCCCGGGAGAAACGCGGCCAGGAGCGCCGCGCTGTGTTCCTGAAGCAGTAGCTGGATCGGCTCCTCCCACTTCCCAACCGGCAACTCCGCGCCAAGCATCAACGCACTGCCTATCATCCCGATCAAGTCAAAGCACAATGCCAGGCCGACGATGAACACGAACAGCAGGCGCCGATGCCTCTCGGGCATCGCTTAGAACCTCCCGTAGATGAACGGGCGGACATCGTCGCCGCGCAACATCTGCAGGATCGCCAGCGACCCGAGGACGACGATCGCAGCAACTGCGAAGACCTGCGACCAGCCCTGCCGGGGCCCGGTCGGGCGGAGTGGCCCCTCGCGCCGCAACCAGTCCGCGACACTGATCAGGGCCCCGCTCAGCAAAACGGCGGGGAGGAACTCCCCAACCCACCGAACGCCGGTCAGGTCCAACATACCATCCAGGAAGCGTGCGGCGACAGCCAGGCTCCCGGCTCGGAACAGAACCCAGCCGATGCCAACAAGATGGAAGGTCACCACGGCGGAAAGTAATTGCGAAATCCGTTTCTTGGGTTGCCAACCGCTAAGGCGTTCAGCCACCAGTAGGAACCCGTGCCACGCCCCCCATAGAACGAACGTCCACGTGGCACCATGCCACAACCCAATGAGCGTCATGGTTGCCATTGTGGTTGCGGCCTGGACGACTCGGGGAAACCTGCGCCCAGTCAGCGTCAGCAGCCACCGCCCCAGTGGGAAGAACAGATATTCACGGAACCACTGGGTGAGTGTCATATGCCAGCGATTCCAGAACTCGGCCGGGGTCGCCGCTCCATAGGGGCGCGCGAAGTTCTCCGGAAGATCAAAGCCGAACAGGGCCGCCGAGGCCCGGGCAATATCTGTATACCCGGAGAAATCCGCATAGATCTGTATGGCGTAGAGGTAGAACCCCTGCCAATATAGCGGAGCAGGGAACTGTGCGCTCGACTCGCGCGCCGCGGCTCGGAACGCCACGTCGCACAGGGCGCCGAGCGAGTCAGCTACCACGACCTTCTTGAAGAGCCCAAGCAACAGAAGGCCCAGAGCACGCCCAGTCTCTTCCCTTCCCGGTCGGTCTGCCGCTTTTTGCAGCTGGTCAAGGAACGAGGCCGGCTTGGCAATCGGCCCGGCGATCAGCTTGGGGAAGAACCCGAGATACAGCACCACGTCGAGCCAACTTGTCGACGCCCTCAGTTTCCCCCGGTACACTTCCGCCGTGTACGCCAGAGCCTGAAAGGTGTAAAAGGAAACCCCGACCGGCAAGACAAGACCGAGCGTCGTGGGCCGGAAGTCGAACCCGAGCAGTCCCAGGAAGGTCCCGGCGCTTCCTATGAAGAAGTCCATGTACTTGAACACCGCCAAGACGCCCAGGTTGACCCCGACGCTCGCCCACATCAACCAACGAGGCCTGTGACTTCCGGCCATTTCACGGGCAAGGAGGTAGTCCACCGTTGCCAAACCCAGGAGCAGTCCCGCGAACCGTAGGTCGAATACACTGTAGAACGCGTAGCTGCTCGCGAACAGAAGCCATTTCCGCCAACGATGAGACCGCAAAATCCAGTAGGCGAGGACGGTCGGGGCGAGGAATGCGAGGTAGGCCGGCGTATGCAGGGGCATGCTAGGGGCAATTGGCGTCAGCGAGTCCGTTATCAACAAGCGACGCGACGATCTCGAGGCCCACAGCACTCCAATGCGTATCGTAGCGCATGAACGGGGTTGGCCCGGCGAGAACTGCCTCTATCATCGCATCTGTCGGATCAATGAACACCAACCCCTGCTCCCGGGCAACCTCTCGCAGCAGGTCGCGCATGACAAACACCCGCGAGCGGAGAGTCTCAACATCTGGATCCGTCGTGCGATCAAGCGCCAACTCTCCCCTCCCGTTCAGATGCCAGATGGGTAGTCCCTCGACGACCGGCAGGAGTTGGTCGGCCTCCCCGGCCAGGGAGAAGTAGATCTCGACATTGGTCGGCGCGTACAACATCGCCATGCAACTGCCGGCCTCATGCACGAGGTCGATCATCTCCCGTAGGTCGTCCTGGAACAGGGACCATGATCGACTGACGGTGATGTCCCCCCGGCCGGCCGAGACGGCCGATACATAGTGGTCGAAGAAGACCAGCTCCTGGTCTCCCCCGGGGAGTGACAGGGCGATGGGGTACATTGGCGGCGCGCTCACCGGGGAGGCGGCCACCTCCAGGCGGCGGAAGGACTCCCGGACGACTGGAGCCACGAGTCGGCGGACCACCAGTGCCGGCGTGTCTTCGTATCCCAATACATCCATGCTCGGGAGCACTTCGAGCACGACCCAGGTGGGGTTCCGCGGCAGGCCGAACCGACGCAAGTAGCTAAGCTTGGTATCCAGGCCGCTTCCGGGCTGGGAGAGATTCATCACCCGCCATCCATACCTCTTGACGAGAAGCCTCGGCCAAGGGGTCTCGGCCTGAGCACCGAGCGAGTAGGAGCGGCCAAGGACAACCACGTCGACTTCGTCTGGAAGGGGCGCGGCGTTGGCAAACCCTAGCTCGTCTGTCTCGAACCGGACCCGGGCCTCCACGGCATCCCCTTCGGGAGAGATTGGTCGGATCCGATCGGGCATCCAGAAGAAGACATCCGCATCCGAAAGCCGGACATCGTATTCCCGGACCTCCAGTCTGGGGTCGGAGGGAGATGGCACAGCCATTCCGGGCAGCAGCAAGCTCGGGTTGATGTACAACACCACTTCGAGCAGTGCCAACCCGAGAAGCGTGCCGGCGGCCAGGGTGGCGGCCGCCCGCATAAGGGCCTTGATCCGCAATCGCGGGGGAAGCGGGTTGTCAGTAGGGTTGCCGGAGTTCACGGGGCATTCCCCGCCTGGCTCAATTCGCGGCCGCCGGTCCGGCTTCAGCCGAGCTCGCCTAGATACTTCTCTCGGTTGGCTGCCCGGGCGATCTTGCCGCTACTAGTCTTGACCAGCCAATGCCTGTCCACCACCCTGACGTCGCCGAGCGACACTTCCGAACCGCGGGCAACCGCCAGTCGGATCTCCACCGCCAGTCTCTTGTGATCTGAGGGCGCGGCCTCATCAGCCTCCACGACAGCCACGACATCCTCTGTGCCCAGCTCGGCGTTGGGTACGCCGAAGACCACCGCCCTGCCGGGATGGACCCCGCTGACGCGGTTGATCACGGTTTCGACATCCTGCGGGTAGATATTCCTGCCGCCGACAATGATGAGGTCTTTCTTCCTGCCCGTGATGTAGACCTGGCCATCCGCGAGGTAGCCCAGATCGCCTGTCATGAACCAGCCTTGCCGGATTGCCTTATGGGTCGCATCGGGGCGGTTGTAGTAGCCTGTCAGCATGCAGTCGCTCTGCAGGGCAAGTTCACCAATGGCGCGGTCCGCCACAGCCGCCCCGTGTCGGTCGACGACGCGCAACCGGCAGTTGGGCAGGGCCGCTCCGGCCGACACCATTTCGACAGAGGCTGGGCCATCCGCGGGAAGAGCTCGCCTCTCCGATGCAAGCAGCCTGCGATCGACCCGATCGTAGACGACCGATTCCCCAACCTCCCCCTGCGAGACTGCGAAGACATTCTCGGCCATCGCGTAGCAGGTGGATAGTGCCTCTGGGGAAAGCCCATTGGCCGCCAGCCTCCGGGCAAACATCCGATGACTCTCAGCATACATCGGCTCGCTGCAATTGATGACCGCCCGCCAACTGGTTAGGTCCAGTCCGCGCAGCCTCCCCTCCGGAATCTTTGACGCACAGAAATTGTAGGCGAAGTTCGGTAGCCATGATAGCGATCCGCGATGGTCGTGAACGGCCTGGAGGAGCAACCAGGGACCCCGCACCCATTCGAACGGCGAGAGCAGAACGAGCTTGAGGCCGGCCAGAAGAGGAAGCAGGAAGCCCGCGATCAGACCCATGTCGTGGTAGAGCGGCAGCCAGCTCACGACGACATCATCCGGTCGTGCCTTCAACACGGGCAAGTAGGCCCTTAGCTGATTCAGGACAGCCCCGTGGGAGAGCGCCACACCCTTTTGCAGGCCAGTCGTTCCCGAGGAGTGCTGCAGGAGGACAAGATCATCAGGCAGGCGCTGCAATCCTGCCCAATCGTCATGAGGGATTGCAGGCGCACTCTCCCCGGGCGACGCGCCATCCGGGGTGAGAAAAGCTTTGATGGCCGGATTCTCCGGCAAGCGCCTGTCTAGCTCCAGGACCAGCCCCGGCTCGCCCAGGATGGCTGCCGGCTTCGTGACATCCACCAACCGGGTCATTCCCTCCAGGTACCGTAGCGGATCGAGTTTCTCAGTTTGAAATGGGAGAATGGTCGGCACGGCGCCAAGGAGCAGGGCCCCCAGGAACCCGAAGATAAGATCCTCACCCGGGGGCAGCAACTCGACGACAACATCGCCCGCCTCCACGCCGGCTCGCTTGAAATGAGATGCGAATCTTGCCGAACCGGCCAGGAGTCGGCGCCAGGAGATCGCCGAGCGGGAGGTTCGCCCGTATAGGATCAACGCCTCCGAGCGAGCCTGCCGACGAGAGCGTTCGACTAGGATCTGTGCCAGATTGTCGCTTGAAGGGAGCATCACAGCCGAGAATGAATCAACGCGGCCAGATCTGCGAGGGTGTCGAAATGATCGACGTTCAATTCTGTGTCATCAAGGTGAACCCCAAACTCCTGTTCGACGAACAGTGCCAAGTCGATCAGCCTAAACGAGTCAATCAAGCCCCCTGACAACAGTGGATCGTCCATCGTCAACGTCGAGGGGTCAAGCTTACCCGACGCTGCCAGGTAAGCTCGCAAGATGTTGGCGATCTTGGCCGCGTCTGGACTCGGCACCACGGCTCGCAGTATAGCACCTCCCTGTCGGCGCCCGGCCGACAACGCGTCGAATTCCCCACGGCACAACATTCGGTTGGCGGCTTGGAACAGACTTAGCTGTGATGGCCCTTCGCGGACTTTACCGCTCTGGCACGGAGACCCACATCGCGCGGAACAGCGCTAATCGCGGTTTCGGAAGTCGCCCGGTCACGGAAAACCCACGACGCGCCGCATCCGCTGAAGGGATGAACATCGGTACGGCTCTGTAGATCTTGTCCGTTGCCTGGCCCCAGAAGATGGTCAAGGGTCTCACCCCTCAGGACGAGCCAGGCTCACGGGAGCCTGCGCGGCCTCCCTGCGGCCCAGCCGGCTCACGATCGCCTCCCCCATCTGGGCCGTCGTCATGGGATGCTCCCCGCCGAGATCGGCCGTCCTGGCACCATCGGCCAGCGCCGCCTCGACCGCCCGCTCCACCTCGGCGGCCTCTGGCTCCAGCCTCAGCGAGTGCCGCAACAGCATCGAAACGCTCAGGATCGCCCCGATGGGGTTAGCAATGCCCTGACCGGCAATGTCGGGTGCCGATCCGTGCACCGGCTCGTAGACGCCCAACGTGCCGGCACCGATCGAGGCGCTCGGCAGCATCCCCAGCGACCCGACCAGCACCGAAGCTTCGTCGCTCAGGATATCCCCGAACAGGTTCTCGGTCACGATCACGTCGAAGGCCCTGGGATTGGACACCAGCCGCATGGCGGCTGCATCGACCAGTTGATGTTCAAGGCGCACGCCTGGGAAGGAGGCCGAAACCTCCTGGGCCACCTGGCGCCACAGGCGCGAAGACTCCAGCACGTTGGCCTTATCCACCGAGGTGACCAGCTTGCGGCGCCGCGCGGCGAATTCGAAGGCCAGCCGCACCACCCGGCGGATCTCCTCCTCGCTGTACTTCAGCGTGTCGACGGCAATCCGTTGGCCGTTGACGACCTCCCGCCCTCGGGGCTGGCTAAAATACAGCCCGCCCGTCAGCTCGCGCACGATGAGCAGATCAACCCCCTGAACCCGTTCCGGCCGGAGCGGGGAACCCTCCACGAGCGCCTGCACCACCTTCACCGGCCGAAGGTTGGCATACAGCCCCAGCTCTTTCCGCAGGGCCAGCAATCCATCTTCGGGCCGCATCCGGGCGCTCGGATCATCCCATGGGGGACCCCCCACTGCTCCCAGCAGAACGGCCGCCGCCGTTCGGCAGGCACCCAGGGTCGACTCGGGAAGCGGGGATCCGGCCGCGGCCATCGCCGCGCCGCCGATCGGGTGCTCTTCCAACACGAAGTGGTGGCCATGCCGATCTGCCACGGCCCGCAGCAGCTTGACGCCTTCGGTGACCACCTCCGGGCCGATCCCGTCCCCGGGCAGTACGACGATCTTGGCTTCCATCAGTTGTCTTGGCTCGGCCTGCGGGACTTGGACGCGGGTCGGGCGGTCTCAGGAGGCATCCAGCTTGGCCTCGTAGGCTCGGATATCGCCTTCCTTGGAGAGCAAGTATCCGAGCTGGTCGACGCCCTCCATGAGACAGTGCCGGGCGAACGGATCGAGAGTGAACTGGACCGCCCGGCCGCTTCCGAACGAGACCCTCTGCGTTTCGAGGTCGATCGTCACTTCCGCCTGAGGGGCGTCCGACACGAGGTCGCGCAGGGCGGACACAGTCTCCTGATCGACCTCTATCGTGAGCAACCCGTTCTTAACCGCGTTGTTGCGGAAGATGTCGGCGAAGGAGGTCGAGATCACGGCCTTCACGCCCCACCCCAGGAGCGCCCAGGCCGCGTGCTCACGCGAGGAGCCGCAGCCGAAGTTGGCCCCGGCCAGCAGGATCTGTCCGCCCTGTGCTTGAGCCTGGTTGAGCACGAAACCCGGATTGGGAGAGCCGTCCGCCAGGTATCGCCAATCCTCGAAGAGATGCTGCCCCAGCCCCAGTTTGTCGGTCACCTTGAGGAAGCGGGCCGGAATGATCTGGTCGGTATCGACGTCCCGTTCCAGCAACGGGATGAGGTGGGAGGTGACCCGGCGAATTGCTTGCATGAGTCCTTCCTCTCGCCGCTAGAGCAGCGTCCTCACGTCGCTGATCTCTCCGGCGATTGCGCAGGCTGCCGCGGTGAGCGGTGAGGCCAGGAACGTCCGGCCCCCCTTACCCTGCCGGCCTTCGTAGTTGCGGTTGCTGGTGCTCACACCGTACTGACCGGGTTGAAGTTCATCACCGTTCATGGCCAGGCACATCGAACAGCCCGACTCGCGCCACTCGGCACCGGCACTCCGAAAGATCCGGTCCAGGCCCTCGGCCTCCGCCTGCCGCTTGACCGCCTGGGACCCGGGCACGACCAGCATGCGCACATGGGGGGCTACCTTGCGGCCGTCCAGCAGGCCGGCTGCCAGCCGGAGGTCGGTAATACGGGAATTGGTGCATGCGCCAAGGAACACGACATCGATCCGATGGCCCAGCAGGCTTTGGCCCGGTCGCAGATCCATGTAGAGCAGAGATTTCTCCAGCGCCCGGCGCTGGCTTAGGTCCACGAGCGTCTCCGGGGTCGGGATCCGGCCGGTAATCGGAATCCCCATCGCCGGGTTGGTGCCGTACGTGATCATAGGCTCCAGCAAAGAAACATCCAGAGATACGGAACCGTCGTGGGTCGCGCCCTCATCCGAGGGAACCTGCCGCCAGCGTGCCAGCGCCGAGTCCCAGTCCGGTCCCCGCGGCGCGTACTCACGCCCGGCCAGGTATTCGAAGGTGACCTCGTCAGGCGCCACCATTCCGGCTCGCGCCCCAGCCTCGATGGACATGTTGCTGATCGTCATCCGCGCTTCCATGTCCAGCGCTCGAATGGCCGACCCGCCGTACTCGAACACGTGTCCGATTCCGCCGTGAACCCCGATCTTGGCGATCAGCGCCAGGATGATGTCCTTGGCGGTTACACCCCGGCCCAGCCTGCCATCCACGCGCACCTCGTAGGACTTCGGCCTGGCCTGTAAGAGACACTGGGTCGCCAGGACGTGCTCGACCTCGCTGGTTCCAATCCCGAAGGCCAGCGCTCCGAAGGCCCCGTGCGTGGATGTGTGACTGTCACCGCACACGATCGTCATCCCCGGCTGGGTGAGGCCGAGCTCCGCCCCGATCACGTGCACGATCCCACGACGCTCCGAGGAAAGGTCGAAGAGCGCCACCCCGAACTCCCGGCAGTTCTGCGCGAGCTGCCTGACCTGGGCCGCCGCCAGATGATCGACCAGGGAGAGGTCGAGGGAGAGGGTCGGCGTCGAGTGATCCATGGTCGCAAAGGTCCGATCCGGCCGGCGCACGCTCAATCCCCTGGCCCGCAATCCGGCGAAGGCTTGAGGCGAGGTGACCTCGTGGATCAGGTGCAGGTCGACATAGATCACGGACGGGACAGCCGGATCCTGGGCCACCACGTGACGTTCCCAGATCTTGGAGAGCATCGTTCGGGCTTGTGCTGGAGGCAGGGAATTCATGGTGCAGGTTGACCCCTCTCCTGGGTCAGGAGCTTGTTGAGAGCCGACAGGTAGGCCTTGGCGCTGGCCACGATGATATCCGTATCTGCCCCGTAGCCTCCATAGGTTCTGGGGTGCGAGATCTCGCGCTGCGGGTTGGGGGCGGGCAGACCGTCCATCCCCTGGATGCGTACGCTGACTTCGCCCTGCGCATCGATGCCCTCGGTCACTGCGTGCACCGAAAACTCCAGCAAGGTGTTGGGTGCCCCGACGATCTGATCGATGGCCTTGTAGGCCGCGTCGACCGGCCCGGTCCCGACGGCGGCCTGCACATGCCGGCTTCCATCGGGGCCGGTGAGCCGAACCGTCGCAGTCGGCATGCCCATCGTGCCGCAGGCCACCTGCAGCCCATCCAGTGCGAAGACCTCCACCAGCTGGTGAAGTTCATCGGCCAGCAGCGCCTCTAGATCGGCGTCGGTGATCACCTTCTTCTTGTCGGCCAACGACTTGAAGCGCTGAAAGACCCGGGCCAGATCCTCATCCGGCAGTTCGTAGCCCAACTCTTGAAGCCGAACCTTAAAAGCATGTCGTCCGGAATGTTTCCCAAGCACCAGACGGCTCTGGCTCAGGCCCACCGTCTCCGGGCGCATGATCTCGTATGTAAGCTGGTGCTTCAGCATGCCGTCCTGGTGGATGCCCGCTTCGTGGGCAAAAGCGTTGGCGCCCACCACGGCTTTGTTGGGCGCAACTACGATGCCGGTGTAGTTGCTCACCAGCTTGCTCACCCGGCTGATCTGAGTCGTGTCGATACTGGTTCCCAGGGAGAAGACCGGCCGGCGGGTGTGTAGGGCCATGACCACTTCCTCGAGCGAGGTGTTGCCGGCCCGCTCGCCAATCCCATTGATCGTCACCTCCGCCTGCCTGGCGCCGGCCTGGATGCCGGCCAGGGTGTTGGCGGTGGCCAGCCCGAGGTCGTCGTGACAGTGCACCGAAACGACCACCCCTTCGACGCCTGGCACACGCTGCATGACTCCGGCGATCAGCCCTCCGAACTCGGCCGGTATGGTGTAGCCGACGGTGTCCGGGATATTGAGGGTGGTAGCACCGGCCTTGATCGCCTCGGCCAGCACGACGTAGAGAAACTCCGGGTCGCTGCGGCCGGCATCCTCTGGGCTGAATTCGACGTCCGGGCACAGCGAGCGGGCATAGGTCACCATTTCGATCACCCGTTCGATGACCTGTTCGGGGTCCATTTTCAGCTTGTGCTTCATGTGGATCTCGGAGGTCGCCAAGAAGGTGTGGATGCGCGGCCGGGCCGCGGGCCTGACTGCCTCCCAGGCCGCCTCGATGTCCGACCGGTTGGCGCGCCCCAGCCCACAGATGATGGGGGGCTCGCTTCGCCCTTCGACCACCGTGTTGCCGACCTCCTCGGCGATCCGGCGAACTGCCGTGAGATCATCCGGCGAAGCAGCCGGAAACCCGGCTTCGATCACGTCCACCCCGAGCCGAGAGAGGGCCCGGGCGACTTCCAGCTTCTCGACCGAAGTCATGGTTGCCCCGGGCGATTGCTCTCCGTCTCGCAGGGTGGTGTCGAACATCCTGACGATGTCCATAGGCGCTCTTCCTCTTACTGGCCCTTAACAAAACACCTCCCGGCTGGGAGGTGATGTTTCGCCTTAATTGAGCTTGATCTAGCCCGCTACACCACCTCGACCGGCGTCGGCCCTTCCCCTCCCGCAAGGAGGAGAAGAGAAATGAGACTAATCAAGCCGAGGGTCCGGTTTCTGGTAGTCAACTCTTCACTTGCCCCTGTGAACCTGGGCATTCAGGGTAAACGGTATCACGGATGTCCGAATTGTCAAGCCGTCTAAGGCCCGGCACCAGGATTTCGTATTTGCGGCGCACATGCGGCGGCGCGGCTGAGCAGCAGCTCGCGCTCGCGAGTGTTGCGAGTGAGCGCAGCGGCGCGTTCGAATTCGGCACGGGCCTCCTCACGACGCCCGAGCTTGGCCAGCAGGTCGCCGCGCACACTGGGCAGGAGGTGGTAACCCTGCAGCGCCGGCTCCGAGGTGAGGGTCTCGACGATCGCGAGCCCCGCGGCCGGGCCGAAAGCCATCGCCACCGCCACCGCCCGATTCAACTCCACGACCGGGGACGGTGTGAGCTGAGCCAGCGCGTCGTAGAGCGCGACGATGCGCTCCCAGTCCGTTTCCGCAGCAGTATGAGCCCGGGCGTGGCAAGCGGCGATGGCGGCCTGAAGCGCATAGGGCCCCAGCACACCGCCGAGCGCCCCGGCCCGCTCCAGCGCCGCCAGGCCACGACGGATCAGCAGCGGATCCCAGCGGGCCCGATCCTGATCGAGCAGCAGGACCGGACGGCCGGACGGATCGACCCGCGCCCGCAAGCGCGAGGCCTGGATCTCCATGAGCGCCACCAATCCGTGGACCTCCGGCTCCTGCGGCGCCAGCTCAGCCAGGATGCGGCCGAGCCGGAGGGCGTCCTCACAGAGGCCAGGCCGCAGCCAGTCATCCCCGGCGGTGGCCGCATAGCCCTCATTGAAGATCAGGTAGATCACTTCCAGAACCGAGGACAGCCGGGCGGCCAGGTCGGCCCCCCGAGGGACTTCGAAGGGGACGTGCGCCTCGGCCAGGGTGCGTTTGGCCCGCACGATGCGCTGGGCGATGGTCGGTGCGGAGGTCAGAAAAGCTCGGGCGATCTCCTCGGTCGTCAGCCCACCCAGCACGCGCAGCGTGAGCGCCACCCGGGCCTCGGTGGACAGAACCGGATGGCAGGCCACAAACACCAGCCGCAGCAGGTCGTCACCTACCGGATCATCGATCGCGGCGTCGGGATCCGGCTCGGTTACCACTTGCTCGATCTCGAGTTCGCGGCCGAGCTGCTCCTGCTTCCGCTCGAGCAGCGTCCTTCGGCGCAGCCGATCGATCGCCCGCCGCTTGGCTACGGTCATGAGCCAGGCGCCCGGATTGTCCGGGACACCCGCCTCCGGCCAGCGCTCGAGCGCGACTACAAAGGCTTCCTGCGCCAGCTCCTCGGCCAGGCCGAGATCGCCCACGATCCGCGCCGCTCCGGCGATGATCCTGGCGGACTCGATCCGCCAGACCGCCTCGATGGCGCGGTGGGTGTCTGAATGCGACATGGGAGGCTAGCATATCACCTCCCACTCCGCCGAGACGGGCGGAGTCGATCGAGCTACGACTCGGGCCGATACCCGGCCCGCGCCTGCGGCCTCACGACCCCTGGGATTGCCCGGACTGCGCCTGGAGCTCTGAAAATCCGGCCGCCGCCTCCTGCACATCGGGGGGAAAGTCGGCGAGCTCCTGCACCTGGCGAACCTCGATCACCTCGTTCTCCGACCCCGGGCAGCGCTTGGCCCATTCGACTGCTTCTTCCTTCGACTTCACTTGGATCAGCCAGTAGCCGCCGACCACTTCCTTGGCCTCGCTGAAGGGCCCGTCGGTCACCTTGGGCTTCCCGCCGGCAAACGAGACCCGCGCTCCCATGGAGGGTGGGTGCAGCCCATCCAGAGCAAGCAGCACACCGGCTCGCTGTAGAGATTCGTTGTACTTCATCATCGCGGCTACGGCCTTGGCGTCCGGCATCGCACCCGGCGGGGCGTCTTCATACCCCGCCGGGATCATGAGCAGCATGAATCGCATCGTCGTCTCTCCTCGGCCTCGCGGCTAGCGCTTGGCGGCTTTGCTGAGCTGCTCCACTTGCGCCCTCAGGCGCTCCTCCTGCTCTCTGAGCTCAGGGGTCATCGCGGGGCCGAAGTCCTCCGTCTCGAACACCGGGCGGATTTCGACCTCGGTCTGATCGAACGGGGCGCGCTTGAGCCACTCGATCGCCTCATCCATCGACTCCACCTGCCACAACCAGTACCCGGCGACCAGCTCCTTGGTCTCGGTGAACGGGCCGTCGATCACAGTCCGCTTCGATCCGGAGAACCGGACCCGAGCACCCTTGGAGCTCGGCTGGAGCCCTTCGCCGGCGAGCATCAAGCCGGCGTTGACGAGTTCTTCGTTGAATTGTCCCATCTCGGTGAGGAGCTTCTCGTCCGGGAGGACCCCCGTCTCTGAGCTCTCGTCTGCCTTGACTATCACCATGACCCTCATCGCAATCTCTCCTTGTGGCGTTGGATTTGAACCTGGGCCAGGGGACGGTCGCGCCGCCACTTGCTTAGGTTCTACCTATACGTCGAACGAGCGCCAGGCAAATCGACTACTCGATCCACCTCCAGGAGGCCAGGACCTGCTGAATGACGGCCTTGTCGGCCAGGTAGACGTCGTGGGTTAGCCCCGGCCCCTGCCAGTCCCCGCCATAGTTGAAGCGGAATTCGCGCAGGCGGGCGAACAGGAACTCGAAGAGGAACGTGCCGTCTGGCTGGCTGTACCCCTGGTCGCCGGCGGCCGTGGCCGACTCGCCGCCGATGAAGACCAGCTCCTCGGTCGGCCGCAGCTCGTAGACCCCCACCCCGCTGATGCCGCAGGGGGTCGAGTACTTGCCCCCCAGGTCATCCGGCGCACCCACGTACAGGTAGGCCGTGCCGAACTCGATGCCGGCGCACAGCGCCTCCGGGTAGGTTGCTTCCAGGGTCGGGATATAGTCCCCCGGCTCCAGGCCTGCGGGAAGCTCGTCGGTGGGATAGCCGGTCACGCCGACCGCGATCAACTCGGCCTCCGGCGGGTAGTCAAACTCGTAGCCCAGCATCTCGTTCCGGTAGGTCAGCCATCCCGCCGGCGTGGTGGGTGTAGGGACGGGCGAAGCCGTTGGCGATTCTGCTGCCGCGGGCTCGATCGCCGGGGTGGGCGACGGCAGCAGGCCAGGTTCGGGCGGCGAGGTGGGCTCAGGCGCCAGGGTGGGAGGAGTGGACGGAGTCAGGTTGCAGGCCAAGGCCGCTCCGGCCAGGGCAATCAGCACTCGACGGGCTCGGCTCTGAGAAGGCATCCTGGATTGCATCATCGGTTTCTCCGGAGTTGGCTAGGATTGTAGGTCGGCGGCCAGGATGTGCCAACCGGCCGCGCCGCAGCCTCGTAAGAAGGCCCGACCTGGAGTAGGATGAATCCGGCGCGGCCGGCGAGCGCCACGGGAGCTTTGGAGAATCATGCAGGCCACCACACAGCAGCCCGCTGTGAGATGGAAGACCCCGGTTCTTGCGGTCTTCAGGATCCTGGCCCTGGCTGCAGTCTATCATCTGGCGGCCAGACTCGGCCTGAAACTGGCCTACGTACAGATCAACACCTCTCCCGTTTGGCCTCCCACCGGCATCGCCTTGGCCGCTCTGCTCGCCTTCGGCCTCCGCTTGTGGCCCGGTGTCAGCCTGGGCGTGTTCCTCGGATCGCTGCTCACCGGTGCACCTCTGTCCCTCGCCCTCGGCATGACACTGGGCAATACCCTGGAGGCCGTGACCGGGGCGCTGGTCCTCCGGCGCTTCTTGAGTTTCCACAATGAGATCGACCGGATCCAGGACGTCGTCGGGCTGGTCGCGGTGGCCGTCGCCAGTACCGCTATCAGCGCCACCTTTGGCGCCACCACCCTGGCACTCACAGGGCTGAGCGCAGCCGGCTCCTACGGTTCGATCTGGATCACCTGGTGGATCGGCGATTTGCTTGGAGCGCTGGTCGTCACCCCAGTGCTGCTGGTCTGGACGACTGCCACAGCTTCCCGCCCCGATGCCCGTCGGGCCGCTGAGGGTGTTGCCCTCATCGCCCTGCTCACGTTGACCACGCTGTATGTCTTCAGCGATCGGCCTTCCTCCAGCGTGTTCCACCAGGCGCTGATCTACCTGGTCTTTCCATTCATCCTCTGGGCTGCGCTTCGGTTCGGCCAGCGGGGTGCCTCCGCCGCGATCGTTCTAATTTCCGGCATTGCCATTGCTGGGACCATCCGGGGAGTGGGCCCGTTCGCGCTGCTGTCGACGAACGACAGCCTGGTGCTGCTCCAGACCTTCACCGGGGTGGTTTCCCTCACCGCCCTCATCCTAGCCGCGGCCACCATCGAGCGGCGCAAGGCCGCCGCCGCGCTCCGCCAGCGTGCCGACGAACTGGTGACCCTGAACGAATCGTCCCGGATCTTCCTCGACAACGCTGAACTGCCGAGCATATATCAAGCGATCTGCCAGCTGGCGGTGACACGGTTGAAGCTGGATGCGACCTGGATCGAGACCGATGGCCGGGGTGCCCTCGCCGGAGAACTGGCGGCCGCCTACGGCGTCCCCATGGAGCAGATCCCCGACGTCAAATCCCGCTGGCAGCACGGCCTGCCTGCCGGGATGCGCTCCACCGAACTGGTGCGAACCATCGACGAGCTGGAGGACTCTGGCCCGGCAGCTGAGCCTCACCGGGCGCTTGCGGCCGTTCCTTTGCTCATCAGCAGCCGCCCCTTTGGGATGCTCAATTTGCTGAGCCGGGACAGAGAATTCTTCACGCCGGAGCGCATGCTGCTCATCAAGTCCTATGCCAATCTCGCAGCAGTCGTCATACAGAACAGTTGGCTGTTTGATGAAGTCCGGCAGAGCAACCGTCAGCTGCATGCGCTATCTCAGCGGCTGTTCCAGGCCCAGGAACAAGAACGCCTTCACCTTTCTCGGGAGCTGCATGACGAGTCGGGTCAGCTTCTCACAGCCTTGATGGTTCAGCTTGGCCTGCTGGAACGGGATGCGGATCAGCCGCAGATGCTGGTCAAGCGGCTGGGTGAGTTGAAGGACACCACCCGAGAAATCCAGGACAACCTGCACCGCCTAGCGGTCGATCTACGGCCGGCCAGCCTCGATCACGTGGGTCTGGTCACCGCGCTGCAGCAGTATGTCCAGGAATTCAGAGAACAGTACGGGCTCCGGATCGAATGTGAAGCGGTTGGCATGACCAGGGACCGCCTTCCGACGGAAGTTGAAACGGCGGTCTTTCGCATCGTCCAGGAGGCCCTTACCAACGTCATCCGCCACGCCCAAGCCACCCGGGTCGATATCATCCTCAGCCGGAGGGGCAACACGGTGGCGGCCACCATCGAGGATGACGGGGTGGGCTTCCATTCCGGCGCCTCCACCGTTGAGGAACACCTGGGTCTGTTTGGCATGCGGGAACGGGTCGCAATGCTGGGTGGCAGCCTGAGCGTCGAGAGCTCGCCCGGCAAGGGAACCACCATTAACGTGGAAGTGCCCTGCGATGCCTAGGGTCTTGATCACGGACGATCATGCCATCGTGCGCACCGGGCTGCGTACCCTGCTGACCGCCGATCCCTCCATGGAATTGGTGGGCGAGGCCAGCGGCGGTCACGAGGCGATCCAGCTGGTTGAGCAAACACAGCCGGACGTCCTCTTGCTCGACTTGAGCATGCCAGACCTGGACGGCATCGAAGTGACCCGGGCCGTCAAATCCAGTTTTCCGCAGCTGCGCGTTCTTGTTCTGACCATTCATGAGGATCAGGGACTGCTGCGGGAGGCGATCCGGGCCGGGGCTTCGGGTTACATCTTGAAGCGAGCGGCCGAGAGCGAATTGATCTCGGCGATCCACGTGTTGATGCGCGGCGATATGTACGTCGATCCGGCCATGATGCGCGACCTGCTCAGCCAGACCGTCCCGCCCTCCGGGGGAGCAGATGCGGTCGTCGAGCAGCTCACGCCGCGGGAGCTGGAGGTGTTGAAGTACATCGTCCAGGGCTACACCAACCGCCAGATCGGTGAGGAGCTCAGCATCAGCGTACGAACGGTCGAAGGCCATCGGGCCAACCTCTCGGGAAAGCTGGGCCTGCACAGCCGGGTCGATCTCGTCCGGTACGCGCGCGAGCATGGGCTCATTGAATGACCGCGGGATTTCTACCTGCTCGTGATCCGTAGGAAACCCCCGAGCAAGACTTCGTGAAGTCCCTCACTTTCTACGCTTACCCCCAGCCTGCCGCCTTCCTAAGATAAGTCTAGCGACTGGTCGAAGCACTTCACGGGCCGATTCGGGCGCGGCTCGGAGGATTCGGCCTGATCGGTGCGCATGCCGGACGCAACCTCCACGGTTTCCCAGCCACAGCCTTTGATCCGCCTGCGCGGGATCAGCAAGACCTTCGCGGGTGTGGTCGCTAATGATCATATCGATCTCGACATCTATCCGGCGGAAATCCACGCCTTGCTGGGTGAGAACGGGGCGGGAAAGAGCACGCTGGTCAAGATTCTCTATGGGTTCTACGGCGCCGACTCGGGAGGGATTGAGCTGAACGGCCGGCCACTCTCCATCCGATCGCCTCACGACGCACGGGCGGCCAACATCGGCCTCGTTTTTCAGGACCTCGCCCTGATCCCCGCCTTCAGCGTGGCCGAGAACGTGGCCCTCTTCCTGCCGGATCTAGACCCGGTCATCGATATACAGCAGGTCTGCTCCCGTCTCAACGCTCTCTCCGAGCAATATGGCCTGCAGGTTGACCCGCAGCAGGCGGGCGCGGCGCTCTCCATTGGCGAGATGCAGAAGGTTGAGATCTTAAAGCTGCTGATGTCGAACGCCCGCGTGCTGATCCTGGATGAACCGACCCGCGTTCTCGCTCCACACGAAGTGGATTCGCTGCTCGCGGTGCTCCGAAACCTGCGCTCGGCCGGATATGCCATCGTGTTGATCACGCACAAGCTCAACGAGGTCCTGGCGTGCGCCGATCGGGTCACCGTTCTGCGCCGGGGGCGCGTATCGGGAACCCTTCTAAGAAAGGATGCAACCGAGGCCGGCCTGATTGACTTGATGTTCGAGAAGGGCCTGGCCTCCCTCGAATTCGAGCGAGGCGGCGGGAGCGGGAGTGAAACGCCGGTCCTGGAGTTGCGTGGGGCCAGCACCCAGACCCAGGGCGCGGACACGCCCCTGGCGGACCTGGAGCTGGAGATTCGCCCGGGAGAGATCGTGGGCGTGGCGGGTGTTTCCGGGAACGGGCAGAAAGAGCTGGCCGATTTGCTGCTGGGTATCACGCGCTGCGCCTCGGGCAGGAAACTGCTCTATGGCGAAGACGTCAGCCGCGAATCCGTCCGAACGCTGCGCGACCGGGGGGTGAGGTTCATACCCGAAAACCCCCTGGCGATGGCCTCCATACCCTTCATGTCGGTACTGGAGAACTTCGCGCTGACCGACAGCCGGCTCTACGCCCGATGGGGTGGAATGCGATTGGATTGGCCGGCGGCCGAACGTGACCTGATCGCTTCGGCCGAGAAGCTACAGTTCACCATCCCGATCTACGCGGTGGCCCGATCCCTGTCGGGCGGGAATCTACAGCGTATGGTCATCGTTCGAGAACTGGCTCGGAACCCCAGGCTGATCCTCGCTTCCTACCTCACCCGCGGTCTGGATGTTCAGAGCGCCCAGGCTGCCCGCACGGCACTGGTCCAAGCTCGCGCCGAAGGCTGCGCGATCCTGCTTATTTCCGAAGACCTGGAGGAGCTGTTCAGCTTGAGTGATCGACTGCTCGTCCTCTACGGGGGGAGGATCGTAGGGTCGTTCCAGCCGGCGGAGACCAGCGTGCATGCGGTCGGCCATCTGATGACGGGATCGGGGGTTTGAGTGGGCGATAGAGCCGAGGCCGCCGGTCGTTTCGGCTTCCTACGGGGAAGGATTCTGGAAGCCCTGATCCGCTATGGGTTCATGGTCCTGTCCGCCCTCGTGCTCTTCGCCATCATCCTGCTCATCGCCGGCAAAGACCCGATCCAGTCCTACCGGGACATCCTGACCTCCACCCTGGGAAGCGCCTACGGCCTCTCGGAGGTGCTGGTGGCCATGACTCCCATGCTGCTCACCGCGCTGGCGGTGGCGCTGCCCTCCAGGATCGTGCTGATCAACGTGGGCGTGGAGGGTCAGCTCTACATGGGGGCGTGTCTGGCCACCTGGGGAGCGCTCACCTTCAGTGGTCTTCCAGCGTGGATCCTGCTGCCCTGGATGATCGTGTTGGGGATGATCGGCGGAAGCTTGTGGGCCTTTATCCCCGGCTTGCTGCGAGCGCTGGGCTTGGTGAACGAGACGATCACCACCCTGCTCTTGAACTCGGTGGCGCCCATGATCGTGTCCTTCTTCGTGTTCGGGTTCTGGCATTCGCCCATGGACACCAACAAGACCCCCAATTTCGTGCCTGCGGCGCGACTGCCGACCTTGTTTGGAACCCGCATCGACGTGAGCCTGCTGCTGGCCCTGGCACTGCTGCTGATCTTCTGGCTGCTGACGCGCTATACGCGCTGGGGGCTTGAGATGCGGGCTATCGGCGGCAATCCTCAGGCGGCCCTACGCAACGGCATCCCGGTGAAAGGCTATGTGATCGCGGCCATGTGCGTCGGCGGCGCGATCGCGGGGCTGGCGGGAATGGCGCAGGTATCCGGCTTCTACGGCGTCCTGCTGGCGAACTTCTCCCGGGGCACCGGATACATGGGTTTCCTCATCAGCTGGCTGGCCGGCGGCGACCCCCTCGGCATTGTCCTGACCTCCTTTGTCGTGGCGGTGATCACGACCGGCGGGAACCTGCTGCAGCTCACCCGCGATCTGCCCTACGCCGTGATCAACATCCTGCTGGCCTTCACCCTCTTTGTCGTCCTGGCCCGACCCAGCCTCCGGCGCAGGAGGAGAACGGCGTGACGCTGCTCTCCATCCTGGGCGTGCTATCCAGCGCGATCTTCTCAGGGACCTCCCTGCTCTACACCACCCTGGGTGAGATCATCGACCAGCGTTCGGGGACCGTAAATCTCGGCCTGGAGGGGGTGCTGCTGGTCAGCGCTTCGGCCGGCTTCGCCCTGACTTCCATCACGGGACAGCCCTACCTGGGCCTGCTGCTGGCGATGCTGGCCGGCGGGTTGATGAACCTGGTCATGGGCTATCTGACGGTCACGCGCCGCGCCAATCAGCTCGCCAGCGGCCTGGCTCTGATGTTCTTTGGCTTTGGCTTGAGCGCCTGGATCGGGAGACCGTATGTGGGCGCCAAGATCAATGGCCTTCCGCGGATTGCGCTGCCGGGGATCTCCAATCTGCCAGTTCTGTACGCCTCGCTCTTTCGGTTTGACCTGCTGATCTACCTGGCCGTTCCAGCCGCCGTACTGGTCTGGTGGCTGCTCTTCCGCACGCGCTGGGGACTGGGGCTGCGGGCGGTGGGCGAAAGCGCGGATATCGCGTTCGCTTCCGGCCGCAATCCGCGCCGGATCCGATACCAGGCCCTCTTTGCGGGCGGCCTCCTGGCAGGGCTGGGCGCGGCCCACCTCTCGATCGCCTACGCCATGAATTGGACCGAATACATGACCGCCGGCCGCGGCTTCATCGCAGTAGCCTTGGTCATATTCTCGAAGTGGCACCCGCTGCGGGCGATTGGGGGGGCGCTGCTCTTCAGCGGCGCGGTCGCCTTCCAGCTCCTACTGCAATCCAGCGGTTTTCAGATCTCACCGTTCCTGTTGAGCACCATCCCGTATGTCGTGACCATCCTGGTGCTGGTCCTGTGGGGCGGCACTCGTCGTCACTCGGCCCCGGCGAGCTTGGGGCGGGTCTACCAGGGAAGCGAATAGAAAGGGAGAGTGGAGGAAGAGAGTGAGCTCGCATCTCAACCCATCAAGTACATCGAAAAGGAGAGTAGAAGACATGAAGAGCAGGCCCGTTTTTGTCTTGTTGGCTCTGTTTGCGGCGGCGACCTTGTTGATCGCCGGCTGCGCCCAGGCGGCAGCCCCAACCGCGGCTCCCGCCGAGCCCACCAGCCCCCCGGCCCCGCAGCCCACCGCAGTTCCGCCGGAAGAGCCTACCGCCGAGCCTGAGGCGGAAGGGCCGTGCCTGATCATCGGCGCGCTCCACGGCGGGCCGATCACCGACGCGGGCTACAACCAGGCCATGCACGAAGGTGTGATGGCCATCAAGGCCAACATCCCCTGTGTGGAGATCATTGAGGCGGAGAACGTCCCGGAGGAAGCCGGAGCCACCTCCACCATGGAGAACATGATCCAACAAGGGGCCACCCTGATCATTGCGACGGCGTTCAATCACCAGTATCCGGCGCTGGAGCTGTCGCAGAAGTACCCGGAGGTTACCTTCGAGCACGCCGGCGGCTGGGAGATGGGCGCCAATTTCGCCAACTTCTTCGGCGAGCCCCCGGATACCTGGTACATGATGGGTGTGGCTGCCGGACTGATGACCGAGAGCAATCAGCTGGGCTTTGTGGCCGCCTTCCCGCTGGGCTGGACGTTGACCTTCATCAACGCCTTTGAGCTCGGCGCCCAGTCGGTCAATCCGGAAGCCCAGACGGTGGTGACCTACACCTTCAGTTGGGGGGATGCGGCCAAAGAGGCCGATGCAACCAACTCCCTGATCAACCAGGGCGCAGATGTCATCACCATGCATGTCGATTCACCGGCTACCGTCATCTCCACCGCCGAATCGCGGGGCGTGTATTCCATCGGCTTCCAGTCGCTGGCTGCCCAGCAGTTTGCGCCGGAGTTCTGGGTTTCGGGAATCGGGTATACCCTGGGCGACACCCTGACCTGGTTGAGTTCGACGGTGATGGACGGGACCTGGGAGCCGATTTTCCTGCGCTGCGGCATCGCCGACGGCTGCATGGCTATGGCTCCCTTCGGACCGCAGGTGCCTCAGGAAGTCCAGGATCAGGTCGGCCAGTCTAGAGCGGCTATCGAGGCCGGCGAGATCGTTGTCTTCAGCGGCCCGGTGGTGGATCAGGAAGGCACCGTGCGGGTCGCCGAGGGCGAGGTGCTGACCGCCGACGTGATGGGCTCGGTCGACTGGTTCGTCGAAGGGGTGATCGGCAGCCCCAAGTAGCAATCTGCCCGACATCGATCCTGGTGGGCCTCCTGATCGGGCCCACCAGGATTTCCTTGCGCGGAAGGCTCCGTCGATGGATATCAAGCAGAAGATTGAAAAGGCGAACGAAGAGGCCGTTGGCCGGATAGCGGCTGGACTGCCGGTCCTGGTCGATATCGCGCCGGCGGGCGAGGTAATTCCCGGCCTGCAGGAAAGAATGATCACCCACTCCGGCCCTCCTATTGAATGGGAGCGGATGTGCGGGGCGCAGCAGGGCGCCCTCATCGGGATGGTCCTCTATGAAGGTTGGGCCAAGACCGCCGAGGAAGCTCGCGATATGTTGGCTGCGGGCGAAGTCCGCCTGGAGCCCAACCACCATCACCAGGCCGTCGGGCCGATGGCCGGTACCATCTCGCCCTCGGCTCCGGTGTGGGTGGTGGAGAACCGGGCTTTTGGCAACCGGGGGTTCTGCCGGCAGGTGGAGGGAAGGCAGCAATTCGGGGAGTACAACGAGGGGGCCCTGGAGGGGTTGAGGCGCTGGCGGGACGTCTGGGCGCCGACCCTGCGCGAGGCGCTGGCTGCCATCGGCGGTCTCGATCTCAACCCCATCATCATCCAGGCGCTCCAAATGGGCGATGAACTCCACAACCGCCACACCGCCTCCTCCAGCCTGTTCGCCAACCAGATGGCCATTGCGATGGCCAAGGCGGGTATCGGCGGAGACCGGGCGCTGCCCACCCTGGGCTACCTGGCCGGACACAACCTGCTTTTCCTTGGGTTGGCCATGGCCTGCGGGAAGGCTATCGCCGATCCGGCCCAGGGTATCGAGTTCAGCACGGTCGTGACAGCGATGGCGCGCAACGGCACCGAATTCGGGATCCGGGTGAGCGGGCTGGGAGAGACCTGGTTCACCGCTCCAGCGCCGGCGGTGGAGGGACTGTACCTGCCCGGTTACGCGGCCGGAAATGCGGGGCTGGACATGGGCGATTCGGCGATCACGGAGACGGTCGGCTGGGGCGCCTTTACGCTGGGAGGGGCGCCGGGGATTCTGGCCCTGGTGGGCGGCACGCCCGAGCAGGCCCTGGGCTACACCCGCGAGATGCGCAAGATCACCACGACCCAGCACCCCACCCACCGCATGCCGGCCCTGGGATTTGCCGGGACCTCCATCGGCATCGATGTGCGCAAAGTCGTTCAGACGAATACCGCCCCCCTCATCGACACCGCCATCGCACACAGGGATCCGGGATACCCGATCATCGGAGCCGGACTGGTGCGCGCCCCGATGGAATGCTTCAAGCAGGCCTTGATAGCCTTCGGGAAGCGCTACAGCGACGCATGAGCTGCTGAGGATCTCGTTCGGAGCAAAAGCATGGCTGCGGGTTTCGTGGTTCGGAAGAATTGTTACTACGATTCAGTATTCCTGATGGGGGTCAACAAGCGCCTCTCGCAACTCGTGGGGGTCCGCCAGACGGCGGTCTTGATGGGCAGCGAGAACAACAAACGCCTGCTGGCCGACATCGGCATTGGCGGAGGCGAGATCGAGGCGGCCCAACCGAGTGATCTGATCGTGGCCGTGATTGCCGACAGCCCCGAGGTCGTTGGACAGGTTCTGGAGCACGGGCTGGCGGAGGCCTTGACGGCGCTGGAGGCCGGCGCACCGGCTTCGAAACTCCACACCCTCGCCGAGGGCCTTCAGGCTCTCCAGGCCGCCAACATGGCCGTGTTGACGATCCCGGGGGAGCATGTGTATCGGGAGGCCCGCAAGGCGCTCGAGTCGAACCTGAATCTCTTCATCTTCAGCAGCAACGTCCCCCTCGAGGAAGAACGCAAGCTCAAGGAATTGGCCCGTGGGCGTGGGCTGCTGGTCATGGGGCCCGATTGCGGGACCAGCATCCTGAACGGTGTCGGCCTGGGGTTTGCCAATGCGATCCGCCGCGGATCGATAGGTGCCATCGGGCCTTCCGGGACGGGGCTGCAGGAATTCACCTGCCAGATCCACCACGCCGGATTGGGCATATCGCACGCCATCGGCACCGGCAGCCACGACCTCTCAGACGAGATCGGCGGTGTCACCACCTTCATGGCGCTGGAGGCCCTGGAAGCGGACCCAGCCACCCAGGTCATCGCGATCATCGCCAAACCGCCGGGGGGCGGCATGGCAGACGGTCTGATCACGAGGCTTGAGATGTGCAGCAAGCCGGTGGTCGCTTGCCTGCTGGGCACCTCGCTGGAGCAGGCCGGGTCAGCGGGGGAGATCCATTGGGCACGCACGATTGATGCCGCGATCCAGCGGGTAGTCGCACTCGGCGGTGGGCCACAGTCATCAAGCGGCGAACCCTTGTCCGCTGAAGAGCGCGCACTGGCGAAGAGACTGCGTTCGACCCGGATGCCCGGCCAGCAGCATTTGCGGGGCGTGTTCGCGGGAGGCAGCTTCTGCTACCAGTCACAGCAGATCCTGCGGGACGCGGGGGTGACGACTTACTCCAATGCTCCGCTGGATGAGCAACATCGGCTTTCCGATCCCTTGCACAGCCGCGAGCACACCCTGGTTGACATGGGGGACGAGGGCTTCACGTTGGGCCGGCCGCATCCCATGATTGATAGCAGCTTGCGGGCGCAGCGGGTCCTGGCCGAGTTCAGCGACCCGTCGGTGGCGGTCCTGTTGTTGGACTTCATCCTCGGGTACAACGCTGCGATGGATCCGGTCGGGGAGATCCTGGAGGCCGTCCTCGAAGGCCGGCAGCGCCGCTCGAGTGAGGCTGGGGACATTGCGGTCGTGGCGTCGATGTGCGGCACCGAGGATGATCCGCAGGACCTGGCGCTGCAGTCACGCATGCTGCGCGAGGCTGGCGTGCATGTCTTCAGCAGCAACGCCAGGGCGGCTTCCTTCTGCTGCGAGCTGCTCAAGCCGGACTAGGAGATGGGCATGTCCGATGAGATCGATTCCGTTTTGAGGCAACCGCTGGTGGTGATCAATCTGGGCCTGGCGGGCTTCGCCCTCAGCCTGGAACAGCAGCAAGTGGAAGTCGTCCAGGTTGACTGGGTGCCTCCGGCCGGAGGAGATCAGGAGATGATCGACCTGCTGGAAGAACTGCTCTGATGGCAGCGGCTTGCCTCAGCGGGGCGAGGCGCGCTTTCTGCTCGGCTCGAGCAACGCCTCCACACCCGTCTTGATGCGGGACAGTCCATCCCGCAGATTGGCCTCGCTGGCAGCGAAGGACAGCCGCAAGTAGCCCTCGCCGTTCTCCCCGAAGACGCTCCCTGGAATCAGGGCCACCTTGTGCTCTTGGACCAGGTACTTGGCCAGGTCCCAGGAGCTGAGGCCGATCTTGGAGATGTTGGGGAAGGCGTAAAAGGTCGCCTCCGGGGGGATGCAGGAAACCCCGTGCATCTCGTTCAGGCCTTGATGGACAACAGCCCGGCGCTTCGTGTATTCCCCCAGCATGGTCTGGATGCAATCCTGGGGACCGGTGATGGCCGCCAGGGCCGCCCTTTGGGCGACTGCGGTCACTCCGGAGACCATGTGCTCCATCAACTTCTCCATCTCATCGATGATGAAGGCTGGGGCCGCCACATATCCGACCCGCCAACCGGTCATCGCATAGGACTTCGACAAGGTGAAGGCGGAGATCGTCAAAGGTTGCATCCCCTCCAGTGAGGCTATGCTGAGGTGTTTCCGCCCGTCGAATAAGATGTGCTCGTAGGGTTCGTCGGAGAGCACGAAGATGTTTCGTTCCCGGGCCAGGGAGGCGATTTCGCGCAGCTGGGATTCGTCCAGGACGGCGCCGGTGGGGTTGGATGGAGAGTTGAGGATGATGAGCTTGGTCTTGGGTGAGATGGCCGCCTTGAGGTCTGCGGGATCGACCTTGAACAGGTTCTGCTCGCGAGCCGGAACGCGCACGGCCACCCCGCCAAACAGCCCGATCTGCGAGTAGTAGTCGTATCCGGGATCGATGACGATGACCTCATCTCCCGGCTCGATGAGATGCAGGATCGTATTGAAGATGACCTGCATGGCTCCGACGCCGACGAAGATCTCCGAGGCCGGATCGGCGATGATCCGGTTCTCCCTGTGCAGCTTTTCGGCGATGGCCTCTCGCAGGTCGGGGAAGCCCTTAGCCGGCGGATAGCGAGTGTAGCCCTCATCCAGAGCCTGCTTGGCCGCCTCTCGGATGAACTCGGGCGTGTCGAAATCAGGTTGGCCAATCCCAAGGTTAATGACACCGGGGATCTGCTCGGCCAAGGCAAACATGACCCGTATCCCTGACCAGTTCACCGCGTGGCTGCGGGTCGCCAGGAAGTCCTTCATAATCACACTCCGAGGGCGCGCCGGCTGAGGGATCACCGAGCGCTCACCCGGGAACCGGCAGGACCAGGTCCTTGGCTCCCTTGGGGGAGGTCTTCAGCTGAGGCGCGTGCCTCTCCATGATCTCCATCACAATGCTGGCGATCCGTACCTTCTGCCGGACGAAATCCTGGTGCCAGGCCTCGGTGATCCACGGCTTGTAGATGTCGCTTTCCGAGGTGCCGGGTTCGAACTTAAAGTAGCACGGGGAGGCGATACGGGCAATTTCGGGCGCCTCGTAGGCCCGGAAGGTCCCGCCGAAGGAGTCGACCACGATCACGTAGACGTCCAGGGGGATGTCGATTGCCTTGCGAATGCTCGCCAGGATGGGAAGGGACACATCGGACGAAGGGTTCAGGGAATTGACCCCCATGGACTCTACGACCTTGGCCCCGGCGGCGCTGCAATAACCGCCGAACACCGAGAATTTGAAGATGGTCTCTTTGGGCAGGAAGCCCTCTTTCCTCATCTGGTTCAAGATCGAGAGCACGCCCTCGTCGTAGACCAGGAAACCACGATAGCCTGCTTCGACGCATCGCATGATGTCGGCCAGGTGATAGGAGAGGTGGTCCGATCCCCGCAGGCGAAAGCCCTGCATCCCCCCCTCCGAGTTGGACATCTCGCGGGCTCCGGCGTCCCACCCTTTGCGATGCCCAACCGTCATCACGACCTCGATCTTGGAGTCGTAGGCCAACTGGGCCAAGGCCTGGAGTTCCTCGAAATCGACCAGGGTTGCCCCGCCGACGGCGGCGATGACTCGATGGATGGTGATTTTCCGCTTGCTGGCCTCATCCAGCATGGCCTCCATGGCCGAGGCCCGCTCGATCCCG
>Ga0214473_10001636_pt1 | contig 29156 bp, 22 predicted proteins | sample RVTome_7_FD_203509 | JGI IMG/M metagenome (GOLD analysis project Ga0214473, IMG submission 203509) | Soil microbial communities from uranium-contaminated site in the Upper Colorado River Basin, Wyoming, United States - RVT98D197 | ecosystem: Environmental > Terrestrial > Soil > Contaminated >...
TCTACGCGGTGCTCGGCGATCAGCTGAAGGACGGCGCCTACAGCATCCGCCTCTATTTCAATCCGCTCGTGCGTCTCATCTGGCTCGGCGCGCTGGTGATGTTCTTTGGCGGCGCCGTATCTCTCTCTGACCGGCGCTTGCGGGTCGGCGCGCCGAAGCGCGCGCAAGCCAAGGTGGCGGCTGTTCCCGCCGGCGAGCAGCCATGACGTCGCGCCAATCCCTCTTCGCCCTGGTTCTGGCGGTTGCGATCTCCTTCCTCGCGGCGCCTTCCGCTTATGCCGTGCAGCCCGATGAAGTGCTGCCGGACCCCGCGCTCGAAACGCGTGCCCGGGCCATCTCGGAAGGCTTGCGCTGCCTCGTCTGCCAGAATCAATCGATCGACGATTCCGACGCGCCTCTGGCCAAGGACCTCAGGCTCCTGGTGCGCGAGAGGCTCAAAGCCGGCGACAGCGATCAAGAGATCGCCGATTTTGTCGTGGCGCGCTACGGCGAGTTCGTGCTCCTCCGCCCACGGCTTTCGCCGCATACCCTGCTGCTGTGGTTCGCGACGCCGACCGTTTTTGCCACGGCGCTGTTCCTTATCTGGCTCGCTTATCGGCGGCGAAAAGCGGCCGCTCAGGGCCTTGCGCCGCTCAGCGCCAACGAGGAGCGCCGGCTGAAGCGCCTGCTGGACGAGCCTTAAGGCTTGGGCTAAGGGACGGGAGGCAAACGCCCTTGCCGAGGGCCGTTTTTCGCCAGGAACCTTACTGAAATTTAATGCCGCCGAAACGGCGGCGTAATCGGCGAACGCTTATATGTTGACCCCAGAGGCCTCGCTCCTTGGTCGATGCAAGGCTATCTTACGGGAATTCCTATCTCAGGAGAGAGGTGACTCATGACATTTGACCGGAGCTCTGCTGCGACTGAGAGCCCAAGCTCGCGGAAACTGACCCGCAAGCCCGTGCTCCTCGCGGCTGCCGCCCTGATCGCCACGAGCGCATTAGGGCTGGCGCTCGGCAATAGCGTGCCCTTTGCCGCCGCCGAGACCGCTACCCAGCCGACCATCGAAACGCCTTATGGCCGCGCGCCGTTGAGTTTCGCCGACCTTGTCGCCAAGGTGAGCCCGGCCGTGGTGAGCATCAACGTCAAGGGCGACGTCAAGGTCGCCGACAACGACATGCAGATTCCGGGTATGCCCGACCTTCCGGAGGACAACCCGCTCTACGACTTCTTCAAGCAGTTCCGCAAAGGCATGCCGCAGGCCCCGACCAAGCCGACCCCGAGCTTGGCGCAAGGCTCAGGCTTCTTCATCTCGCCCGATGGCTTCGTCGTGACCAACAACCACGTGGTCGAGGACGCCGAGGACATCACGGTGACGCTCGAAGCCGGCGAAAAATATCCGGCCAAGCTCATCGGCTCCGACCCGCGTACCGACGTGGCGCTGGTCAAGGTCAATGCCGAGGGCAAGACCTTTCCGTTCGTCGAGTTCTCATCCAAGGATCCCCGCGTCGGCGACTGGGTGCTCGCCGTCGGCAATCCGTTCGGCCTTGGCGGCACGGTGACGGCCGGCATTATCTCGGCCCATAACCGCGACATTGGCTCCGGCCCCTACGACTATCTGCAGATCGATGCCGCCGTGAACCGCGGCAATTCGGGCGGTCCCGCCTTCGATCTCGACGGCAAGGTGGTCGGCATGAACACGGCCATCTTCTCACCCTCCGGCGGCAATGTCGGCATCGCCTTTGCCGTGCCGGCCGTGCTCGTCAAGGAAGTGGTCAGCGAGCTCCAGAGCCATGGCACTGTCGATCGCGGCTGGCTCGGCGTCGTCATCCAGAATGTGAGCGACGACATCGCCGATTCGATCGGGCTGGCAGAGGCCAAGGGAGCGATGATTACCAAGGTGACCGAGGATGGACCTGCGGCCAAAGAGGACCTCAAGCCCGGCGATGTCATCGTCGAGGTGAACGGCGAGAAGATCGCCGACTCGCGCGACCTTGCCCGCAAGATCGCCGAGCTGCACCCCGATACGGACGTGAAGCTGTCCATCGCCCGCTATGGCGAGCAGCGTCAGGTCACCATGAAGCTCGGCACCTTCCCGAGCAGCAAGAAGCTTGCCGCTCTCGAGGAGGACAAGCCTGCTGACACGGGCGAGCAAATGAAAGATCTCGGCCTGTCGCTGGCTCCGGCCGTCAAGTTTCCCGGCGCCGGTGACGAGGGCGTGGTGATCACCGAGGTCGATCCTCAGAGCGATGCCGCCGACAAGGGACTTAAGCCCGGCGACGTCATCCTTCAGGTCGCCGGCGTCACCGTGTCCGAACCTTCCGATGTCGCCGCTGGCGTCAAGAAGGCGATAGCCGGCGCCAAATCGGACAAGGACACCGTCAAAGTCCTGATGCAGGTCAAAACCGGCGATCAGACGCGCTTCGTGGCGCTTTCCCTGAAGAAGGCCTAAAGACGCCTTCTACGCCGGAGGGCGGCGCGGTTTCCCCCCACCGCGCCGCCCGCCCCTTTTTCGTCATGGCTTATTCTCCGTGTCTTGTTTGAGGCAGCGTCGCCAGGGAGTTCTCCAAACATGCGAGTGCTGGTCATCGAGGACGATCAGGAGACCGCAACTTTCCTCAAGCGGGCGCTGAGAGAATCGGGCCATGTCGCCGAATATGCCGGCGACGGCCAGACCGGGCTCGAGCTTGCCAGAGCAAACGCCTATGACGTGCTCATCGTCGACCGCATGCTGCCCAAATGCGACGGGCTTACGGTGATCGGAGCGCTGCGCGCCGAGGAGATCCGGACCCCGGCGCTGATCCTGAGCGCGCTTGGCGAGGTCGACGATCGGGTCAAGGGCTTGCGCGCCGGCGGCGACGACTATCTCACCAAGCCCTACGCATTTAGCGAGCTGCTCGCCCGCATCGAGGCGCTGGCGCGACGCACCTCCCCCGAGGAGGGGAGCACGCGCTTCATGGTGGGCGATCTCGTGCTCGACCGCCTCTCGCACAAGGTGACGCGCGCGGGTGAAGCTATTATGTTGCAGCCGCGCGAGTTTCGCCTGCTCGAATATCTGATGAAACATGCAGGTCAGGTGGTGACGCGCACCATGTTGCTCGAGAATGTATGGGATTATCATTTCGACCCGCAGACGAATGTCATCGACGTCCACATTTCCCGGCTTCGGTCCAAGATCGACAAAAACTTCGGAAACGCCCTCCTGCACACGGTCCGCGGCGCCGGCTACACCATCCGTGACAGCGCTCACTAAGCTCTTCCGGACCACCACCTTTCGTCTATCGCTGACCTATCTTGCGCTGTTCAGCGCCGCCGCGATTGTCGCGATCGCCTACATCTATTGGAACACTACGGTTCTGCTCTCGCGGCAGCTCAACCAGACCATCGACGCCGAACTCAAGGGGCTCGCCGAGCAGTACCGGGCAGGGGGGCTGGAACAACTCGTCCGCACCGTCGCCGAGCGCAGCGGCACCCCCGGCAACAGCCTCTATCTCGTCGCCGATAGCGAAGGCCGCAGGCTCGCCGGCAATCTCAGCGCCGTGTCGCCCGATTTGTGGAACAGCCTCGGTCCGGTCGAATTCGTCTATCGGCGACCGGCGCCGGGGGGCGTGGAGAACAGACTCGCCTTCGCCAATGTGTTCCGGCTGCCGAGCGGGTCCCGGCTGATCGTCGGCCGCGACATCGAGGACCGCCGCGAGCTTGCGCGTATGGTTCGCTCGGCCATGCTGTGGGGACTCGGGGTGATGGCCGTGTTCGGCATTGGCGGCGGCTATTGGGTGAGCCGCAAGCTGCTCGCCCGCATCGATGCCTTGTCCGACACCACTCGCACCATCATGGAGGGCGATCTTACGGGACGCCTTGCGGTCAACGGCTCAGGCGACGAACTCGACCGTCTCTCCGAGAGCCTCAATCTGATGCTCGCGCGCATCGAACAGCTCATGGCGGGCTTGCGCGAGGTCTCGGACAATATCGCCCACGACCTCAAGACGCCGCTCAATCGCTTACGCAATCGCGTCGAGGCGGCTTTGCGCGAGCCTTACGGCGAGCCGGTCTATCGCGAAGCTCTGGAGCGGACCATCGAGGAGGCCGACGGGCTGATCAAGACGTTCAATGCGCTCCTCTCAATCGCGCGGATCGAAGCCGGCGCCGGCGGAGATAACCGGGAGACACTCGATGTGTCGGCGCTGCTGCGCGACGTAGCCGAGCTCTACGAGCCGGTCGCAGAGGAACGCGGGCTGGTGCTGAAGGCTGAGGCAGCAGCCCCTATCTTCATCCGTGCCGATCGGCAACTGCTCGGCCAGGCCATCGCTAATCTCGTCGACAACGCCATCAAATATGGGACGACAGGGGTCGCACTGGGCGGCCCTGGTGCGAAGCCTGAGATTGAAGTAAGCGCCAAGATCAAGGGACCAATTGCCGAGATTATGGTGACCGACCGGGGGCCAGGGGTGCCGGTTCCCGACCGCGAGCGGGTGCTCGACCGCTTCGTCCGGCTCGAAGCAAGCCGATCGGAGCCGGGCAGCGGATTGGGTTTGAGTCTTGTCGCGGCCGTGGCGCGGCTGCATGGTGGCAGCCTGAGACTCGAGGACAATGCGCCCGGGCTCAGAGTCATCCTCGCTTTGCCGCTAGAGGGCGAGGCGCTTGTCAACGGGGCGCCTCACCAGGCGCCCGCGGGAGCAGAGATCAGGCCGGCGTGACGGCGTTCTTCGAGCGCATCACCGAAGCCCCGCGCGTTTACGATGCGGCGCGGGGCGCCGACGTGCTTGCAAGCCTGATCAAAGCATTTGGCGATGCTTCCGATCTCGCCCCTGCCGCCAAGCTCCTGGCCGAGGCGCCAAAGGTCAGGGAGCTGCTCACGGCGTCCTTTTCCGGCTCCCCCTATCTTGCGTCGCTGGCGTTACGCGATCCCGCAATTCTTGCCGAATGCCTATTGCGCGATCCCGACGCGCATCTGGCGGAGGCGCGTGCTGCGCTCGCCGCGGCAATTTCTAAAGCCCCCACCACCCAGGAGGTCATGGCGCTGTTGCGGCGGTTCAAGCGCCGCATGGCGCTCCTCACGGGGCTTGCCGATCTTGGCGGCGTGTGGCCGACGGAGGCGACGCTAGAGGCCATGAGCGCCGCCGCCGATGCGGTGCTGGAACAGGCAACGACCTTTCTCTTCCGCAAGGCACGCGAGTCCGGTCAGCTCACGCCGCGGGCGGACGCCTCGTCGCCCGCGCCGGGCTATTTCGTCATCGCCATGGGCAAGCTGGGTGCCTTCGAGCTGAATTATTCCAGCGACATCGACGTCATCGTCTTCTACGACGCCGACCGCGCGGGGCTTAAGCCGGACATCGAGCCGTCAACCTTCTTCGTGCGGCTGACCCGCGATCTCGTGCGGCTCCTCCAAGAGCACACCGCCGACGGCTATGTGTTCCGCACCGATCTCAGGCTCCGGCCCGACCCAGGTGCGACCCAGATCGCACTCTCAATCGAAGCGGGACTCACCTATTACGAAAGCTTCGGCCAGAACTGGGAACGAGCCGCCCTGATCAAGGCGCGGGTCGTTGCTGGCGATGTCGAGGCGGGCGAGGAGTTCCTGCGTCAGCTCGCTCCCTTCGTGTGGCGGAAATATCTCGACTTCGCGGCCGTCGCCGACATCCATGCCATGAAGCGGCGCGTGCATGCCTTCAAGGGCCACGGCGCCATCGCGGTGGAAGGGCACGATATCAAGCTCGGGCGGGGCGGTATCCGCGACATCGAGTTCTTCGCCCAGACCCAGCAGCTCATCGCCGGCGGCCGTCATCCCGAGCTCAGAACTCGCGGTACGATCGAGACGCTCAAGAGCCTCGCCGGGGGCGGCTGGATCACGGAGGAGTCGGCAAGCGAGCTTGCCGAGGCCTATCTTTTCCTCCGCCGCATCGAGAACCGGCTGCAAATGGTCGGCGATCAGCAGACCCATATCATTCCGGACGAGCGGGAGGAGCTCGATCGCGTCGCCAGGCTCTCGGGATTTGGCGATACGAATGAATTCGGTGACGCGCTGCTTGCCCAGTTCAAGCGGGTCGAAACGCATTACGGGGCTCTGTTCGAGAAGCTGCCGGAGATGCCCAACTCAGCCCCGAGCCTGGTCGTTGCAGCCGACGAGGGAGACCCCGCCGCCCTGGCCAGCCTCGAGCGTGTCGGCTTCCATAATCCGCAAGCTGCGATCGCCGCCATCCGCGCCTGGCAGTCGGGCCGCTACGCCGCGACAAGAAGCGAGCGGGCGCGGGAGCGGCTGACCGCGTTTCTGCCCTCCCTGCTCGATGCCTTCGGCCGCACCGCCGAGCCCGATCTCGCCCTTGCCACCTTCGACAAGGTGATCGCCGAGATGCCCGCAGGGCTCCAGCTCTTCTCCCTGCTTGCCGCCAATCCCAGCCTGCTCCGGCTGCTCGCCGACATCATGGGGACGGCGCCGCGGCTCGCCCGCATCATCGGCAGAAGGCCGCGCCTGCTCGACGCCGTGCTCGACCCGGGCTTCTTCGGCGCCGTGCCGACGCCCGCCAAGCTGAAGGAACTGGTCGGGGTGGCGCTCGCCGAGGCATCCGACTATCAGGATGCGCTCGACCGTGCGCGCATGGTCGGCCGCGAGCAGGCCTTCCTCATCGGCGTCAGGGTGATCTCGGGCACGCTCTCGGCCCGGCAGGCGGGAGCCGCTTATGCCGGGCTCGCCGAGACGCTGATCGAGGCGCTTGCCGAGCGGGTCGAGGACGAACTGGTCCGCATCCATGGGCGGATGCCGGGAGGGCAGACGGCCGTGCTCGCCATGGGCAAGCTCGGGGGTCGGGAGATGACGGCGGGCTCGGATCTCGATCTGATCATCGTCTATGACTATGAGGGCGACGGCGCCCAGCCCGATGGGCCGCGGAGCCTTCCCGGCACTCAATATTACACGCGTTTCACCCAACGCCTGATCGCGGCTCTCTCGGCCGAGACCGCTGAGGGCTCCCTCTATCAGGTGGACATGCGACTCAGACCCTCGGGCAATCAGGGCCCGGTCGCGACCAAGCTTTCAAGCTTCATCGCCTATCAGAAGGGCTCGGCCTGGACCTGGGAGCATCTTGCGCTCGCCCGCGCGCGCTTGATTACGGGCCCGGCCTCCTTAAGGCGGCAGATCAACGCTACGATCAAGGAGGTGCTGTCCCGTCCGCGCGACCGGGCCGCGGTGGCGGCCGAGGTCAGGACTATGCGGGCCAAGATCGCCGACGACAAGGGCAGCGCGGATATCTGGGACTTGAAGCAGGCGCGCGGGGGCCTGATCGATCTCGAATTCATCGCTCAGTTCTTGCAGATCGTGAGCGCAGCGGAGCATCCGGAGGTCCTCGACCAGAACACCGAGCTCGCGCTGACCAAGCTTTCGGCGGCCGGCGTGCTTTCTCCCGGCGACGCCGAGATCCTGGTGCCGGCGGCGCGGCTCTATCACACGCTGACCCAGGTGATCAGGCTTTGTCTCGACAAGCCGTTCGTGGCGGGCGAGGCCCCGCGCGCGCTGAAAGACCTGCTGGCGCGGGCATCGGACATGCCGGACTTCGCCACGCTCGAATCCTCGCTGACAGACACGCTTGCCGCCGTGCACGAGGCCTTCGAGCGGATCGTGGCTTGACGCTCGCGGGCCCGCCTCCTGTCATTCCGGCCGACCGGACCGAAGCCTGACAGGCTGCTCGTGCTGGTCAACCAGCGTTCCGGTGTAGTTGGCGAAACCCAACTCCGCTCTGGATAGGGATCGCGGGGAGGGAAGGCACGCCTGCGAGGCCGCCCAGCAGGTTTGCGCGAACTTCCGGGCGCTCATGGGCTTGGCGAACAGAAAGCCCTGCGCCAAATCGAAACCCATCTCACGCACGGCGAGAAAATCCGCCCAGGTCTCAACGCCCTCGGCGACAGTGCGCGCCCCATAACCATTGGCGAGGTCAAGGATGCGGCGGCAGATCGACTGCTTCAGCCGGTCCTCCGCACAGCCGGTGACGAATTTCCGGTCGACCTTGATCTCGACGAAGGGAAAATTGCAAAGCCCGGTGAGCGAGAGCCACTCGGCTCCGAGATCGTCGATCGAAATGGCGATTTTGTGCGAGCGAAGTTGCCTTGCGACCTCCTTGGCCAAGTCGAGGTTGCGAACAATTTCGGTGCCGTTGATTTCGACGATGAGACCTTCGAAGGCGGCATTATCCGGCAGATGCTTGCAGAGCCGGCTGATCGAGTCGGGTTCCTGAAGGAACGCAATGGGCAGGTTGATTGACGTCTCGATCGGTCCGTGCTGGGCGAAGAAGTAGTGCCAATCATCAACCGCACAGCTGATCACGGAATCCGAGAGCGGCGGGAAGCGAGGGTCGCCATCATTCGGCACGAGATAGGCCGGCGGAACGATCCCCCAAGCAGGATGGCGGATGCGCAGCAGCGCCTCGACGCCGCGCATGACGATGGCGCGGGCATCGATTTTCGGCTGATACCAGAGTTCAAGCCAGCCCCCGCGCACGGCCTCGGCCATGTCCACCAAAGGGCCCGACGAGCCTTCGGGCAGCAATATGGCGATACTCTCGCGCAGCCGCTCGTTGCTAAAGGGCATGAGGAGGGGCGGTAGCAGGGAAATGCCAAGCTGCTCAGCGAGCTCGTGGATTGTTTCAATGACGGCCGAATCGCGCTGGGCAAAGGGGAGAACCTTGCCGTCAAAGTCCTTCGCGGCGAGCATCCTCAGCATCTCGCCGGCCGCGATTCCGCCAGCCGTCAGCCCGAGGATGACAAGGTCCGGCGGTCTGGCATCGAGCGCTGCGCTCAGCTCACCAACCTCGACGCACTCATAGATGGTGAAGCTGAATTCGCCCAGAACCTCCCTCAGGAACTTCCGAACGTGGTGTTTGCCATCCGTGACGCAGACAAGAGGCACGTCCCTTCGAGTCTCTAGCCCGTCCATGTTCCCCTCCGTCATTGACGAGGGGGTCATGTTGCAGATGCGAAAGGTTCCGAAATGTGGACGGCGTGTGGCCGGGGCGAGGCACGTCTTGTTACTATTAATGCCTACGACGATTCTAAATCTTTAGGGCAGCAAAGCCCAACTACGACTCAAACTATCGCAAAATTCTAGGCGGTGGCGGCGAGGTTGTGCTCTTCCTCGGCGATCGCCGGCTGCGTCGGCAGCGTGCAGGTGACGGTCGTGCCGTGCCCCTCGCGGCTGGTAATGCGCAAGGTCCCGCCATGCAGCTCGACCAGAGCGCGGGAGATGGCAAGGCCAAGCCCGCTCCCTTGATGGCTCTTGGAGAACTGGTTCTCAACCTGCTCGAAGGGCTTGCCGAGCTTGGCGATGTCGGTGTCGGGAATGCCGATTCCGGTGTCCTTGATGGCGATCTTCACGTGGCCGCGCGAGCGCGACAGGTGCACATCCACGCTGCCGCCGTCGCGGGTGAATTTGACGGCGTTGGACAGCAGGTTGAGGAACACCTGCTTGAGCGCGCGCCGGTCGGCCTCGAGCATCAGATGCTGCGGCCCGTGGCGGTCAAGCGTGATGTTGCGCTCGGCGGCGGCCTGGCTCACCACCTTCATGCTGTCCTCGACGATATCGGCCAGATCGATGCTGCCGACGTCGAGAGACATGCGGCCGGCCTCGATCTTCGACATGTCGAGAATGTCGTTGATCACTTCGAGCAGATAGGCGCCGCTGGCGAAGATGTCGCGGGCATATTCCTGATATTTAGGGTGGCCGAGCGGGCCGAATAGAGCCTGCTGCATCACCTCCGAGAAGCCGATCACGGCATTCAAGGGCGTGCGCAGCTCGTGGCTGATATTGGCCAGGAACTCCGACTTGGCGCGGTTGGCGGCCTCGGCGCGGTTCTTCTCCAGTGCATATTTCTCAGCGAGATCGACGAGCTGCTGCTTCTGCTGCTCAAGCTCGCGGCGCGAGAGCCTGAGCTCGGCGACACTCGCCCGGAGCTGCTGCTCGCTGTTGGCGAGGCGCTGCTGGCTCTCTTTCAGCACGGTGATGTCGGTCCCGACGCTGACATAGCCCCCGTCGCGCGTGCGGCGCTCGTTGATGTGAAGCCAGCGGCCGTCCTCGATCTGCGCCTCGTAGGTGCGGGTATCGTCGTCGTCGGTACCGGCGACGGCCACGCGCTTAGAGACGATCGGCTCGGAGGCCGCGGCGATGACCTCGTCATAGGGGCTGCCCGGACGAACCATGTCGTCGGGGAGGCCATGGAACTGCTGATATTTGCTGTTGCACATCACCAGCTGATTGTCTTTGTCCCACAGCACGAAGGCCTCAGAGATCGTCTCCACCGCATCGCGGAGTCTGGCATTTTCGTCGGCGGAGCCGGGGATAACGTCGTGGTCGGCGATTACGGCGATGCCGGTGAGGTACGGCTCCCGATCATGCAGGCCGCGGGTGATGTGGCCGCGCAGCCTTAAGTTGACCCAATGTCCGTCGGCATGGCGCAGCCGGAAACATCCGTCGAATAGGGACGCGCCCTCCCGGAGATGCCGGTCGATCTCACCGCGCAAATCGTCATCGGGATGCAGCGCCTGGGAAATGACACGAAAGGCCATGGCCTTATCCTGGGGCGCCAAGCCGAGCAGCCGATACATGGGCGCCGACCACTGCACATGGCCGCGGGCAAGGTTCCAGCGCCAGACGCCGCACCCCGGCAATGCTTCGGTCAGTTCCTTGGCCAAAGCGCCGCCATCCTCACGCGAAGCGGTCGGAGCGAGGTACCAGAGGCCGCCCGCGAGCAGCGCGAGCACGAAGCCCGTCAAGACGAGGAGAGTGACCTCGAGGCGTGCCGCGCGCCGCCAATCGGCGAGCGCCGCTCCGACCGGTTGGATGAAGGCCAGTTGCGCGTCGGTTTGCGCCACGTCGCGAACCGTGACGATGGCGTCGGTGCCGTCGAGCAAGGTCATGCGCAGCACGCCGGCCTCGGCCCCAAACGTGGTGAGAGGCTGTTGCGGCCCCAGGATGGTGAGAAGATTGCCCGAGCGCGAGCCGTCGAGCGGGGCGCGGCCTTGGATCTGGCCCTCGGCGTCGGCCAAGAGGGCAGTCCGGCCGTCGGCGGTGGCGCCCTTGGGCAGGCTCTCGGCGAGAGCGCTCTGCCAATTCGTGCTCGAGCTAAGCGTCTTGTCCTTGAGACTCAACGAGGCATTATCGGCGATCAGGGCAAGCTGGTGGCGCGCCGCATCGAGGCTCGCGCGCTTGCCGTGGATCAGTTGAAGGGTGAAGCCGATCAGGGCAACGGTGGCAAAGCCCGCGAGCAGCAGAGGCACGAGCCGGCGCAGCAGCTCAGCATTGGGAAGATGGCGGCCGACGATCGCGCGGAGTTCCTGCCAGTGCGGCCCCGCGAAAGCGAATCCCTCACGCGCAGAATGCGCCCGCGCCATTCGGTCCCCCTCTGACGTTCTCCTGCTTCGAGCCGGAGAAGTGCCGCATCTCCGAATCGCCTCGTCATCATTGGAATCGATGAAGGCGGCGGCTGTCCAGAAGAAACCTGTGGAAAATCGGTTAATAACCCGTTGACGACGCCCGACTCTAGGCGGCGTCCAGGGTCTTGGTCACGATCTCGTAGCTGTCGGTCGAGAGCTGTTTGGCGGCGAGATCCTCCAGGACGGCCTTGGCGCGAGCCTGTCTTGAGGGCTCGAGAATGCGCCAGCTTTCAAAGGCGCCGAGCAGGCGCGCGGCCACGTGCGGATTGAAACGGTCGATCTCGAGCGCCTGGCCGGCGAGGAGTTGATAGCCCGCGCCGTCGGCGCGGTTGAAGCCGGTAGAGTTGGCGTGGGCGAAGCTTCCGAGCAGCGCGCGGATGCGGTTCGGGTTCTTCAGCGAGAACTTGGGGTGGGAGAGGAGCGCCCGCACGGTCTCGACCGAGTCGGGCCTGGCGGCCCGCGCCTGCACGGCGAACCATTTGTCGAGAACGAGGGGTTCGTCCTGCCAACGCGCATAGAAATGAGCGAGGAGGTCGTCGCGCGCCGGGCCCGGCAGATGGGAGAGGACGGACAGCGCCGCGATGGCGTCGGTCATGTTGGAGGCCTCGCGGTAGTGCCGCTCGGCGCGTCCGATCTCAGAGGCCTCGCCGGTCGCCACCAGAAGATCGAGGGCGGCGCTGCGCACCGCCCGCCGGCCTGCGCTCTCGGGATCGGGCGAATAGGGCCCGCTTGGCGCGGCACGCTCGTAAAGCTCGGCCAGACTTTCCCGTGCCTCGTTGCCGATCGTGGCGCGCAAGGTCTCGCGGGCCTTGTGCACGGCATCGGTATCGACATTGCGGGCAAGCTCCCGCGCGATGTCCGATTCGCTCGGAAGCTTGAGGAACTCGGCGCGATAGGCCGGCAGCAGGCTCGTGTCGCTCGCCGTGGCGCCAAGCGCGTGCGCGAGCCGCGCGGCCTCTTTTCCCCTCACAAGCTGAAGACTACCGCCGCGCGCAGCCGCGGTGAGCAGGTTGACGGCGTAGGTCTGCGCCGCCTGCCAGCGGTTGAATGGGTCGCTGTCATGCATCATCAGGAACTCGATCTGGTCCGCATCGAGACTCGTGGTGAGACGGACCGGCGCCGAGAAGCCGCGCAGCAGGGAGGCGGTCGGCGGCGAGGGAATGTCGCGGAACTCGAAGATCTGCTCGCGTGCGGTTACTTCGAGCAACCCGTCGGACAAGGGCCCTCCGCCGTCAAGCTGCAAGGGAAGCTCATCGCCATTGGAACCGATGAGGCCGACCTTGAGGGGGATCAGCATCGGCTCCTTCTTGGTCTGGCCGGGGGTGGGGGGCACGACCTGGCTCACGGCGAGCCGCGCGGTCTTGGCATGGGGATCATAGTCGAGCGAGCAGGCAAGCTCGGGCGTCCCGCTTTGGGTATACCAGAGCATGAATTGAGAGAGATCGCGGCCCGAGACGTCGGCCATGGCCTCGATGAAGTCCTCGACCGTCACGGCCTCGCCGTCGTGGCGCTCGAAATAGAGGTCGAGGCCTTTGCGGAAACCCTCGCGGCCGAGCAGGGTCTGCAACATGCGGCAGACCTCGGCGCCCTTCTCGTAGACGGTCGCCGTATAGAAGTTGTTGATCTCGATATAGGAGGCGGGCCGCACGGGATGAGCGAGGGGCCCGGCATCCTCGGGAAATTGATGGGTCTTCAGCATGCGCACGGCGGCGATGCGCTCGACCGGCCCGGCGCGGGTATCGCCGGTGAACTCCTGATCGCGGAAGACCGTGAGACCCTCCTTCAGGCAAAGCTGGAACCAGTCGCGGCAGGTGACGCGGTCGCCCGACCAGTTGTGGAAATATTCGTGCGCGATCACTCCTTCGATCGAGGCGTAATCGGCGTCGCTTGCGGTGTCTGGCCGCGCGAGCACGAGCTTGTCGTTGAAGATGTTGAGCCCCTTGTTCTCCATCGCCCCCATGTTGAAGTCGCTGACGGCGACGATATTGAACACATCGAGATCGTATTCGCGGCCGAAACGCTCCTCGTCCCAGCGCATGGCGCGTTTCAGCGACTCCATGGCCCAGGCGCAGCGGTCCTCCTTGCCGGGCTCGACATAAATGGCAAGCGCGACCTTGCGGCCAGAGGCGGTGACGAAGCTGTCGGGCACAGAAGCAAGATCGCCGCCGACCAGGGCAAAGAGATAAGACGGCTTGGGGAAGGGATCGTGCCAGATGGCGAAGTGCCGCCCGGTGCCGGGGATGTCGCCGTGCGCTATTGGGTTGCCGTTCGACAGCAGCACCGGGATCGAGGCGCGGTCGGCCTCGATGCGCACCGTATAGACGGCGAGCACGTCGGGCCGGTCGATGAAATAGGTGATGCGGCGGAAGCCCTCCGGCTCGCACTGGGTGCAATAGGTTCCGCGCGAGCGGTAGAGGCCGGAGAGCGCGGTGTTCGCGTCCGGGTCGCACAGAGTGACGATTTCAAGGGTGAAAGGCTGCGTCGGAACGGCGGCGATGCTGAGCGAACCTTCCTTGTGCTCATAGTCCTGGGGCGACAGGGGTTTGCCGTTGAGCGCAAGACTCTGAAGCGTCAGGCTTTCGCCATCGAGCACGAGGGGGCGCCCGCCCGTCGCCACCTTGGGGTTGGGCCGCAATCTGAGCTTTGCGGCGACGCGCGCCGCCTTCGGGTCGAGGGCGACGTCGAGTTCCACCTCCTCGATGAGATAATCGGGAGGGGCGTAGTCTTTGAGGAGTTTGGGCTTGCGGGCGGGCTGGTGCATGGACTCAAGACTATCCCTTCGCCGTCGCTCTTAGAGACCTAAGCGCGTGCTGCCAAGCCCGGATATTTTTTTGACACGCGCCGACTCGTCATGCCCGGCCTTGTGCCGCGCATCCACGAATTTCAAACAGGCATCAAAAACGTGGATGGCCGGGACAAGCCCGGCCATGACCGCTCAACAATTCTTGGAGAAATTTTGCTAGCCGGAGACTTCGCTAATGATGCGCCTGGCGATCTGCGCGAGCTTGATCATGTCGTCGCTCAGATTCTCGGGCTCCTGCTCGGCGTGCTCGACGAATTCTTCCAGGAGCTTCATGAAGACGGGCGCCCGCACGATCACCTCGGCTTGCCGCTCGATGCGATAGGGATCGAGGTCGTATTCGGCGCCGGGGACCCGCCAGCCGCCCCAATCGCGTTCGGTCGTCACGACCATGGGATGGGTGCCGGGGTGAGGGTGGTGCCCGCATTGTTCGGCGCTCTTCCAGCGATTATGACCGCGCAGGACCCGCCAGGTGCCGCCGAGGCCATTCGCGGCGTTGACCTGGAGCGCGACGGATTCCTCTTCGAGTTCCTCTTGCGCGAACTCGCGGCCCATGCCGCAGTCGTAAGCGATCTTGATCGGCTCGTCGCAGCCCTTCACCCATTTCGGCACCACAGCCTCGACATGGGCCCAGGTGCCGACCGGCTTCACGAACACGCGCTGCGACTTGTGGTATTTGGCTTTTGCCATGGTTTGACGCCTGCGTTGGGAGCCGGAGCTCCGGGGCGAGGGTTAAGCCATAAAAGTTAAAATTGGCCTCGCTCCGGTCATCCAGGGGGCCGCTTTGATCAGTGATAGGTAAACATAAAAAAGACCGCACGGGAGGCGGGTGCCCGTGCGGTCTCTATTCGCCACTCACTTCTTGGAGTCGGCGATGGCGTCCTTGGCTGCGGTCCGGGTGCCTTCCCAGTCGACATGGAACTTGTCTTCGGCGGTGAAGTAGCCTGAGTAAGTGCCTTCGCCTTCGGTATCAGCGAGCGCACCCTTTCCGTCCACGGCCGAGAAGCTTCCCTTGAAGGTCGTATTGGGTTGTCCGTCCTTCATGGTGGTTGTCGTCATGCCGCTGAGCTTGAGCACGAGCTGATCCGGGCCTTTGGAAAAAATCACGTAGCCTTGCGAAGGCCCGGTGCCGCGGGTGAGATCGACGATCTCGCGGATGGTGGCCGAGAACCCATCCAAGAAGCCCGTTCCCGCCGTGTCCTTGTTGGTGGCGGCCGCGTCGCTCAGCATAAGGATGTGACCGTCTTGATCGGGGATCGGCTGGACGTCACGCTTGGCATAGGTCGCGTCCATGCTGCCGGATTCGTTGACCTTGTCGGCCAAGGCGTGGGTGGGGGCGAACCCAAGCACCGCCAACGCGGCGAGGATCGCAATCGATCTGATGAATTTGTCCATGGGAGTTACCTCTCTGACGCTGGGGTCTCCGTGATGGAGGCCCTAGGGCGCGTCTCGCGCCATAGTCGACGATACGGACGGGGCCGCTGGGGGTCCTGAAGGAACTCTGAAATTTTCTGAATTGGGCGAAAGCGAAGAGGAGGGGTCTCCGCTTGCCTGCCCGATATGCTGAAAGCGCCCCGCCACTAAGTCGGCCGGCATTCGATCCGTAGTTGGATATGACAGGCTGGAAGGCAGTCGCGGACGTGCCACGCGCACTCACACGGGCGCCCGATCGCGGGACAAGCGCTTTTCACTCTCGCCTGAGCCTCCTCTATCGAGACCGCAAGTGTGGGGGCAATGAAGGCGAGGAGGGCGAGTATGATCAGTGAAGGCATCATCAAATTCCTTGCGGCTCGCTCGGCAGAAAGGGGAGCCCAGGGCGATACAGATTTGCCCGAAGGCTCCCCATGCCGTTACTCACCCAACCGGTATTGCCACGGGATTCCGCTTCCCGGGCCGACAACCAGAGCGGGGGGGTTCGGATTTTTGAAGTGATCCGGGTAGAACGGGCTGTCGGTACGAGCCAGGGCTAATCCGCCGGCGGCAACGGTGCCGACGACCAAAGCGAGAGCGGTAAGAAGCGTCTTCATGGTGGTCCTCACGGTTCCTGAGCCCGCCGGGAGTGGAGGGCTTACGAGAGGCACGGGCCCGCGCCATGAGCAGGAGTCTAGAACTCACCGCTACCCGGGGTCCCGAGAGGGCGCTGAAAGTTTCTGAAGCGTGCTGAAGGCTTAGCTGGGGATCAGCCGGCCTGACGGTCGGCGACCACAGAGGGGCGCCAACCGGCGGCTTGCAGGTCGGCCAACGCTCGGCTGGCAAGCTCGGGCGGATGCGGCATGACGATCACGATTCCGCCAGGTCTGGCCATGCATTGTCTAAGCTGGGCCTTGGCTTCATCGAGGCGTCCGAGCCCGACCAAGGCCACCGCGCGATAGGTAGCTGCGCCCGCGAAATCCGGCGCCTTGCGCAGACATTCGTCCGCCTCATCCAAAGCTTCCTGATAGCGCTCATTGCCCCACAGGATCATTGAGTTGAACAAATAGTAGAAGGGCGGGCGCAAGGGATTGAGCTCGATGGCCCTCTTGGCCGCGTCCATCGCTTCGGCAGTCTCACCCGACTCGAACAAGGCATTGGCGAGAAAGAGCAGCCCGTCGGCATCGCTCGGCCCTAGCTCGACGGCACGGCGGGCCACAGCCAAGGACTGCGCCACGTCGTCCGCGTAGATCAGCGCCTGACTCAACCCTTGATACGGGGCGGGGAAGCTGGGGTCGAGCTCGATGGCGCGATTGAATTGCGCGATCACACCCCCCAGCTGCGAAAACTGGTAGTCGCCCGTGAACTGAAGAAGCATGTCGATCAGATTGATCCAGGCGAGATAGGCCCAAGCCGGCGCGTAATTCGGGTCGCGGCGGATCGCCTCTTCGAGATCGGCTCGCCCCGCGCGCGTCGCCTCGGGACTAAATTGGTGCTTGCGGGCGATGCCGCGCAACGTCAGCTGATAGACGTCGAGATCGCGCGGGCCGGCGTCCAAGATGGCATGCTTCTCGGCTTCCCGCATGCCGGAATGCAGACTTCCGGCGATCTTGCCCGCAATCGCTCTCTGCACCTGGGTAACATTTGCCGCGACCGCAGAGAAGCGATCACCCCAGGCAATGGTGCCCTCCAGCGCGTCGACAAGCTGCACATCGACCAGGAGCGTGTCGCCAGAGCGCTGGATCGTTCCCTCCACCAAATATCGCGCGCGCAAATGCTCGCCGATCTCTTGCGCCGTCAGATTCTGGTTGGCCAAGGCGAACGACGAATCCCGCGCCAGCAGGCGCAGGTCTCTATTACGCGCGAGCTCGTTGAGGATCTCGGTAGCGATGCCAATCCCTTGGGCATCTTCGCCGCCAATCGACAGGAACGGCATGACCGCCAACGACGGCCTGTCAGGGACGCGGCCGGCGAGCTGCGCTCCGCGTTGTGATGGGACCAGGAGATAGCCCTTGCGCGGGACGGTGCGCAGCACGCGCCGGTCCTCGTCGCCAATGGCTTTGCGAATGTCGGCGATGCATTGGGTGAGGGAATCTTCGGTTACGGCAACATCGTCCCAGACCTTGGCGATGATCTCGTCCTTGGCGACGAGGCGTCCGGCGTTCTCGGTCAGCAGTCGCAATACCGCAAAGGAGCGCGGCCGCAACTCGACATGCGCACCGTCCGCAGTGCGTAGGTCGTCTGCGGCGAGGTCCACAATATGAAGCGGCAATCTCACCTGCCGCTGGGGCCTTGGAGGGGCGTCGGTCATGATCGCGCCTCAGGGTATGAGCCCTATTGTCCTCCCATTTTGTAGCGGTTCAAAGACCTTCCTTACCCTTATTGGCGCTTGCTGCGGGAGGTGACGGACGCGCTTTCCTGGCTTAAGACCCGCTTCACCATGAGCCCCGAGCCCGACGCCCAAGCCGCCGCACCGAAGCTGTTCCTGCCGTCGCGGCGGGCGGCGGTTGTTCTCGCCATCCTTGGCCTTGCGGCGCTCGGCACGGCGCTCTTTCTCCGCTACTCTATTATTCAGAACGCGGGCATCGGGGTGGCTTGCGAGGCCGGCGCGGTGAGTCTCACCTGCAAGGTGAGGCTCGCGGTGATCTTGATGTTCGTGCAGGATTGCTTCGGGTGGGTGGCAATGATCGCCGCCGGCGTTCAGCTATGGAAGCCGAACATCGTGGCGTTCGGCATAGGCCTCGTTTTCGCGCTGCTCGGCCTCGTGCTTTACAACACGCGCGCTTCGGCACTTGCCGTGGCGCTGCTCGTGCTCAGCCTGGCGAGACCCGAAGGGCGGTGAGGGCGAGGATCAAAAGCAGGCTTCCGAACAGAAGCGCCTGCCAATTGGCGATCCCCTCATTGGCGATAACGAACAGCGCCGAGCCTACCAGCATGGTGGCTGCCGCGATCTCCGCCGCCCCGGGCCCGACGGGGCCGTTGCCGCCTGCAACAGCGAGGACGGCCAGCGCGATGATAGGGCCGGCGAGCGCGGCAAGAGGAAAGTCCTTGTAGCGCGGATCGAACACGAGCCCGAGCGCCACGTGAATGGCGGCGACCATTGTTGCGGCAAGAAGCGCCGCCAGCACAATTTCGACGCGATCCGGTCCCCGCCAATATGAGGGGTCGAGCGCTCTGGCAAGCCCGGCAAGCCGATCTCCGCGGGCCACCGCATAAGATGCCGCCATCGGCACGACGAGGGCGAGCACCAGCATGCTCGCGGCTCTCAGCCTGTCGCCGGACACCTCGCCCTCCATCGGCAGGTTGACCGCGGCCAAGCCAAAGACGAGACCCGATCCGAGCGCGATCCCGGCGCAGGCCAGTTCGCGCCGCCAGGAAGTCCGTCGCGAGGCCCCGCGCGCCCCCAGCCAAGAAGCAAGAAAGACAAGAAAGGCGGCGCCGATGCCGAGGGCTGCCTTCTGGCGCCAATCGGGGTGGTTCGACACCGGTTCACCGAAGCGGAATTTCAGCTCCCGCCGCGCATCGTCGTAGAGGCCCCAATAGCCGCCCACGGTCCCTTCAAGCAGGCGCTTCCAAGGCTGGTCGTAGGCCTCGATGAGGTTCACCTTCCAGTTCTCGGCCTCAGCTGTTTGGACCACGCCGGTCAAGAAACGGGCTTGGTTGGCGGGGGAGGGAAGGGCGCCTTCCCGCATCCGCCCTGCACTCGGCCAACCCACCTCGCCGATCCAGATCTCCTTGCCGGGGAAGGTAGCCTTGAGCCTCTCCCGGACCTCCCGCACATGGGCGACGGCTTCGTCCTCTCGCACCGGATCGTCCTCCCAATAAGGGAGGATGTGGATGGTGACGAAGTCGGCGGCCGATGCCAGCTCGGGGGCCTTCAGCCAGAACTCCCAGACGTCGGCATAGGTGACGGGGAGGCCTGAGCGCCGCCGTACCTCCTCGAGATAAGCCTTGATCTTGGCGGGGGGCAGCTCGCCCCTGAGCAGCGCCTCGTTGCCGACGATGAGGGCCTTGATCGTGCCCGGATGGCGGCGCGCGAGCGTCAGCGCCGCCTCGATCTCGCGGCGATTCTCAGCACGATTCCTTCCGAGCCAAATCCCTTGCAAGACCTCCAGGCCGGAGCCTCCGGCGAGCTTCGCGATCCGCCCTTGCGCGCCCTTGGCGGAATAGGTGCGGACGCAAGAGGTGAGCTCCGAGAGGCGCTGCAAATCCCCTGCGATCTGCCGGTCGGGAATGCGGAGGTTCCAGGTGAAAGGCGCCTGGTCGCCATGGAACGGGGCATAGGAGATGCACGTTAGCTTCTGGCCGGAGCCAAGTGGCGAGGGTGGCATGGGGACCGGTCGTCCCAAGCCCCACCAGGCGACCGCGATGGCGCCGGCGACAAGCGCAAAGAGACCAAGGGAGCGGAGCATGGTGAGACTTCAACCGAGGAGGCTGCGACGAATAGCAGCTTCGAAGGCGCCGTTGAATCAATTCCTCTGGTTTGTGCGCCTGCGAAGTGATAAAGACTGGAATTGCCGTTGGACCGCCAAATTTTCGTGATCTAACGCCAAAAATGACCCATTCTTGCGTTGGGCTCCTTCCCATGCTGCGCTGCACCGTCCGATCCCCCGCCGCTCTGCTAGCGGGCGGCGTTTTCCTGCTGTCTTCTCTTGTCGCTTTCGCTCAGCAACCAGGCGGGGAGCAGAAGCCTCCCGAACAGGCGCAAGGCGAACAGAAGCAAGAGGGCAAGCCTGAGAGCGATCAGAAGTCGGCCGAGCAGGCCAAGGCCGAGCAGCAGGAAGCTGACCAAGCCATCGAAGAATATAAAGAGGCGGCGGCCAAACTATCGAGCTCGGCGGGCGCGCCCGAATGCGTTTGGACCGGACGGCGGATCGCCAGTCTCCTCTGGCGCGACGACATCGACACGGCGCGCCGCTACATCGACCTTTACGACCGCTTCAACTGTTCCTCCGAGCATTTGAAGCTCGTCTTTCGCTGCGTGATTAAACAAGGGCCAATCGATCCAAAAGCGGCGGACCGGCTCGCGTCCCGCGTCCACAACTGCTGGATCACCCCAGAGGAGGCTACAACGGCATCGAGCCAAGCAACGGTGGGCGCGACAACAAAAACTGGAACTATTCCCAACTAAAAAGGGTTTAGGGGGGGACTGCAGGCTTCTCTGCGGCTTGGCGGCCGAGGGGGACAGGGCAGGCCGACTCTAATCGAGATTTCAACAAATGCGCAACGTCGTCATCGCCGTTGTGGTCGCCCTTGCGACCGCGGCCCATGCATTGGTGTGGTTTGTCCTGCATGAGCGGGTATCGCCCCCGAATGCCGATGGGGTGCTCGCGTCTGTTTCTTTCTCCCCCATCAATCCGAAGCATGACGGCGAGACCGACAAGACCAGCGAGGCGCAGATCCGATCGGACCTCGCGGCCGTTGCTCCCTACACGCGCTCGGTCAGGACCTATAGCGTCAGCAACGGTCTTGATCTCGTCCCGCAGCTCGCCTCCGAGGTCGGCTTGCGCGTCACGCTCGGCGTGTGGATCAACGAGTGGGAGGAGCAAAACGAGCGGGAGATCGAGAGCGCCATCGCGCTCGCCAAGGGGCACAGGAACATAGACAGCGTCATCGTCGGCAACGAGACGGTCTTCCGAGCGCAGGCGGAGCATCGTGACAACCCGGACTACAACGCTAATGAGACCGTGCGGGACCTGATCGCCAAGATCCAACGCGTGAAGCGCGAAGCCAGGGTGCCGGTCACCACCGCCGAGGTGCCGAATGTCTGGCTCGAATATCCAGAGCTTGCATCAGCGGTCGATTATCTCGCCGTGCACATCCTGCCCTATTGGGAAGGCATTCCGGGCTCGCGCGCCGTCGACCATGCGCTCAATGGCTATGAGCGGCTGAGGCAGGCTTATCCGGGAAAACGCATCGTGATCGCCGAGTTCGGCTGGCCGAGCGCGGGGCTCAATCGCAAGGACGCGGTTCCGAGCCCGCTGACCCAGGCCGATGTCGTGCGCGATTTCGTTACCCGCGCCGATGCCATGGGCATCGATTATTCGATCGTCGAGGCTTTCGATCAGCCCTGGAAGACCAATGAAGGAAGCGTCGGTCCCTATTGGGGCATCTTTGACGCTGATCGGCATCCAAAGTTCTCCTTTGCCGGCACGGTCGAGGAGCCGAACTTTCTCCTGAAGGTGATCGCCGCGCTTGCTATCGGCGTCTTGCTCTCGATCCCGATCTTCACCATTCCGCGCATAGCCATTGCACAAGCCTCAGTGCTCGCGCTTACCGCTCATGCCATCGGCGCCTGGTCGGCCAATGTCGTCGATTATTGGGTCACGCACTATTTCGTGCTCGGCTCGCAGATTGCGCTGTTCGTCGGAGCCGGGCTGCTCGTCCCGCTCATCTTGATCATGAAGCGCCGTATCGAAGAGCTCGCCGCCATTCTATTCGGGGCGAAACCGGCGAGATTGCTGGCGCAGGGAGCGGCGTTGCCGGAGCGCGTGCCGCTGGTGTCGATCCATATTCCCGCCTGCCGCGAACCGCCGGAGATGCTGAGGCAGACGCTCGACAGCGTGGCGCAGCTCGACTGGCCCAATTTCGAATGCGTGGTGGTCATCAACAACACACCCGATCCCGCCCAATGGGGCCCGATCGAGGATCACTGCCGGCTGCTCGGCCCCCGATTCAAATTCGTGCGCGCCGACAAGATCGAGGGCTTCAAAGCGGGCGCGCTCAGGCTTGCGCTCGAGCATACCGCGCCGGAGGCCGAGATCATCGGGGTGCTCGATGCGGACTATGTCGTGCATTCCGACTGGCTGAAAGACCTCGTGCCGGCCTTCGCCGACCCGGCGGTGGGCCTGGTACAGGCGCCGCAGGATCATCGTGACTGCAACCGGACCATCACGCAGGCCGTCATGAACCGCGAATATGCGGGCTTCTTCGATATCGGCATGGTGGAGCGAAACGAGGTCAACGCCATCGTGGCGCACGGCACCATGTGCCTGATCCGGCGCAGGGCGCTGCTCGCTTCCGGCAACTGGTCGAGCGACACTATCGTCGAGGACACCGATCTCGGGCTGTCGCTGCTCGAGCGGGGATGGGGCGCGCATTACACGCAAAGCCGCTATGGCTGGGGGCTCCTGCCGTGCGACTTCGCCGCCTATAAGCGGCAGCGCCACCGCTGGGCCTATGGCGGCGTGCAGCTCATCAAGAAGCACTGGCGCGCGTTCTTGCCGGGAGGAAGCCGGCTCACGCCGCAGCAACGCAGCCAATATCTGTTCGGCTGGCTGACTTGGCTCGGCGCCGAGGCGCTCGGCGTGCTCATCGCGGTCCTCAATCTGATCTGGATGCCGCTTGTCGCCTTTCTCGGCATCGCCGTGCCCGAGGCTGTGCTCACGCTACCCGTGCTTGCCACTTTCGCGGTCATGCTGTTGCATTTCATGGTGCTCTACCGGACGCGGGTGCAGGCGCCGATCTTCGCCTCGCTCGGCGCCGCGCTTTCGGCCATGGCGTTGCAGCTCACCGTGGGCCGGGCGGTGGCGGACGGCGTGATCCGCGACCGATTGCCCTTCATACGCACGGCGAAGGGCGGAGCGTCGCGCTGGTCGCAAGCCTTTCCGGCGTTGTGGGAAGGCGTACTCGGGGGCCTGCTCGTGCTCGGCGCGCTCATTCTTCACCTCACCAACGAGCAGCGAGTGCATGAGATCTCGATCTTCAGCGCGGTCCTCTCGGTGCAGAGCCTACCCTTCCTGGCGGCGGTGGGACTTGCGCTCATCGAGCGCTCGCCGTTCAACGCGTTCGCCACCTGGCGCCGGTTTGCGACGCTGGCGACCTATCGCCCGCGCCTGCCGCGGGGGCCGGCGCCGACCGCAGGTCCGCCGGCAAGCGGCAATGTCGGCGTCGTGCCTTAGCTAATCCAGATCGGCGTTGCGCAGGCGGAGCGCGTTGCCCACCACCGAGACGGAGGAGAGGCTCATGGCGGCGGCGGCGATGATCGGCGAGAGCAGGATGCCGAAGAAGGGGTAGAGCACGCCCGCGGCGATGGGCACGCCGAGCGCGTTATAGACGAAAGCGAAGAACAAATTCTGCTTGATGTTGCGCATGGTGGCGCGGGCGAGCTTGACGCCGCGCACCACGCCGCGGAGATCGCCTCTGAGCAAAGTAAGCCCGGCGCTTTCCATGGCCACGTCGGCGCCGGTCCCCATGGCGATGCCGACATCGGCCTTGGCCAGCGCCGGCGCGTCGTTGATGCCGTCGCCGGCCATTGCCACGACCTGGCCCTCGCGCTGCAAGTTCTCGATGAGCGTGAGCTTGTCCTCGGGCCGGAGGCCGGCGTGGACGTCGTCGATGCCGAGCCGCCCCGCCACCGCTCTCGCCGTGGTCTCGTTATCGCCGGTGGCCATCACGATCTTCAAGCCGAGACGATGGAGCTTGGCGATGGCCTCGGCTGCGGTGGGCTTGATCGGGTCGGCCACGGCGACGAGACCGGCAAGCTTGCCGTCGACGCCCAAAAACATCACCGTCTCGCCCTGCTTGCGCCTCGCCTCGGCGGCTTTGGCGAGCGGGGTCACGTCGACGCCGAAACTCTCCATGAGCCGGGCGTTGCCAAGCGCGGCCACGCGGCCGCCGATTCGTCCCTTCACCCCCTGGCCGGTCACGGCCTCGAAGTCCGCGACCTTGGCGGGCTTGAGGCCGCGCTGCTCGGCGCCGCGCAGGATCGCAGCGGCAAGGGGATGCTCGCTGCCGGCCTCGAGCGAAGCGGCAAGACGCAGCACTTCGTCGGATTCAAAGCCTGGCGCGATCTCCACCCCGGTCAGCGCGGGCTTGCCTTCGGTCAAGGTTCCAGTCTTGTCGGCGATCAGGGTGTTGACGGCAGCCAGGCGCTCGAGTGCAGCGGCGTTGCGCACCAGCACGCCGGCTTGAGCGCCGCGCCCCGTGGCTACCATGATGGAGATCGGCGTGGCGAGGCCAAGCGCGCAAGGGCAGGCGATTATGAGCACGGTCACGGCCGCCACGAGAGCGTAAGCCAGCGCCGGGCTCGGTCCGAAGACGAACCAGGCGACGAAGGCGAGCACCGCCACGAGGACCACGGCCGGCACGAAGTAGCCCGAGACGGTATCGGCGAGGGCCTGAATGGGCGCCCGCGAGCGCTGCGCGTCGGCGACCATGGCGACAACTTGAGCAAGCGTGGTCTCGGCGCCGGTGCGGTCGACGCGCATGTCGAAGCTGCCCCTGCCGTTCAAGGTGCCACCGGTGATCCGGTCGCCCGCTGTCTTCTCCACGGGAATGGGCTCGCCGGTCAGTAGGGACTCATCGACCGCACTTCTGCCCTCGATGACCGTGCCGTCGATCGGAACCTTGTCGCCGGGCCTGACCCGCAAGACGTCACCGACCTGGACCGCAGCCAGCGGCACCGTCTCGGTCTTGCCGTCCTTCAGCACGCGCAAAGCGGTCTTGGGCGCAAGATCGAGCAGGGCGCGGATGGCGCCGCCGGTGCGCTCGCGAGCTCTGAGCTCCAGAACTTGGCCCAACAGAATGAGGGCGACAATGACGGCGGCGACTTCGTAATAGACCGGCACAGTTCCCTGGTCGTCGGCCATGGCGGCAGGGAAAAGGCCCGGCGCAAGCGTGGCGACCACGCTGTAGAGGAAGGCCGCTCCCGTGCCGAGGGCAATCAGTGTGAACATGTTGAGCCGCATCGAGCGAAGCGACTCGAAGCCGCGCACGAAGAACGGCCAGCCGCACCAAAGCACGGCCGGAATGGCGAGAAGGAGCTGGAGCCATTGCTTCCCACTTGCAGAAAGGAAGGGCAGGAGGTCGATGCCGAACAGGTGGTGGCTTTCATCGAGTACGACCAGCGCCAGCGACAGCGGCACACCAACCCAGAGACGGCGCGTGAAGTCGACAAGCTCGGGGTGACCGCCGTGCTCGTGCTCGGGGGGCACGCCCATGGGCTCGAGTGACATGCCGCAGATCGGGCAGTGTCCCGGCCCCTCCTGCACGATCTCAGGATGCATCGGGCAGGTGTAGAGGGTGCCGCGCGGCAGGGGCTCCGGCTCGCCTGTCTTGTTCAGATAGCGCTCCGGGTCGGCCACGAATTTGATACGGCAGCCGTCGGAACAGAAATGATAGATCTGGCCTTCATGCTCGGCGTTCGGGCCCTTCGCATAAGGATCCACCGTCATCCCGCAGACGGGATCGACGATCTTATGAGCCTCTCGGGCAGTTCTCTCGTTCATGATTTGGGACGGTTGCTGAACACGCTTGCGGAAGGGCGGGCATCGGAGCCTATCATCGGTGCATACATTATATGGGGTCGGAGGGGGGAAGATGCGAAAAGCTCTGATCGTCGTAATGGCGGTTTTGGTCGCAGCAGCGGCGGGATTTGGCGCCGGCTATGTCCTGTGGGGCGTGCCGACCGACTGGTATGCGGTCGACGTTACCAAGCTGGGCAAGGGCGCCGAGAACGATCTCGTCCGCTACGGCAGGGAGCTAATCGTCGATACGCCGCGCCATATCGGCAAGAACGCGGCCGATCCCGCCATGCGCTACGCTGGCAACGACCTCGCCTGCCAAAACTGCCATCTGAACGCCGGGCTCCAGCCCTTCGCGGCGCCTTTCGTATCCACCTTGGCGACCTTTCCCATGCTGGTCGACGACCAGGTTCTCACGCTGACCGATCGGATCAACGGCTGCATGCGGAGAAGCCTGAATGGAAAAGACTTGCCGGCCGAGAGCCGGGAGATGGAGGCTCTGATCGCCTACTTCAAATTCGTCGGCAAGGGCACGCCAGAGGGCGTGCGCATCGCCGGCATGGGGCTGAAGCCCTTGGCGCCGCCGACTGAGCCGCCCGACGCACGACGCGGGGAGACGGTCTACGCCAAGCTTTGCGTCAATTGTCACAAGGAGGACGGCCAGGGTGAGCCCAAGCCCAGCCCCGGGGTGGGCTATACCATCCCGCCGCTCTGGGGGGAGGCGAGCTTCAACGCCGGCGCCGGCATGGCCAAGACCGCCTATGCCGCCTCCTACATCCACGACAACATGCCGTTCGGCATCAATTACCAGACGCCGGTGCTGAGCGTGCAGCAGGCCTGGGACGTGGCGGCCTACATGATCTCGAAGCCGCATCCGCCGGCGCCGCCTGAGACTGCGTCGGCCTTACGCTGAGACACGGCCAGCCGTTCCTTTAGGATGCGCGCAGGCCACAAATCGGATGATCTGCTCGCTCAAGTCTTGGGGCTTATCGAGCGCCAGGAAGTGGCCGCCACCCTTAAGCGTCGTCATTTGGACTCCTTGTATCAGCTCGCGATCATGCTCGCGCTCGGACGGCCTTGCCCAATCCTTGTCCCCCCAAATGAGCAGGACCGGAATGTCGATGCGGCCGTAGTCCTTGGTCGCGGCCTCCCAGCTTGCCGAGTTGCGAAGCAGGCTGAGGAAGGCGCGATAATGGCCCGGGCGATTGCCCACCAGGTACATCTCCTTCAGCAGGGCAGGGGGAATGCTCTTCGCTTCGGCGACGCCGCCGCGCAGCACCGCCCGCATAATGAGGAAATTCCTGAGCCGCATCACCGTCTCGCCGATGAAAGGGATGAGCGATGCGTAAGTGACGACCCAACCGAACGGCGAGCTCCGCGCCATGCCGCGGCCCTTGGCATAGTCGTAGGGATTGATGGCGATGACCCGCGCGACACGCGAGTTACGCCGAGCGGCGATGATGAGGACGATGGAGCCCCCGATCGAGACGCCGGCCAGCGTGACGTCGCGCAGATCGAGTTTGGCGAGAAAGCCTTCGACCGCTTCGGTGAAGAACGCTGCATCATAACGAGCGGTCGGGATATCCGAATAGCCATGCCCCGGATAGTCAAGCGCATAGACGGTGAAGTGCTTGGACAGCTCAGGGATGACCTTCTCGAACAGGTCAAGTTGCGTTCTGAGCGTGTGGAGCAGGACGAGCGCCGGACCTTTACCCACCTTGATGTAGCGGAGCTTGTGGCCGCCGACCTCTATGGTGTCGATCGGGATATCCGGCGCCCAGCGCAACTTTGCCGGCGCCTTCGGTTTTGGCCTGATGGCCTCAACCACGAATGAGGCGAGCCACACGCCGATTCCAACCGCCGCGAACACGATCAAAAACCACAGAACTGAATTCATCGGGGTTTCCTCCTACACATTGACCACGACATCGCTACTGCGGTGCAGCTTCACCAGCGAGGCGATATGCAGCACGATCGACAACGGCACCAGATAGACGGGGATCAACACCATTGGCAGAACTGACATCAGGTCGCTGTTGGGTTCGACCGCGATAGGTTGGATGAGTGACGGCGCGGTCATGAAGCCGGTCGTGACCGCGACCATGAGATCCAAAATGCCAAACACGTTCCATGCCCTGACGAGACCTGCCGTTACGCTGGGGGCTCGGGCATAGGCAAGCCCCACGACTGGTGCGAGAAGACCGATGGCGATATCGCCGATCCCGGCCGGCCAGGCGAAGAAGCCGGGCAGCTTGCCGGCCGCGTAGAGAATGAGGAAGATCACGCCGAGCGCGCGGTAAAGCTGGACGCCGACGAGCCATTCTTGCGGCACGGCATCGAGAATCTGCATCACCGTTTTCGACCGCCAGATCAGCAGGATCCCGATCAGGATAGGCAGCGCGATGCCATATTGGATCGTAGGCATGGCGCTTGCGTCCACGTGGTAGACGCCCATCGCGGCGAGCGCGATTGCCAGTGCGAGCCAGCCAAGCAGCACAACGGCCGCGATGCGAAAGGCTCGCGTCCGATCCGCTATGGGCCAAGCCGCGTCAGCAAGCGCCCGGTTAAGGCCATAGAGGATCGCAACGAGAGTTGCCGCGGTTCCAGCGAAAACGAAATAGGGCAGATAGGTGGGAATAGTCATGATACGCCTCCTTCAGGGGTTGCGTGTCGTAGTGCCTATAAATATGAAAGGTACTTGTCAATAGATAGCTACTTGAATTCTTCAAGGCGCCCCGCTATCTACGGACCCATGGCAAACGGATATGGCCAGGAGGATTGCCCGGTGGCGCGGGCGCTCGACGTGATCGGCGAGAAGTGGTCGCTGCTGATCCTGCGCGACCTGTTCCGCAAAGGGCCGTTGCGGTTTCAGGCGCTGGAAGCGGGCCTTCCCGGCGTCGCGCCCAATACCCTCTCAGCGCGCCTCAAGACGCTCGAGTCGCAAGGCGTGATCGCCACGCGGCTGTACGAGACGCATCCGCCCCGCTACGAGTATTTCCTCACCGACAAGGGCAAGGCGCTCGGGCCGGTGCTGAAGGCGCTCTACAATTGGGGCGAGCGCTACCGGTAACAGGCCCGTCGTCGCCTGCGCCTTGGTTCACAAATGGATTCGCTTCGAGTGCACAAGCCTTTGAAATCTGACTCCCATCGTTTTTGCGTGGCGCCGATGATGGAGTGGACTGACCGCCACTGCCGCTATTTCTTGCGGCTGATCTCGCGGCGGACCTTTCTCTATACCGAGATGGTAACGGCGGAGGCGGTGCTCTACGGCAATCGCGAACGCGTGCTCGGCTTCTCCCGCGAAGAGC
>Ga0214473_10001637_pt1 | contig 29143 bp, 30 predicted proteins | sample RVTome_7_FD_203509 | JGI IMG/M metagenome (GOLD analysis project Ga0214473, IMG submission 203509) | Soil microbial communities from uranium-contaminated site in the Upper Colorado River Basin, Wyoming, United States - RVT98D197 | ecosystem: Environmental > Terrestrial > Soil > Contaminated >...
AGGCGACATCAGCGCCGTCGAGCTGCGCCGGGCACGCTTGGGCGTCGAAGGCGTCGTGTTCTACGACTGGAAGTACAAGTTCGAAATCGACTTTGCCGCTGATGAGGTCGCAGTCAAGGACGCCTACATCGCCTATTCCAATTGGCTTAAGTCCATCGAACTGTCCGAGATCAGGGCGGGTAACTACTATGTTTACACGTCGCTTGAACAAGTTACCAGCTCGCGCTTCATTACCTTCATGGAGCGCGCCGCTCTCACTGAGGCGTTCCTTCCCTCAGGCAATGCCGATCGCCAGATCGGAACAGGCGTGCTCTTGGGTGACGAGCATTGGTCGTTCCAGGCGGGCTACTACGGTGCATCAGTCGGCGAGAACAATGGTATCCCTGGTCAGGAAAACTTTGACACCGACCAAACGGCCGCTTCGGTTCGCGGCACGGTCGCGCCCATCAACCGCGAGGTCAATGGCGTCCATCAAGTACTCCACTTCGGCGCCAGCTACCGCCATCGCGACGCTGGCGACTTGAGGGAATGTGGCTTTACCGTTTGTGACGGCGGCGATGAGGGCAACGCACTCTTTCAGTATCGTGTCCGTGGTGCAGATCTTCATCTCGCCGATCGCTTCGTGGATACGCCCCAAATATTCGACGAAGACGACATGTGGCACCTCGAGGCGGCTTTCGTGTGGGGATCTTTTTCGATGCAGGGCGAATATGCGCAGCTCGAGGCTAAAATTCCCGGGAACATCCAGACCCTCGGGTTCGATGCTGATCCTCGGGTGAGTCCCACATATAGCGGCTGGTATGTCGATGCAAGTTGGTATCTCACCGGCGAAACGCGGAACTACGAAGCCGATACCGGCGAGTTCGGACGCACTAAGGTCAAGCGGCCGTTCCATGTAGGTAGCGGCGGGTGGGGGGCTTGGCAGATCGCTGCGCGCTATGACGTGATCGATCTTAGCGACAAGGCTGCAGCTATTGTCGAGTGCGAGGAATGCGGCGAGCAAGAAACCTGGCTGGTCGGCCTGAACTGGTTGCCGACCGACTATACGGCGATCAAGCTCAATGTGACGCAATCGAAAATCAAAGGCGGCCGCGGTGCTTTCAACCAAAACGACGGTGCCGAGATCACCGGCGTTGGCGTGCGGGCACAAGTCGACTGGTAAGCGGAATAGACAGTCCCCTCCGCTCCCAGACCGCCGCCCCTTGGCCGGGGCGGCGGTTTTTTCTTGTCGGTCTGCCGCCTCCGGCATCTTCAAGCCGCTTCCGGACAACCGAATCCCTCGAATGGGCTGTTGCCCGGCAGCCACGCCCGATCGCAAGGGTAGAAAATTTCCCAATCGGAGTAAGATGTTAACCGCGCTGCACACAGGCTTGCATTGCGTCATCCCGGAAGCCATCTTAAGGCGTGGAGATATCTCTATGCGTAGGCTATTCGCCATTGCTGGATTGACGGCGGCGCTGTCCTTTGGCAGCGCGCCGGCGTTTGCCTTCCAGGAGACGGCTGCGCCGCCGCCAGCGGACATCCCGCAAGCCGCTCCGCCAGCAAATGCGCCCGCCCTCCAGCTCGGCTCTCCCGATGCCGCCAATCCGCAAGCCGACCGCAAGGGCGTGAATGTCTTCGGCTATAACCTCTTTCCCAAGCTCGATTTCGGCCTTGATGTGCTCTACGGCCAAGACCAGCAGCAATTGGAGCTGCAAGGTCCGACCACGCTCGAGGAGAATGGCGACGTCACCGTCCTCGGCAAGGTCAAGCGCCGCTTCTAGGCGAGCGGTCCTTCACGCCACCTGCGCCGCACCTGAGACACGGTCTTCAAGCCCGGCTTTACCCGCATGATCACGCGCCTCGGCGCCGCTTCGGTGCATTTCTTGACCGCGAGCGGGGCGGTGCTTGCGCTTCTTGCCCTTCGCGCCGTGCATGACGGCGACTGGCAGATGATGTTCGTGTGGCTAGGCGCGGCGCTCATCGTCGATGCCATCGACGGCCCTCTCGCGCGCCGCGTTGGAGTCAAGACCGTCTTGCCGCGCTTCAGCGGCGAACGGCTCGACCTGATCGTCGACTACCTCACCTATGTGGCCGTTCCCGCCTTTGCCCTGACCGAGGCGCCCCTTTTGCCGGAAGCCGCGCGCCTGCCCGCGGCCGCCGCCATCCTCCTATCGAGCCTGTTCCACGTCGCCGATCGCAACAGCAAGACGGAGGAGGGCTATTTCGTCGGCTTCCCGGCGATCTGGAACATCGTCCTGCTCTATTTGTTCGCGCTTGACCCCTCGCCTTTCGTCTCGCTTGCCATCGTCGCCATCTTCGTTCTTTTTACCTTCGTGCCGATTCTTGCGGTGCATCCCTTCCGCGTAACCCGGCTCCGCGCGCTCACCTGCCTCCTCACCGCCGTCTGGGCCGCCGCCGCCGCCGCGGCGATCGCCAATCCGTTTCCTTCGCCCCTCTGGGTACAAGCGCTTCTGATCTTGACCGCGATCTATTTCGCAAGCGTCGGTCTCTATCGCTCCCTGGTTTGACGGGGCCAAGCGCGATGAAAGCCGTCTTGACCATGGACCTCGAATTGCGGCTAAGCTATTAGCTCCGGCAGGGACCCCGCGCATCGAGCCTCCATCTTCATCCGAACTTCACGCGCATGATCATCGACTGGCTGACCGATCCGCATATCTGGGCGAGCTTTATCACCCTGAGCGCGTTGGAGATCGTGCTCGGCATCGACAACGTCGTGTTCATCTCCCTCATGGTGTCACGCTTGCCGCCCGGGCAGCGGCTGATGGCGCGGCGCATCGGCCTGTCTCTGGCGCTCGTCTTCCGCGTCATCATGCTCGGCGGCATCGCCTGGGTCATTCATCTCACGCGGCCGATCTTCAGCCTCGCGGGCTACGACTTCTCCTGGCGCGACCTCATTCTTATCGCCGGCGGCCTGTTTCTCCTGGTGAAGGGCACGCGTGAGATCCATCAGGACATCGAAGGCGACGAGGAGGAGGGTGGACCTACGCCCGTCGCCGGTACCATGATCTCCGCCATTCTCCAGATCGCGGTCATCGACCTCATTTTCTCCGTCGATTCGATCATCACGGCGGTCGGCATGGCCGATCATGTCGAGGTGATGATCGCGGCCGTGGCGGTTGCCATTCTCGTCATGTATTTCGCCTCTGAACCGGTTGCCGCCTTTATCGAGCGCCATCCCACCACGAAAATGCTCGCGCTCGCCTTCCTGCTGCTGATCGGGGCCGCACTCGTCGCCGACGGCATGCATTTCCATATCCCACGCGGCTATATCTATTTCGCCATGGCCTTTGCCGCCGCCGTCGAGGTGGTTAATGTCATTGCCTCGCGGAACCGCCGACGCACCGCCCCGCAGGCCAAGGCGAAACGCCAGCCCAGGGGCTGAGCGTCCCGTTGCCTAAAACACCTTAACTTTGTCACGCAATTTGCTTGGCTCGGCCCAAGTTTGACCTAGTTTGGACGACGCTATCGCTCGATCTCATGAGTCAGTTTCAGGACAAAAGGGGAAGCGATGAAAATCGGAGCATTCGTTGTGGCCGTGGGGCTCGCGCTGCCGGCAACCGCCTTACTTGCCGAGCCGACGACGCTGGCCGGCGATGAGCTGCGCCAGGCGATCAGCGGCAAGACCGTCTTACTCAACATCTCGGGTTTCGAACTGCCCATTCGTTACGCCGCCAATGGCCGCATGTCGGGGAAGATGAGCACCGTAGCCGCGAGCTTCTCGCGGGGTGACGGCGCCCAGGACCGCGGCAAATGGTGGGTCGCTGGCGATCAACTCTGCCAGCAATGGTCGAGCTGGATGGAGGGAAGATCTTATTGCTACCGGCTGACGCGCGACGGCTCGACGGTGCACTGGGCACGCAATGACGGCCGCTCGGGCACCGCGCGGATCGGCGGCTGAACCGGGCCGGTCCCCACAGCGCGCTAAGTAACGACACGAATTTCCACAACACCGAGAGCCGCCTCCGGGCGGCTCTTCGCTTTTTGCTGGAGCGGCGCGGGCGCCAGGACAGAAGCGCGGCGAGCTCCACGCGGCGGCCAGCGCGTTGCGCGAAAGACACAAGGCGCGGACCGAAAGCGGACTTCGACCACCGGACGCTTGCTGGTTACGCGACGTTTGCACTAAAGTGGTCGCTTCGTTGCGTTCGACCTGTTGTTCTGTGCTCGTAAGTGGCGTTCGTGTGAGTTGCGTTCGTAAATCGTTGCGTGCGTAGCGTTGTCTTCAGATTCCAAGCATGTCGAAGCGTTGCGCCGCGGCCCTCGGTTGTGGAACCAGTGGCGCGCGCAAAATCCTACCCTCACGCCAAACCTGACCGGCATCGCGCTCACCGTCGCCGAGCGGCAGATGGGGCCTATTAGCGGCGGACCCGTCAATTTTGCCTTCGCCCGGCTGCGACACGCTTCGTTGCGCTTCGCCACGCTCACCGGGGCGAACCTCGAGATGGCGGACCTGTCCGATGCCGATCTTAGCGATGCGCGGCTCGACGGCGCCAATCTGAGCGGGGCGGATTTGAGCGAGGCGCTGCTCGATCGCGCCGATTTCGCAAGGGCCAAGTTTGGTGGCGTGAATCTGTCAGGCGCGAGCCTGCTGGAGGCGCGCAATCTCACGCAAGACCAAATCGACGAGGCCCTGGGAGATGCCTTGGTGATTCTTCCGCCGCATCTCACCCGGCCCGAAGGCTGGGGTGGCCCGGTTTCTCATGTCATCGCCGATCATCAAGGGAGAAACGGGACCGCTTCTTCGAACGGACACGTCGCGCCGACCAGGGGCGACACGGTGTCTTGGCTAGTAGGCGGGCCGCGGCGCCCGGCCGCCTTGCCGCAAGCCACACCCGACCGCACATGACCGCGCGGGCGCGCCTCGAACGCGGCCGCTAGATCATCCTAGTGGAAGTCGATGCGGATCGTATAGGACGCCGCGCCCGAAGGCGGCGGCGGGAAGGGCGCAGCATTGCGCACGGTGGCAAGCGCCAGCTGATCGAGCCGCGTATTGCCGCTTGAGCGCCCGACCCTTAACCCGCGAAGCGCTCCGTTGTCGCCGATGGCGAAGACCACCGTCGTGCTGCCGCGTTGACCTGCCTTGGGCTTATGACGTGCGAGCGCCGACCATACCTTGCTGGCGTAAGCGCTCCCGCTCGGCCGAGCGGTCGGCGCCTTTGACAGCGCAATCGACGGCTTGTCGGCCGGCGCAAGCGCCATCGGCTTCCAGTGGGTTGTGTCCCCGCGCGGCTGGGCGGCCTCTTGCTGAGCCGCGTCTGGTTTCGTCTCCGCCGGCTTCGCGGGCTTTTCTGGCTGCGGCGCGGGAAGAGCTGCCTCTTTTGGCGCGGGCGGTCGTTCCGCTGGTTTCCGCTTCGGTAGATGCGGCGGCGGGGCTACGACCGCTATGGCGGCCGGCGCCGGCTTCGTTGCGGCCAGCACAGCGGCCACCGCGACGGTGGCGGCATCGCTTTTATCGCTGGCGACCGGAGCTGGAGGTGCCGGAGGGGCTGGCGGCAGAGCGGCCAGTACGTCTGCGATTTGGTCGGTCGCGGCGTCGCTCTTATCGCTGGCGACCGGCTCGGTCGGCTCGCTAAGCGCGACCTCCGCCGAAGGCTCGCTAACCGCCGGCGTCTCATTATCCGCGGTGCCTTCTGACTCCGTAGCGGCATCGGCGGCAATCACCGTGTCGGCGCCAACATCCTCCGAATCCGTGTCGATGGTATCAGCGTTCAACGGCATGCCGAGCGAGGCAAGCGTGTCATCGCCTTCCGGCGCGGGCGCTTCAGGCTCGACCAGTTGGCTTCGCTCTTCGTCCGGCTGTTTATCCGTCGATGCGGTGTAAGTGAGGTCGGCCTCGTTCGGTTCGGCTGCCGGGGTGGTGTCGGCTTGGTCTGAGGCGAGCGACGCTTCAGGGAACTGAACGTCAATGAACGCTTCCTCCGGCGAGAATCTCGCGGCGTCGAGCGTCGAAGGCTCGCTTTCGATCCGCGGGCTCCAGGGTGCAGTGGAGGTGAGAAGGATGAGCGTGCCGCCGACCAGCACGGCGCTGGCGGCAACCGCACAAAATGATTGGAAGAATCGGTTCTCGAACACGGGGGTCCCGGGGCTCGCTGTTCGAGCCTATTAGCACCTTGATAAGGTTAACGAATGGTTCACGCGGCCGGGGCGTGCGCCTGCGCCCGGGAGGTTCCGGGACCCCGGAATCCATTGGATTGGCCTGGAATCATCCTGGACCGCTGTGGCAATTTCGCCACCAATTTTGCTTCGGAATGTGGTTCCAATGGAGGTTGTTCGTCAGTGAGTATGAGTACGCGTCTAAGGGGGCTAGTATGCGTATGCGTTTGATCGCCGTTCTGGCGGTCCTCATGGCGTCTTTCACGCTCGGGGGCTGCTTCTTCCATCACAATCAGACTGTCATGACCGAGCCGGAGGCTCTTCCGCCTCTGAAATAGGGCGGTGGAGAATTCTGTTTGCGGAGCCTCTAGCGCAGGTCGGAGGCAGAGGCGCTATTGGCGGATGGGGAGGGATTCGAACCCTCGAGACGCTTGCGCGTCTGCCGGTTTTCAAGACCGGTGCCTTCAACCACTCGGCCACCCATCCAGCATCATGGTTATGCTGCCCGCCCTTACTCCGCGGACGGGGCGTTACCGGGATTGCTCGCTCGTCACTTAGCGCATCGCGTCGGCGGCGCCTAGGCCCACAACGCGACCCTAGATCTGGTCGGGCGCGCTCCGCCGCAACCATCGCCGTCGCACCAGTCCGGCGCCGACGACAAACAGCGCGCCCAAGGTCGCGCCGATAATCCACACCGTGTGCGCCGTAGCGGGATCGAGGTTCGCCGTGAACAAGGGATCTTTGGCGATGATCTCGCCGGCGATCCAGCCGAGCAGAGCGGCGCCGGCCCAGACGATGATGGGGAAGCGCTCGAGAAGGGCCATGACGATGGCGGCGCCGGCCATGATCAGCGGGATGCTGACGGCCAGCCCAAACATCAGGAGTGCATAATTGTGGGGCGCCTCGAATCTCTCGGCAACCGCGGCGATGGCGATGACATTGTCGAGGCTCATCACCACGTCGGCAATGGCAATGATCCTGACCGCGCGCCACAGATTGTCGACCGGCTCGACCTCGCCGCTCTTGCCGTTCTCCTCGGGCCCGAGCAACTTGACCGCGATCCACAGCAGGAGCACGCCGCCGACGAGCTTGAGGTAGGCCACTTTCATCAGCGTCGTCACCAGCCCGGCGAACACAACGCGCAAGCTGATGGCGACCAGCGTTCCCAGGACGATGCCCCACACGCGCTGCCGGGAAGGCAGCTTGCGGCAGGCAAGGGCAATGACGACGGCGTTGTCGCCCGACAACAGAATATCGATCCAGATGATCTGTAAGACGGCGAGCCAGAAGCCGGGTTGCTCCACGATCATGCTGCTTGTCCGCCCCCCTTGTCCCCACGCGGAAAGTCTGCCGGCCGCGGCCGCTAGGCCGCATACCTTTTGCCGCCAAAAGCGGCAAGGGCAAGACGGGATATATGCGTTTTAGAACAAGATGGAAGATAGGCAGGGACAGTTTAATGCCCCGTGGCGATGCTCAAGTCTTCGCCAGCTCTTTCCGTCCACGACAAGTCGTCGCCGATGGCTTATGCTCGATTTCGTCTATCCAGACGAATCGGGCCTCACGGCCCATCTCACGGGGAAGAAACGATGAGCATTGATCCAGTCCTGATCAATCCACTGATCGCCTTGATCGCCGGAATTCTCATTCTGCTCATGCCGCGCCTGCTCAATTATGTGGTGGCGATCTACCTGATCGCGATCGGCATCATCGGTCTTGCGCACCACTTCCAGTAGTACCGGGCCCGCACGATAGAGTCCCATCTTGCAATGTGATAGTTTGAAAGGGGCAAGAGCGACCTGGAACCGCTTCTGCCGATGGCCTATAGTTTGCATATTCACGCCTAGACCTGGTGAGAGACCGCCCGCGCGAAGCGGAACCGATTCCTCCAGGCATTAGGGCGAAGGGGCCTAGGGCTGGTTTCCGCCCACCGCGACAACATCATTGCGTTTCGCTCTCGCGGAGCGCTGCGGAAAGGCAGGGTATCGTGGGTTTGGACAGAGCAGGCGACCACGCTAAGTTGCGCCGCGTCGAGAAGGATGAGAATTCCATGTCGGAATTCCGGCCGAGACTGCCGCTGCTCTGCTTTGTCGCGTTGTTGGCGCTCGTCGGCGCGTTCGGCGTGCGCGCGGGTTTCACCACCGAGTCAGGCTTGCGTGCCGCGCAAGCCTGGCTCGTCTCGCCGCTGCCGGGCACCGGTGCGGTGAAGGTGGCCGACAAGTCCGGACGGCAAGCGGCCGGATATGTGTGGTCGGCGACGCGCATCGAATCCGGCATACGTCTCCGCGGCTCAATACCGACCGATGAGGATCGCCGCACCGTGCTCGGCATGGTCAAGGCGCACTTTCCCGATCTCGAGGTCGAGGACCGACTCAAGATCAACGCCGGCGCGCCGCCCCAGGACCAATGGCTCGGTGCGGTAAGCTTCGGGCTCAAGCAGCTGTCGCATCTCAAGCGCGGTTCGGCGCGGCTTTTCGATGTCGCGCTCAAGGTGGACGGCGAAGCGCGCAGCGCCGCCGATTATATCGAAGTGAAGAAGGCGCTTGCCGGACCGTTGCCGACCGGCCTCACCATCGCCGGCGCGAGAATCAGGCCCCCGGTCGTCGATCCCTTTGTCTTCGTCGCCGATCTCGGCGCCAATGCGTTGAGCCTGTCGGGCAGCGTGCCGAGCGAAGACGCGCGCAAGCAGGTGCGAGAGCTGTCACGGCAATTGTTCCGCCGTCCGGGGCTCGACGATCGGCTCGAGCTTGCCTCTGGCGCGCCCAAGAACTGGGATGAGGCGGTTGCCGCGGCGTTGCATGCGCTGAGCCGGCTCGAGTCGGGAAAGATCGCCCTATCTGGGCTTGCCGTGACGATCGAGGGCGTGGCACCCGACAAGGGCACCGCGGTCGCGGTATCCTACCAGCTGAGGCGCGATTTGCCGGCGCTGTTCTCCACCTCTGAGAGCATCAGCTGGAAAGAGGCGGCGGCGGCGCAGGATATCGCCGCGCAAGTCATCCCACGCATCAAGGAAATGGCCCGCACCGAGGGCCAGCTGCCGGGAGGCAGTCTGCCGGAGTTGCTCCCTCTGCTCGGCAGCGAATAGTGCAAGCAGCAAGCCTGAAGCCGGACCGCGTCCTGCATCGTCAATCGTTGGCGGCGAAGAAGGCGCCGATGGCCTCGAGCGTCTCCGGCTCCTTGAGCACGGGGGCATGCCCCTGATCGGGCACCGTGATGGTGCGGAGATTGGGGTGACGCTCGACCATGGCCTCGAGCGTCTCGGCGCTCAAGACGTCGGAATTGGATCCTCTCAACACCAGGACCGGGAATTGCCCAAGGCCGATGAACTGCGCCCAGAGGTCCGGCACCGGGCGGCTCAAATCGATGGTGCCGAGCGCCCGGGCGAGCTTGCGGTCATAAGCCCGCGCCGGGCGGCCCTTGTGCTCGTCGAATACGTCCTTGGCAATCTCCTCCCACTGGGCGTCGCTGAAGGCAGGGAACGCGCGCTCGTTCATCTCGCGCAGGATCATGACGGCGTCGGGCCAGGTCTTCGGCACCGGCATGCGCCCGACATAGCCGATGATGCGCGCTAGCCCGCGCGTCTCGATCACCGGACCGATATCGTTGAGGACAACGGGGCCCATCGCCGTAGGCCTGAGCGCCGCCATCAGCATGGCGATGATTCCACCCCGCGAGGTACCGACAACGCCGACCTTATGCAGGCCGCGCACGGTCAGGAAATCGAGCGTGTCGAGGAGCTCGATGAAGGGCGTGTAGTTGCGCCAGTGGCGGTCGTATTGCGAGCGCCCCCGCCCCCGATAATCGAAGCAATAGACGTTGCGCGGCTTTTCCGGATGTTTGGAAAGATAGGTCGCAAGCGTATTGAAGTCGCGGGCATTCCGGGTGAGCCCAGGAAGGCAGATGACGCTGCGGAACTTCTCGTCCGGTGCCGGGTAGTGGCGGACATAGAGCCTAAGGTCGTCGAACGACGCATAGTAGATGTCTCGCCACAGCTCGCCATCAAGCTCGGGCATATTCCGCTGTCAACCTTGGGAGCGTGTCTGGACCGATTGGCGCCGCGCGTTGCCCCGCGCCTCTTCTTCAGTGTTCAGCAAAGTTGCTTATGGGGCAAGCCTTACAAGTGCGGTAGGAACACGGCGGGCAGGCCTCACTCGGATTTCGCCTGCACCTTGAGCACCGCTTCAGCGCGGGGGATCCTACGGCCGCGATTGAGGTCCTGGACGAGTTGCAGCGCCTGTTTGGGCCCCGCCAGCCGCGAGCGGTAAAGCTGCAGCGTTTCCATGATCTTCACCACGTACTGCCTGGTCTCGGTGAAGGGGATGCGCTCGATCCAGTCGATGGGATCGACCTGCGGATTGCGCGGGTCACCAAAGGCCTTGATCCATTCGGCGACACGGCCCCCGCCCGCGTTATAGGCGGCAAGCGACAGGAAATAGGAGCCATTGTAGCTGTCGATGAGATCGCGCAGATGCGCCTCGCCGAGTTGGGTATTGTAGGCAGCGTTGGTAAGCTGCGCCACCGAGAACTGCACCTTGTAGGCCTTGGCTACGGCCTTGGCGGTAGCCGGCATCAACTGCATCAGGCCGCTCGCTCCGACCGGGCTCTTGGCGGCGGCGTTGAATTCGCTCTCTTGCCGCGACAAGGCATGCACCAGCGCCGGGTCGACGCGGTCGGTCAGGAGGCTTCTGAATTCCGGGATCACCCCGATGGGCAACGCATAGTCCCCGACGGGGAGATCGCGATTGAAGGCGATTTTCGCCAGCCTGAGCGCAACCTGCGGATTGCCTGTGATCTTGGCTAGCTCGACGAGCAGGATGACCTCGGCCGGGTTGGTGAGCTTGCGGGAAAGCGCCAGCAAGAATTGCGGTGTGGCGCCGTCAAATCCCGTCGCCCGCGCAACCCCGATGGCGCGCACGCCATCCCGGGAGAGGAAGCTCTGAATGTCGGCTTCCGTCGGCAGCGGCGTGGAGGTGACCTCGAGACGGGCGGGCCTGGCGTCAAGCGCCTGGCGCCCGAGCTGACCATAGAAATATTGGGGATACTTGGCGGCGCCGTGGAAGTGAATCTTGGCTGAGGCGGGGTCGCCGAGGACCAGAGCGGTGCGGCCGAGCCAATATTCTCCAAGCGCTATGCTCTTCGAGCTCTTGGCGGCTCCGCGCAGCGAAACGAAATGGCGCAAGGCGGTATGCGGGTCCGAGAGAAAGCGCAGCGCGATCCAGCCGGCAAGAAATTCGGCCTCGATATAGCCGTCACCCGAGACGAGGCCGTGCTTGGCTGCGATGTCATAGGCGACGCGGGGGTTCCCGTCGTTAAGCGCTCCCCGGCAGTTGATGCGCCGCTCGGTCCACCAGTTGTTGAGATCGAGCAAGACATTGGGCTCGCTCGGGGCATCGAGCAGCATCTTCCAGGCTTCTTCCCTGCGGTCCTTGTTCTTGGTGCGCCGCAGCCATTGGATGCGATTGAAGCGCAAGCCGACATCGGCTTGGACCGCGCTTGCCGGCAAAGCATCGAGAAGCTTGCCGGCGTTGCCGCCGCGTTTGATCACGGCGATGCGCGCCGTAACCTTTTTCTGCTCATCGGCGGAAAGCAGCTTGGAGACGCGGAGCGCCGCCTCCGTCGCGCCCTTCTCGTCGGGATAAAGCAGCCGGTCGATCCGCGCCCGGTGATGCTCGACTGTGAGCATGCTGCCGTAGCGGTCGAGGATTTTCTTCTCGACGGCCGCATTGAGCTGATGATCGCGCCAAGCCGACACGACGAGATCGCGGGCGCCTGCCTCATTGCCGTCCTTGCGATAGACGCCGGCGAGCGCCGCCTTGCCTGCCCCGGTCTGCGGGGTCGAGGTGTTGAAAAAGGCCTTGACCTCTTCGAGACTGTCATCGGTGAGGAAAAGCGCGGTCTCCGCCTTCTCGCGCAGCTCGTCCTGAGCCGGCCAATCGGGATGGGAGAGCCGAAATTGCTCGATGGCCGTGGCGTCTCCGGTCGCCGGGCTGTTTCTATATTTGTACCAAAGCGCGAAATCCCGCGCCGCGGCATCCTTGATCTTCGCCGCCGCCGCCGGCCCCGAGCGGATCACTTCCCTGACATTGGCCTCGTCCCCGGCACTGAGGTCGTAGGAAAGGATTGGCTTCAAGATCGAAGCGTAGTCCATCGCAGGCGGCGGTGCCGCGATGGCCGGCGCAAGCGTGCCCTTCATGGCGAATGGCTTCGTCCCGGCGCGATTGGGATTGGGATCCGGCAGAGGCATGTCGGTGACGACCTGCGGTGCAGGTGATGGCGGTACCGGCAACGAGGGCGGCGCCAGGAGCGAAGGCGCCTTCGGGTTGCGGTCTGGGAGGGCGATGGTCGAGACTGCTGCCGCGATATCGGATGCGGGCGTCACTGTCGGCGTAACCGGAGAGGGCGTCATCGGCACCGACGTGGTCGTCGGATTGCGGTCGGGGAGGGGAAGGCTCTCCGCCTCCGCCACCGCAGGGCTCCGGTCGGGAAGGGGGACAGTCCCTGTCAGCGTGGCGGTGTCTGCTGCCGTCTCAGGCGAAGGCGCGGCCTCAGATGAGGCCTCCGGCGCAGACGAAACCTCTTGTGCCGGTGCAGCGTCTTGTGCCGGCGCGGCCTCGGCGGCTGGAGCCGACGGCGCCGCCGCCCGTTGCGGATTGCGGTCCGGCAGCGGGACAAGCGAAGACTGCGCCACGGCCACCGCCGGGGCGAGACACGCAACCGAGACAAGCAATAGCAAAATGCGCGCGCGAATGCGTTTCATCTCGTCGATCGGTTTCCGGTTACGACCCTGCGTCTAGCAGTCAGGACGTCCCCCGAGCCGGGGAGCCGCGACGATGTCGGCACTCTAGTGTGCCTGATTTGAACAATGTCTGAAAGAATCCGGCAGTTATGTGGCTAGCCATCCATTTTTGGCTCATTTCCACGGGATGTGGCCCTTTTTCAACCCTGATTTTCAGCCGGGCCTCCAAAAAAAGTACCAGCTGTGTTCTCTTCGCCACTCACGGCGTCGCTCATCTACGCCGGCCGGGGGGCGCCGCGGCTTGCCGCCCCAATCTTCAGACCCTATTGTCCGCCGTCCTTTCCGTGCTCCGTTTACCAAGCCCGCCGCCCTTGAGGAGCGACCCCCGTGCCAATGCCGCCGTTTCAAGGCTCGATCACGGCCCTGATCACGCCCTTCAAGGCCGGTGAGGTCGACGCGCGCGCGTTCCGCAAACTTGTCGAGTGGCAGATCGACCAAGGCACAAACGGCCTCGTGCCCTGCGGGACGACCGGAGAATCACCGACACTCACCCATGACGAGCACCGGCGCGTCGTCGAGCTGTGCATCGAGGCGGCAGCGGGTCGCGTGCCGGTCATCGCCGGAACCGGATCGAACTCGACGGCCGAGGCGGTCGAGCTCACCCGCCATGCCAAAGCGGCCGGCGCCGACGGCGTGCTCGTGGTGACGCCCTACTACAACAAGCCGACCCAGGAAGGACTCTATCTCCATTACAAGGCGATCAACGACTGCACCGATATTCCGATCCTCATCTACAACATCCCGGGACGGAGCGTGGTCGACATGTCGGTCGACACCATGGCGCGGCTGTTCAAGCTCAAGAACATCGTGGGGGTGAAGGACGCGACCGCGAACATGGCGCGGGTGAGCCAGCAGCGCGCAGCGCTCGGCAAGGAGTTCGTGCAGCTCTCCGGCGAAGACGCGACCGCCCTCGGCTTCATGGCCCATGGCGGCCAGGGCTGCATCTCCGTCACCGCCAATATCGCGCCGGCGCTCTGCGCCGAGTTTCAGCTGGCCTGCCTCGCCGGCAATTTCCGGCTTGCGCTTCAGCTTCAAGACCGGCTGATGCCGCTGCACGATGCGCTGTTCGTCGAGTCGAATCCCGGTCCGGTGAAATATGCCGCGAGCAAGCTCGGACTGTGCAGCGAAGAGACGCGGCTCCCGCTCGCGCCTCTCAATTCGGCTTCGCGTAAGAAGGTGGACGAGGCACTTTCTGCGGTCGGCCTCGTTCTCGTCTAGCTCCGAAAAGGTGACGTCATGGCGCCGAAGCGCGAGAGCGGCAAGCTCGTCGCCGAGAACCGGAAGGCGCGCTTCAACTACGACATCGAGGAGAAGCTCGAGGCGGGCATCGCGCTCATGGGCTCCGAGGTGAAGTCGCTCCGCGCCGGCAAAGCCAACATCGCCGACTCCTATGCTGCGAGCGAGGGCGGCGAGCTTTACCTGCTCAACGCCCACATCGCCGAGTACACCCAGGCCGGCCGCAACGGTCATGCTCCGACGCGGCGCCGCAAGCTCCTGTTGCACCGAAAAGAGATCGGGCGTCTCGCCGGCGCCATTCAGCGAGAGGGCATGACGGTGGTTCCGCTCAAGCTCTATTTCAATGCGCGCGGGATCGCCAAGGTGGAGCTGGGCCTGGCCAAGGGCAAAAAGCTGCATGACAAGCGCGAGACCGAGAGGAAGCGCGATTGGGAGCGCCAGAAAGGCCGCCTCATGCGCGACAAGGGCTGAGGCGCTTCATGCTGAATGACGGCGGCGCCGATCACCTCGAGCCCGGCACGAGGCTACCGTCACTTACGCTTCCGGCAACGGACGGAAGCGAAATCGATCTTGCGGCGCTCGAGGGACGGAGCCTCCTCATCGTCTACCCCTGGACCGGTCGTCCCGGTCATCCCAACCCTCCCGACTGGGATGAGATTCCTGGCGCGCACGGTTCCACGCCCGAGCTCGAGGGATTTCGCGACCGTCATGCGGACTTCTTAGGGCTCGGCGTGCGTCTCTTCGGTCTGAGCCATCAGACCACGGAATATCAGCGCGAGCTGGCGGGCCGCCTTGCGCTCCCGTTTCCCATCCTGAGCGATGACGAAGGACGCTTCGCCGTCGCGCTCCGTCTGCCCAGCTTCGTCACCGGCGGGGAGGCCTATCTTCAGCGTCTCACGCTCGTGATCGAGGACGGACGCATCGAGACGGTCTTCCATCCCGTTCCGACGCCGGCGCGTCACGCGGCCGAGGTGCAGCTGTGGCTGCAACGACAGGCGAAGCGATAGACGCTCACAGGCTCTCCTCCTCGGCATCCTCGACCGAGTAGCCGAGCCGGTCGAGCGCTTCCTCGAGATAGTCCGGGAGGAGAGGCATGCCGAGCAGGTAATCCGCGGTGCGATTGGTGCGCTCGGCGCGGGCGGTGGACAGCGCCTCATCGAGCTCATCGGGCGAAAACGAGCCTCTGCCGATCCAGGCCAAGGCCACGAGGCTCGCCTGCTCGTCCTCGTTGAGATCGGCGATGAAGCCTTTGATCTGTTCTTGCGTCCCATCCTCGGAGAACGATTCAAGGATCGACTCGGCATCATGGTCGGTCGTGGCGCCGTCATCCCAGGCCGCTACCTTGGCCGCGATTTCGCGTGCCTTGACGATTACAAAGCCGACCTTCTCCGGGGAGATCTCCAACCCCGCCATGGGGCCCATCCTCGTTAGCCAACGACCGCCCGCGTCAAAGCATGCCCGACTTGGCGGGCGGCGGCAAGGCGGCTCGACCTTGCGTCTCAGGGCCTGTGCAAACTTGCCGCGGCCTCGGCGACGACCTTCTCGAACATGGCGGTGGTCAGCCGACCGGTGTTGGTGTTCTGGCGGGAGCAATGATAGCTGTCGAACAGGACGAGCCCGCCGGGAAGCTCGTGCCGGGCGCCGTGGGAGAAGGGAAAATCGCGCTTCTTCAACTGAAGCGCATCCAGGATGGCGTCATGGGCGATGCGGCCGAGCGCCAGAAGCGAGGCAAGATTGGGTAGGGCGGCGATGCGGCCGATCAGGAATGGGCGGCAGCGCGCGATCTCATCCGGCTTCGGCTTGTTCTGTGGCGGCACGCAGCGCACCGCATTCGAGATCATGCAGTCGACCAGCTCGAGCTCATCCGGCGCCGCGGGATCGTGACGCCCACAGGCCAGCCCGGCTTTTAGAAGCGTGCGGTAGAGAAGCTCGCCGGCATAGTCGCCGAGAAAAGGGCGCCCCGTGCGGTTGGCGCCCTTCAAACCGGGCGCGAGCCCTACGATGAGAAGCCGCGCCGTGTCGCGACCGAAAGAAGGGACCGCCCCGTTGAACCAGTCGGGATGCGCGCGGCCGTTCTCCTGGCGGAAGGCGACAAGGCGCGGGCACAGCGGACAATTCTTGGCAGGCTCGGGCCGATCGGAAATGTTCGCGGCAAGGAGCGCCATGGGTCTGGTCTCACGCCTCCGTAGGCACTGTAACAGTTACAGCGGGAGGCCGGATCAGGTCTCGATCAAATCCTCGGGCTCGAACTCGTCGAGCGGTCCGGGTTCAGCACGACGCCGCTGCTCCCGCTGTGCCCGCTCGGCAGGATCACGGCCGATCTCCTCGTGAAGATTCGCCAGATCGATGAACTGATCCGCTTGGCGGCGAAGCTCGTCGGCGACCATGGGCGGGTTGGTGGCGAGCGTCGACACGACACTCACCCGCTTGCCCTTGTGCTGAAGCGCCTCGACCAGCGAGCGAAAGTCGCCGTCGCCGGAGAACAGCACGAGATGGTCGAGATGGTCGGCGAGCTCCATGGCGTCGACGGCAAGCTCGATGTCCATGTTGCCTTTGATCTTACGTCGCCCGGTCGCGTCGATGAACTCCTTGGTCGGCTTGGTCACCATGGTGTAGCCGTTATAGTCGAGCCAATCGATCAATGGCCTGATTGAGGAGTACTCCTGGTCCTCGGAGAGTGCCGTATAGTAGAGCGCTCTGACGAGCTGACCTTTGCTGCGGAACAGCGCGAGCAGCCGTTTGTAGTCGATGTCGAAGGCGAGCGATTTGGCGCTGGCGTAGAGATTGGCGCCGTCGATGAAGAGAGCGATGCGCTCGGTCGGATAGAAATTCATTTGAGCTCCGTTCACTACAATATGCCTTGATTGAGAGAGAGCAGCCTCTGGCAATAAAGAGACTAGAGGACTGCATGGACAACATAGGTATGACAGCGTGACTCCGCAATTGCCGGCGCGTGGCAAGGTCCTGGTAGGTCTTGGTGCAAATTGTCCCGGGCCCTGGGGGACATCTCAGGACACGATTGCACAAGCTTTAAGCGAAATTGAGCGAGTCAATATTGCCGTCACTGCGGTTTCTCCGCTTTACCAGACGGCGGCGGTCGGCAGCGCCCGCCAGCCACCTTATGTGAACGCCGTCGCGCTGCTCGACACGAGCCTGCCGCCGGAAGCGCTACTCAGGGTGTTGAAGGCGATCGAGCGAAAATCGGGGAGGCGCGGCGGCAGACCCTGGGGGCCGCGCACCCTCGACATCGACATCGTCGATTATGGCGGCCTGGTCAGGCATTGGCGCGGGGGACACCCCTCCTTCAGGAAGGCCGGGACGCGACCTCTCATCCTGCCGCATCCGCTCGCCCATGAACGGCCCTTTGTGCTGAAGCCGCTCCTCGACATTGCGCCTCATTGGCACCATCCAGCGTTGAAGCAAAGCGGCCGCAACCTCTGGCACAGAGTTTCAGAGCATGGACAAGGCCGCGTGCTGAAACGGCTCACGAGCCTGCGCTAGGCAGGAAACTGCCGGCGGAAGACGGTCTTGATCTCCGCGAGTCGCTGCGCCAGACGCTCCGCTTCCTCGGCCTGCCCAAGGCGGTGGGCAAGGCCGATCGCGTCATGGAGGAATTCCTTGGCGTCGCTATAGCGCGCGGCGAGATCCGAGCCGGGTCGAGCCTCGTACATGGCGCAATAGGCTTGCTCGGCTTGGGCCTCGAGCCAGCGCATCCGGTCCATTGTGCCGTCCGGCGGTGCCTCACCCATGGCCGATATTAGCCCAACCCTCTGGGGTGGGGGAGCGCTCGCGAGGCCAGCTTTACCTTGCCTCGCTAGGGCGAAGTGCCTAAATAGAGGCCAAATCCGCTGCCTCTGCACAAGGATCACCTGATGGCTCGCGTCACCGTCGAGGACTGCATCGATAAGATTCCCAATCGCTTCGAGCTCGTGCTCTTGGCCAGCCACCGCGCTCGCACCATCTCGGCCGGCGCCCAGATCGCCGTGCAACGCGACAACGACAAGAATCCGGTGGTGGCGCTCCGCGAGATCGCCGACAAGAAAATCGCTTCCGACGACCTTATGGAAGACTTCATCCACTCCATGCAGAAATATGTCGAGGTGGATGAGCCCGAGGCCGAAGCCGTGCCCATGCTCTCGACCGACACCAGAATGCCGGTGATGGACGACCAGGCAACCGATTCCTCGATCGACAAGATGACCGAGGAGGAGCTGTTGCGCAGGATGGCGAGCCAGGCGCCTTCGGATGGCTCCAATGCGGGACCCCGCTCACGCTGATTTTCGCTGCCCCGAAGCGAGCCAGGGCTATCACTTTGCCTTATCCAAGCGTCACCCCGGCGAAAGCCGGGGTCCAGCATCGCGCGCCCTGAGCGCGAGGCCAGACGCAAAGAGGCGCGCGCCATGACGACCCGCCAATACGAGCTGGTGGAGCGGGTGCTAAGCTATCAGCCGAGCGCCGACGAGGCGCTGCTCAACCGCGCCTATGTCTACGCCATGAAGGCCCATGGCAATCAGAAGCGGGCTTCGGGCGCGCCCTTTTTCTCCCATCCGCTCGAGGTTGCGGCCATCCTTGCCGAGATGCGGCTCGACGATGCGACCATCGCCACCGCGCTGCTGCACGACATCATCGAGGACACCGACACCACGCGCGGCGAGATCGACGCCCTGTTCGGCCGCGAGATCGGCACGCTGGTCGACGGCCTCACCAAGATCAAGAAGCTCGACCTCGTCACCAAGAAGGCCGAGCAGGCCGAAAACTTCCGCAAGCTCCTGCTCGCCATTTCGAGCGACATCCGCGTGCTTCTGGTCAAGCTCGCCGACCGCCTGCACAACATGCGCACCCTCGGGCACATGAAGCCGGCCAAACGCAAGATCATCGCCGAGGAGACCATGGAAATCTATGCGCCCCTCGCCGGGCGCATGGGCATGCAATGGCTGCGCGAGGAACTCGAGGATCATGCCTTCAAGTCACTGAACCCCGAGGCCTACTCCGCCGTGGTCGAGCGACTCAAGGTCTTGCGCGAGCGCAATCAAGGCCTGATCGACGAGATCGAAGCGGCTGTGACCACCAAGCTCCAAGAAGCCGATGTCGCCGGCATCGTGGCCGGACGCGAGAAGAAGCCTTACGCCATCTGGAGCAAGATGGAGCGGAAGCAGATCTCGCTCGAGCAGCTGTCCGACATCTATGCCTTCCGCATCGTCGTTCCGCAGGTCGAGGATTGCTACCGCGCGCTGTCCGTCGTGCATACCACCTGGCATGCCGTGCCCGGCCGCTTCAAGGACTACGTCTCGAATCCCAAGCAGAACGATTACCAGTCGATCCACACCACGATCGTCGGCCCGCGCCACCAGCGGGTCGAGCTCCAAATTCGCACCGAGCGAATGCACTCCGTCGCCGAATATGGCGTGGCGGCGCACGCCCTGTACAAGGATGCCAACGGCTCGCACGCGCCCAAGGGCGTGGTGCCCTCGCAGGATAGCAACGCCTATCGCTGGCTCCGCCATCTCGTCGGCATGCTGCTCGACGGCGATAACCCCGAGGAGTTCCTCGAGCACACCAAGCTCGAGCTGTTCCAGGACCAGGTATTTTGCTTCACGCCCAAGGGGCGCCTGATCGCTCTTCCCCGCGGCGCGAACCCCATCGACTTCGCCTATGCGGTGCACACCGACATCGGCAACACCTGCGTCGGCACCAAGATCAACGGGCGCCCCATGCCGCTCGTCACCGAGCTCAGGAACGGCGACGAGGTCGAGATCATCTGCTCGAAGGCCCAGCTCCCGCCTTCGGCGTGGCAGAGCCTCGCCGTCACCGGCAAGGCGCGCTCGGCCATCAGGCGCGCGACCCGCGACGCCGTGCGTGCCCAATACGGCAAGCTCGGCCGCGAGATCCTGGTCAGGGCTTTTCAGCGCCGGGAAAAGACCTTCAGCGAGGAAAGTCTCGCCGCGGCACTCGGCCGCCTCTCGCAGAAGACCGCCGAGGACGTGATGGCCGCGGTCGGGCGAGGCGAGCTTGCGTCGGCCGACGTGGTCCGCGCCGTCTTCCCCGAGGATAAATCGCCGGAACCTCCCAAGCGGCGCCGCAGAGTGAAGCGCACCGATGAGGGCTGGTTCGGGCTCGGCAAGGTGATGGGCCTCAAGTTCCGCTGGCCGGGATCGAGCGGGCGGCCCCGCGAGCATGGACCAAGCGGCATCCCCATCAGGGGTCTGCGCGGCGACCTGCCGGTGAGCTTCGCCGATGGCGGCGCCGTACCCGGCGACCGCATCGTCGGTATCCTCACCCCGGGCCAAGGCATCACCATCTACCCGATCCACGCCGAGGCGCTGAAAGCCTTTGACGAGGAGCCCGAGCGCTGGATCGACGTCACCTGGGACATCGACGAGGACAATCCGCAGCGCTTCCCCGCCAAGCTCACCGTCACCGCCCTGAACGAGCCCGGAAGCCTCGCGCAAGTTGCGGCCGTGATCGGCGAGGCCGACGGCAATATCGACAACATCAAGATGACCAACCGCGTCCCCGACTACACCGAGATGCTGATCGACCTCGAAGTGTGGGACTTGAAGCACCTGAACGACATCATCGCCGGCTTGCGGGCCAAGGACGTGGTGAGCAGCGCCGCGCGAGCGGGCGCCTAGAGCGCTGGCGCCCGAAGGGGATTTTACCTAAATATGCTAAGGCCGCTGTCGCCAAAGAGCCACCAACGTCTGGCATTTGGTTTGGGGTAACGCGTTTCGAGGTGGTGATGCTGTTCAGGCGCCGCGAGGCCGAGAGCTTACTGGAGCGGATGCGGGTTCATCTGTGGCCCCGGCGGAGCTGGACCCGCTCGAGCCGCTATGTCGTCTATCGCCTCAGGCGCTTGAGCGACACGCCACACGCGGTGGCGCTCGGCTTTGCCATCGGCGTATTCACCGCCGTGACGCCCTTTCTCGGCACCCACATGGTCATGGCCGCGCTCCTCGCCTGGGTGATCGGCGGCAGTGTCGTTGCCGCTCTGCTCGGAACCTTCGTCGGCAATCCTTTGACCTATCCTCTCTTTTGGTACTCCACCTATGAGGTGGGCAATCTGATGCTGGGCGGAGAGACCGCGAAGCAGCCCATCGACCTCTCCGGCGGCATCTTCCAAAAGTCGCTGGAGCAGCTGTGGCCGATCCTGAAGCCCATGACACTCGGCTGCATCCCCGTTGGGCTCGCGCTCGCTGCGCTGAGCTATGTGCTCGTCAAGCCGATGGTCGATGCCTATAAGCATCGCCGCCGCCGCGAGCTTGAGCTCCGATCCGGGCGCGAAGCGTTAGGCGCGCAATGACCTCCAAGACTGCTAGATCCGCGCGCCAGGGCGCGAGCGCATCTCCCATCCGCCTCGGCATCAACATCGATCACATCGCGACGCTGCGCAACGCCAGGGGAGGGCGCCATCCCGATCCTTTGCGGGCCGCGAAACTCGCGGTCGAAGCGGGCGCCGACAACATCACCGCGCATTTGCGTGAGGACCGCCGCCACATTCGCGACGACGACATTGCCAGGCTTACCGCCGCTGCCCTGGCGCCGCTCAATCTCGAAATGGCAGTGACGCCGGAGATGCTGGCCATCGCGCTGGCGGCGCGTCCCCATGCTTGCTGCCTCGTGCCGGAGCGGCGGCAGGAGCTCACCACCGAGGGCGGTCTCGATGTCGCCGGACAGATCGCAGCGCTCACGCCCTTTGTCGCCGAATTGAGGCGCGGTGGCATCCAGGTCGCGCTCTTCATCGACCCCGAGACTCAGCAGATCGAAGCCTCGCGCAAGGTCGGGGCCGACGCCGTCGAGTTTCACACGGGCAAATATTGCGCAGCCGCTCTTGCCGGCGATGATCCGGCACTCCGGCGCGAGCTTCAGCGCCTCGTCGACGGCGCCCGGGCAGCTTCAAGAGCCGGCCTCGAGGTGCATGCCGGCCACGGGCTCGATTATGATAATGTCGTCGCGGTCGCCTCGATCCCCGAAATCGTCGAGCTCAACATCGGCCATTACCTCGTGGGAGAGGCGCTCTTCGTAGGCCTGGCCGACAGCGTCTCCCGCATGCGGGTCCTGATGGATGGTGCGCGGGAGGCCCTGCGGCATAGCGACACGCAAGCCAAGGTCGGCGGCACGTGATGATCATCGGCATCGGCAACGACATGATCGACATCAGACGCGTCGAACGCACCATCGAGCGCTATGGCGAGCGGTTCCTCGAGCGCGTGTTCACCGAGACCGAACGACTGAAATCGGACGGGAGGACGATGCGCGCCGCCTCCTACGCCAAGCGCTTCGCCGCCAAGGAGGCCTGCGCCAAGGCGCTCGGCACCGGCTTTCGCCAGGGGGTGTTCTGGCGCGACATGGGCGTCGTCAATTTGCCTTCGGGACGCCCCACATTGGAGCTTACCGGGGGGGCGGCGCGGGCGCTCGTCCTGCTGACGCCAGACGGACACGAGGTGCGCATCGACCTTTCCATCACCGACGATTTCCCGACGGCTCAGGCGATCGTCATCATCTCTGCCATAAGGGTCACCCTCCGCGACTGACCGGTTTGCCTCCTAGAGGGGGAGAGGCTATAGGGGCGCCTGTCCCTGGGCGGGTCGGAATCTCAAGCTATGACCAAGGAGAGCTTCCGCATGAGCGTCGAAGCCGAAAAGACGGAAGCCAAAAGCGGCGTGAAGGACACCGTCCGCGTCGTCATCCATGCGCTGATCCTGGCGCTGTTGGTGCGCGTCTTCCTGTTCCAGCCCTTCAATATCCCTTCCGGTTCGATGATCCCGACCTTGCTCATCGGGGACTATCTCTTCGTGTCGAAATACAGCTACGGCTACAGCAGATATTCCTTCCCCTTCGGCCTCGACCTATTCTCGGGCCGGGTCTGGGCCAAGGAGCCCGAACGCGGCGACGTGATCGTGTTCAAGCTGCCGCGCGATAGTGAGACCGACTACATCAAGCGCGTGATCGGATTTCCCGGCGACGAGATCCAGATGGTCCACGGCGTGCTCAACATCAACGGCCAACCGGTGCCGAAAGTCCGCATCGACGATTATGTCGTGACCGAGCCATCGGGGCGGGAACGGCACATGCCGCGCTTTCTGGAAACCCTGCCCAACGGCGTGAGCTACCCCGTCCTCGATCTGGTGCAGGAAGGCTTCGGCGACAACACCGAGGTCTACAAAGTGCCCGAGGGGCATTTCTTCATGATGGGCGACAACCGCGACAATTCCACCGACAGCCGCTTTCTGTCGGAAGTCGGCTTCGTGCCGTTCGAGAATCTGGTAGGCAAGGCGCAGATCATCTTCTTCTCGCTCGACGAGAATTCAAGCTTCTTGGAATTCTGGGATTGGCCCACGAGCGTTCGCTGGCCGCGCATTCTTCAGGTGGTGCACTAAGCCTTGCCTAAGCCGAACAAATCGGCGCTTCAGGATCTCTCCGTCCGGCTTGGGCACGACTTCTCGGACCCGGCGCTGCTCACGCTAGCCTTGACGCATGCGAGCGCGCGGGCCGGCTCAAAACCCGACGAGGACAACGAGCGTCTTGAGTTCCTCGGCGACCGCGTGCTGGGGCTTGCTGTCGCCGAACTCTTGGCCGACCGCTTCCCCAAGGCGCGCGAGGGCGAACTGGCGCGCTGGTTCAATCACCTCGTGCGGGCTGAGACCTGCGCCGAGATTGCACAAGAGTGGAACCTCGGCGACTTCATCCTGATGAGCGGCGGCGAGGCCGGCAGCGGCGGACGCCGCAAGAAGACCATCCTCGCTAATACGTGCGAGGCGGTTCTGGGCGCCGTCTTCGCCGATGGCGGCTACGAGGCGGCCAAGGCCCTGGTGTGGAGATTCTGGGAGCCTCAGCTTGGCGTGCTCGAACTTGCCGCGCCCGACGCGAAATCCCTGCTGCAGGAATGGGCGCAAGGGCGGCGCCTGCCCCTGCCGCGCTATCTCGAAGTCGCCCGCGAAGGCCCCGACCATGCGCCCCGCTTTACCGCCGAGGTTCAGGTCGAGGGCGTGGCGCCTGAGCGCGGGCAGGGGGCTAACAAGCAGGCCGCTGAGCAGGCCGCTGCGCTCGCCCTGTTGCTGCGCGAAGGGGTGTGGCAGGCACCCCAAGATGGCTAGCGCCGGCGCCCAACCGCACCAGGGCGAACAAACCCGGTGCGGCTTCGTGGCGTTGATCGGTGCGCCGAATAGCGGCAAGTCGACCCTCACCAATGCGCTGGTCGGCGCCAAGGTCTCCATCGTCACCCACAAGGCGCAAACGACGCGCGGGCCCGTGCGCGGCATCGCGCTCACCGGCAACGCCCAAGTCATCCTCGTCGACACGCCGGGCATCTTTCAGCCGAAGCGGCGGCTCGACCGCGCCATGGCGCAAGCCGCCTGGGAGCGGGCAGGCGATGCCGATATCGTGGCCCTTGTCATCGATGCTCATCGCGGGCTCGACCAGGCGCTCGCACCCCTCCTCAAGCATCTCCCCGAGGTGAAGCGGCCGGCCATCGCCGTCCTCAACAAGATCGACCTCGTGGCCAAGCCCGATCTTCTGCATCTCGCTGCCGAGCTATCGGCGCTCAAGCAGTTCGACCGGGTTTTTATGATTTCGGCGCTGACCGGCGACGGCATCGCCGATCTCAAGTCTTATCTCGCCGAAGCCGTGCCGCCGGGGCCCTGGCTCTTCCCCGAGGACCAGCTGACCGACGCGTCGCTCCGGCAAACGGCGGCCGAGATCACCCGCGAGAAGCTCTTCTTGCGACTGCACGACGAGCTTCCCTACACGCTGACGGTCGAGACCACGGACTGGAAAGAGCTCGCCGACGGCAGCATCAGGATCGAGCAGACCATCTATGTCGAGCGCGAGAGCCAGCGGAAGATCGTGCTCGGCGCCAAGGGTCAGACCATCAAGGAGATCGGCTCGGCCGCCCGCGCGGAGATCGGCGACATGGCCGGGACACCGGTGCATCTCTTTCTCTTCGTCAAGGTGCGGGAGCGCTGGGGCGAGGATCCTGAGCGTTATCGCGAGATGGGCCTCGACTATCCCAAGGGATAGAGCCACCCTGGATGAACCATGGACTGGAGCGACGAAGGCATCTTCCTCTCGGCCAAGCCGCTCGGCGAGGCGAACGCTGTCGCCGAGCTATTCACCCTCGGCCACGGACGCCATCTCGGGCTGGTGCGGGGAGGGCGCTCGCGCCGCATGCGGCCTCTGCTCCAACCCGGCAATCTCCTGCGCGCCACCTGGCGGGCGCGCCTCTCCGAGCATCTCGGCGGCTTCAATGTCGAGCTGATCGAGGCCCATGCCGGACGCATCCTCGACGACCCCCGCGCGCTGGCCGCGATCGGCTCTCTCGCAGGGCTCGCGCGGCTCCTTCCCGAGCGCGACCCGCATCCCGCGCTCTATGCCGCAACGCTGCGCATCCTGCGCGCCTTCGACGACGGGGGCCTTTGGCCGATGCTGCTCGTGCGCTGGGAGCTTCAGCTTTTGCAGGAGCTCGGCTTCGGGCTCGATTTGAGCGAATGCGCGGCGACCGGCGTTGATGCCGACCTCGTTTACGTGTCGCCACGCTCGGGCCGCGCCGTGTCGCGCGATGCCGGCCAACCCTATTGCAGCAGGTTGCTCAAGCTGCCGGCTTTTCTTTTGGATGACGCCGCGCCGGCGGGCGAGGGCGACATCGCCGCGGGCTTTGCGCTGACGGGACACTTTCTCGAACGCGACGTGCTCGAGCCCCATGGCCTCGCCATGCCGCAAGCAAGGGAACGCCTGATCGGACTTCTTGCCCGCTCGCCCAGGATCCCTGCGTGATTGCCCAGCGGACGCCGCCGCGGTGCGGGCCGAGCCAAAAAGAAACGGGCCGATCCTTGGGATCGGCCCGTCGCATTTTTCAAGGGACTGATGGTCCTACCACCAGTACCACCACCACTGACCACCGCGACGCCGACGGCGACGACGACGACGACGACGCCTACGGCCCGCCTCGGCGGTCGTGCTGGTGGCTGCGGTAACCGCAGTGGCCAGTGTGGTGACGCCGACGGTCGTTCCGACCGTCGTTCCCACCGCGCTGATGCACCAAAACACCGCAATCGCTACAGCTGCGACGGCCTGAGCCAGCAGCTTGCGCGGTGTCAAAAGACTTTTCATCATTCCGCTCACCCTTCCTTTCTCTCCTCACATCTGCGTTTTTTCAAGCAGGCGGTATGCGAGACCTTAGGGTGTTCCACCGCGACGGATGACCGAGCGGCGGTGTGCATTCCCTGTGCTCTTTCCCACGCATTTAGCCTCGGGAAAGATCGCAGAGATCCTCACCTCGGCAGTTCAAGCTCACCGTACCAAAGCGCCCGATGGCACAAACACAGCATACGCATGGAAGCCTGTTTTGCCAAGGACAAGATGGGTTAATACATGCGCGATTCCTGTGAATTGGGTGAGCGGTGCCTTAAGACCATCCATCCGCCGCAAGACCGGGCGGCATCAATCCTCGCCCGCTTGCGTCCGATCAACCCCGATTCCGACCCGGACCATCGTGGCAACGTCGGATCCCCACTTCATGACCGGATAGAAGAATCGGTAATAGGGACTCTTGGCGATCAACACATCGTGCAAGGCTAGATAGTCGATGCCGGTGGAAAGGAAGCATTTCATCGCATCGGCAGGCGTCTCTACGATGGGCTCGCCCCTGATGTTGAACGAGGTGTTCAGTAATACCGGGACGCCGGTGAGATTTTCGAACTCCTTGAGCAAAAGATAGAGACGCTCGTTGTGCTCTCGCTGGACGGTCTGCACCCGTGCCGTGCCATCGACATGAACGATGGCCGGAATCTTGTCTCGCCACTCCGGAGCGACACGTTTGGCCAGCAGCATGAACGGAGAGTCCTCGTCGCCTTCAAATATCTCATTGGCCCGCTCGGCGAGAACGATCGGGGCGAAGGGGCGGAACGACTGCCGGTGCTTGACCCGCGCATTGAGCACGTCCTTCATTGCCGGGTTGCGGGGATCTGCCAGGATGCTGCGATTGCCGAGCGCGCGCGGGCCGAATTCCGACCGGCCTTGAAACCATCCGACCACCTTTTCTTCCGTGAGCACCTTGGCCGTCTCGCTACAGATGCTCTTGTCCGGCCCGTTGAAGGTTTCGCCGCGGACTAACCATTGCTTCGCTGCGGTCTCTGCCTGCTCATCGCTGTAAGGAACACCGAGATAGGCATGCTTCATGACGAAGTTGCGCGGCTTCTTCTGGATCGCCAGATGGCCGTAATAGGCGCAGCCAATGGCAATCCCGTCGTCTCCTGCCGCCGGCTGAATCCAGACATTGTCGTAGCCCGCTTCGCGCGCGATCCTCCCGTTGGCCACGCAGTTCAGCGCCACGCCACCGGAGATGCACAAATTCTTGGCCCCCGTCGTCTCACGCAGCCAGATGGCGCGCTCGATCAGGACCTTCTCGGTGTCGTCCTGGACACGCCACGCCAGGTCCTTCCAATGCTGCATGGCGGGGCTGTTGTCCCACTTCTCCTTGGCTTCCGGCAGGTAGGGCTGATTGAACTCTTCCGTCCAATCCGGAATCTCAAGCGCGCCGTTCTTGAGAGTGACCAGCGGCCTTATCTGATCAGGGCGTCCGTAAGGGGCGAGACCCATCACCTCGCCGCATTTGTTCCAATCGGCGAAAATGTAGCTCGACACCCGGCTGTACAGCGCGCCGAGACCCTTCATGTTGAAAAATTCGTCACTGAGGAATCCGCGTACGGGATTCAACCAGACCTTCTTCAGCGCCTCGAGTTTCGAGCCCGAAAATTTGTAGTAGCTCTCCGATTCGCGCGCCAGCGGATTGACGTTGTCGGTCAGCTGATCTTTTTCGGTGATGTCTGAGCTGTAGCTGCCCACGCCGTCCACCACCATCACGACGCCTTCCTCGAAGGGACAGGCGGCGAAGGCGCTGTAAGCATGCGCGACATGATGCGACACGGTCACGACCTTGTTGGACTTTGAAAGATGCAGCGGGTTTTTTGCCGCTTGCGCGCGCTCCTTGAGCGACATGTCCGCCTGGGACACCAAGCGCACCTCTATGTCCTCGATCGGCAGGACGTAGCAATTGCGCACCACGAGATCGACGTCGTCGAGCGAGATGCCCTCGGCCCGCAGGCAGTAGTCGATCACCTCCTGGTAGAACCCCGTAGCGTGTTTTTGCCGGGTGATCCGCTCCTTGGCGATAGCGAAGGCAATCTCGCCGTCGCGTAACAGGCACGCGCTGACATCGTGGTCGTACGCATTGATTCCGAGAATATAGCTATGGCTCTTGGACACGAGTTCTCTCTCAAAGGAAGGACGTCTAACCTGAACTCTAATGTGAATGGGTTGCTGATCGCCTCAGACGATCGATGGGGAAGAGGGCAGTCTCGGCATGTGATGTCACCTTTACGCTGCTTTGTCAGGCTCTTGGCCTGCCGCCTCGAAGCGGGTACCGGCGGAGGGTCTTGCTTATAACCGATGTGGGGCCAGCCGCAACGCCGCGCTAGAACATAGCCCATGGGCCACCTCCGCCCACGAGGATGAAGCCCTACCGCCTTGAGCCGGCCCAGCCGATGCGCTAAGCGCGAGGCATGGGAAAGAGGATACCGCCGCCCGATTCGCAAGGACCGATCGAGCCGGTGAGCCTGCGCGAGGCGCTAGAAGAGCGCTACCTTGCCTATGCGCTCTCCACCATCATGCACCGGGCGCTGCCCGACGTGCGCGATGGCTTGAAACCCGTGCACCGGCGGCTGCTCTACGCCATGCAGCAGCTTCGGCTCAGCCCGCAAGGCGAGTTCCGGAAATGCGCCAAGATTGTCGGCGACACCATGGGCAACTTCCATCCGCACGGCAACCAGGCGATCTACGATGCGCTGGCGCGGCTGGCGCAAGATTTTTCCGTGCGCTACCCGCTGATCGACGGACAGGGTAATTTCGGCAATATCGACGGCGACAACCCGGCCGCCGACCGTTACACCGAGGCGCGGCTGACCGAAATCGCTGCGCGCCTGCTCGATAGCATCGACGAGGACACGGTCGACTTCCGCGCCAATTACG
>Ga0214473_10001638_pt1 | contig 29141 bp, 25 predicted proteins | sample RVTome_7_FD_203509 | JGI IMG/M metagenome (GOLD analysis project Ga0214473, IMG submission 203509) | Soil microbial communities from uranium-contaminated site in the Upper Colorado River Basin, Wyoming, United States - RVT98D197 | ecosystem: Environmental > Terrestrial > Soil > Contaminated >...
CAGCTTCGGCATACTCTGCTACACGCACATCAAGGAGCTCTTTCCCCTTTCCATGTCGGGGACGGTTATCGCGGCGGTCAACTTCTTCGTCATGGCCGGAGGCGCCGTCTTCATGCAGGGCATCGGGATCATCATCTCGTTATATAGCGGCAACCATCAGATCTATTCAGCCGGGGCCTATCATCTGGCATTCCTCATTTGCATTCTCGGGATAGTCGTAAGCCTCATATTCTATTCCTTCTCCAAGGCTCGGCAATGATGTTGCAGCGGATAACAATGTAAGACGAAAATAGTGGGGTTCATGGACGAAAACAGGCTCGGATGCCTTTGGCGGAAGAGTCGGGAGGGTTACGGTACAGAGACGGTATAGACAAAAACCTCGACTGTTTACCGACAAGCATGGGCGCTCACCTTAAGTTATGGAATTATTTAAGGATGCCCCCTTTTTTTCTTGAGAATAGAGACCTTCAGAAGCTTACCTCAAGCCCGACTATAACCTCCGGGCCTATATCCGCCTTGATGTGATTCGGAAGATTCTGTCTATCGTGGTACTCCACACGGTCATATCCAATGCCCAAGAATACGAGGCCGCGAGACCCCTCCGCGCCCCACAGCCGAAACTTGCCGACTACCTCAGCCGAAAGAATAAGGGGCATATCGTAGATAGGCAGGGCTCCCCAAACCCCACCAGATACGGAGAATCGCCCCTTGGGTCTCCACTCCCAATCCAGCCCTATTTGAGGCGCCAATTTTATATAGTTGCGATTAGCGAAGAGACCACCTGCTCCGTTCAATGTGTATTTATAGTCAAATATAGCCAACCCCACAGCGGGATGGAGTCCCAAAGCTGTCCCGCGGTCGCTGCTAAAGAGAAAACGATGTTGATAGCCGAACCGATACCAACTTAAGTGCACGGCTCCCTTGACCAAGGTACCTGCAGGGAAGGTCGTATTCCGACTGATCAGGGGACTATCGAGGACGTCAGAGCCGCTCAGGTATACCACGCGAGCACCGCCGTACAGCGCATGGTTTCGCAGACCTGCGGTTAAAGAAACGTCACCCATCGCGGCATATTTGATGTCCAACTCATTAAACGTGGGGCGATGATGGCTTGTCGTGCCTACCCCCCCGCCATCAGGCGTTTGCAAATAGCCATGAATCTCCCCATAGCGAAACGATGCTTCAGGGGATACCCAAAGACCTTTTTCGTCCTGGCGGCTCCAACGGTCTGTACCCCCACATATGGATACCCATATCAGAAGACATATCACTACCCCTATGTTTATCGCTATGCATTTCCCCCTTCTCTGATACGGACGCATGTTCCACTCCTTACCTCTTAAGTATTTTCGTGCTTTGGCCTGATGAAATTGCTATAAATTAACAAAACTGTCAAGGGGAAAATTAGATGTAAGACCTTGTTTCTTTATGGGAAGAAAAGATCCTCAGCGGACGGATCATCTGACAAGAGGACTGTCTGGATGGTGAAGGCCTCTCCAACTGTCATATCTTGATGGTGATCTCATAGCTGGCGACCCCCACCTTGCCGGCCAGCCCCTTTTGCAATACCAGATCCATGACCTTGGGTCGCGTATGGTTCGGGACCATGAGGATAAGCTTGGCCCCCAGGCCGGCGAGTTCCTTCCAGCGCCCGGCCTGCTCCGCGGTGATGCTCTCTTCGGTCTCCACCTCCATGATGGCGAGCACCATCCCCTGGTTGGCCAGGATGAGGTCGGGATAATGCTTGTTAAATTCGTGCTTCCGATCTTCACCGATGTTTGCCTTGATCTCTTTGTAATCCCTCGCCAGCCTCACCTGGAGATGGGAGACCAGCCAGTCGTGGAAGAATGCCTCTTGTGTCATCTTCGCCCCCTTTCGTGACGGCCCATTGTAGCAGCAAAAGTGTCACTTTGCGATCCCCCACTGTATCGCAAAGCGACATCCCCTCAATAATAAAAAAATCGGATTGGTCGGGGATCGCAGGGCGACACATCTGGCCAAACCTACGGTGATCCTTTGGTCAGGGCCACTGGCCAAGGGGTCACCTTCGGCTTCGGCCTCACCCCAACCCTCTCCCGCCCCCACCACAAAGACGGCGGGATCTTCGACAGCGGGAGAGGGAGATAGTGGACTTGTCGTCCCTCGAAGGCAAGGAAGCACCTCAACGAAATCTCTTCGTCTATACCCATATGTCGCCTTAGCTTGCCTATCGGATAGATGGCGAGGAAATCTGTGTTGTGATGAGCATTTGACAAACCCCTGCTTCTCTGGTGGAATAGGGCAATTGATACCGTGGGGATAGGAAGGATGTCTAAGACTAAGACGATCTTCATCTGTCAGGCATGCGGCTACCAGGCACCCAAGTGGTTGGGGCGGTGTCCTGATTGCCAGGGCTGGGGGACCCTGGTGGAGGAGGTCCTCACCGAGGAGACCCCTGTTGGGGATGCCCGGCAGCGCTGGGCAACCGAGGAGGGCCCTTGCGCCATCGGAGAGGTGGCAGAGGAAGAAGAGGGGGCGCGGCTCTGTACCCGTCTGGATGAGTTCAACCGTGTGCTGGGCGGCGGTATCGTGGCCGGCTCGGTGGTCCTGCTGGGCGGTGATCCTGGGATCGGGAAATCCACCCTTATATTTCAGTGCATCCATGGGCTCGCCGCCGAGGGCAGGAGGTGCCTCTACATCTCCGCTGAGGAATCCCTCAGGCAGACCAAGCTGCGGGCCAGGCGTCTGGGGGCTCTGAGCGATGGGCTCTTCGTGGCTGCCGAGACTGCGCTTGAGCGGATCATCCAGGGGGTGGAGGAGATCAAACCCCAGGTCCTGGTGATCGATTCCATCCAGTCCATATACACCTCCCAACTGGGGTCGGCCCCGGGGAGCATCAGCCAGGTGCGGGAGACCTCGGGGAGGCTGACCTATCTGGCCAAGGGGTTGGGGGTGGCGACCTTCCTGGTGGGGCACGTGACCAAGGACGGGGCCATCGCCGGCCCGAGGGTCCTGGAGCACATCGTGGATACCGTCCTCTACATGGAGCGCAGCGCGGACAGCCCCTTCCGCATCCTGCGGGCCGTGAAGAACCGCTTCGGCTCCACCAATGAGATCGGGGTCTTTGAGATGAAGGAGGGGGGGCTGCAGGAGGTGGCCAATCCCTCGGAGATCTTCCTGGCGGAGCGGCCTCAAGGGACCTCCGGCAGCGCCGTTATGGCGAGCATGGAGGGGACCAGGCCCATCCTGGTGGAGATCCAGGCCCTGGTTGCCCCCACGGCCTTTGCCGTGCCCAAGAGGATGGCCATGGGGGTTGATTACAACCGCCTCTCCCTTTTGGTGGCCGTGCTGGAAAAGAAGGTAGGGATAAACCTCTCGCATCAGGACATCTTCGTCAATGTGGCGGGTGGGTTGAGGATCGAGGAGCCTGCCGTCGATCTGGGCGTCGTGGTTGCCGTGGCCTCCAGCCACCTGGACAAGGTCGTCCCGTCGGGGATGGTGGCCTTCGGTGAGGTGGGATTGGCCGGGGAGGTCCGGGGGGTGAGTTTTGGCGAGCAGCGGGTCAGGGAGGCGGCCCGCCTGGGCTTCAAGACCTGTCTCCTTCCCCGCAGCAGCGCCCAGGGGATAAGGCCCCCCCAGGGGATGAAACTCATCGCCGTACGGGATCTGCGGGAAGTATGGGAGCGGCTGTTCTGAGGAACTGATTACCACGGAACAAATACCACGGAAAAATCACGGAAAAAATCTGCAAAAAAATGCTAGAAAAATGATTACCACGGAAAGAATTACCACGGAAGATCACGGAGAAAGTTACCACGGAGAGAGATATTACGTAAGATTATCACGGAAATGATTACCACGGAAGAAATACCACGGAAAAAAATCACGGAAAATACTACGGAAAATACCACGGGAAATACCACGGAAAAAACCACGGAAAAAATAGTAGGGGAATGATTACCACGGCGAAAAATACTACGGTAGATTACGAGCAAACCAAGGGCAGGAGGTGGCTAGCAGGTGCATGAGATCGTTGTCGAAACCAATTTTCCCGATCTCCGGCTCTTCAGGCGGGGGAAGGTGAGGGATGTCTACGAGGTAGATGATAAGCTCCTTATCGTGGCCACTGATCGGGTGTCCGCCTTCGATGTGATCATGGCCGACCCCATACCGGGGAAGGGGAGGATCCTGACCCAAATCTCCGCATACTGGTTTCATGCCATGGAGGATGTGATCCCCCATCACCTGATCTCCACCCGCGTTCAAGACTATCCCCCTGCGTGCCGGCAGTACAGGGATGTGCTGGAAGGCAGGAGCATGTTGGTGCGGCGCTCCGAACCCCTTACCGTCGAGTGTGTGGCCAGGGGATATCTGGCAGGTTCGGGATGGAATGAGTATCGGGAGTCGGGGAAGGTGTGCGGGATCAGGCTCCCCGAGGGATTGGTCGAATCGGCCCGAGTGCCGGATCCCATCTTCACCCCCGCCACCAAGGAGGAGCTGGGGAGCCACGACATCAACATCACCTTTGAGGAGATGGTGGAGAGGGTAGGGCAAGGGCTGGCAGAGAGACTGCGTGAGACTACCCTCACCATATACGAGCGTGCCTGCCGGATCGCCGAGGCCAAGGGGATCATCATCGCCGACACCAAGCTGGAGTTCGGCATGCGGGCAGGCGAGCTCATCCTCATCGACGAGCTCCTCACCCCTGACTCCTCCCGCTTCTGGCCTGCCGAAGGGTATAAGCCGGGGGGGCCGCAGCAGAGCTTCGACAAGCAGTTCCTGAGGGATTATCTCCTGACCCTCGCGTGGGATAAAAGCCCTCCTCCCCCACAGCTGCCGAAGGAGATCGTGGCCAAGACCGGGCAGCGGTATGAAGAGGCCTTGCGGCGGCTGATTGGTTAGGGTCGCACTACCTGCCCCTTACCCCTATGCTCCCTAACGAACCGGTCCCGGATGGTCGTTGCTGCCGGGCGAAGTGCCCGGAATCAGACCTTTCTGACGTGCGGGTTGTGGCGAAGATAGGCCGATTCAGCAAATCCTGCAAAAGGAGGAAAAGGCATTAAAATAGAGCTAGATAAAAGGATTAAAAAGGATTAGTATTATAGTTACGAGGGGGATGCTCGAATAATAACGAAGGAGGTGTAGCATGGTGCAAGAGATCTTAGAACAGATGGCCGATTCAATAAGTGGTTACCTTCCCACCGTGGCCGGGGCTTTTGCCGTTCTTATCGTAGGATGGCTGGTGGCCCTGGTGATCGCCGCGGTCGTGCGCGCTGTGGTCAAACGTACAGCCTTGAGCAAGGCACTGGCCCGCTTGATTTGGCCGGAAAAGAGGGGAAGGGAGAAAGGCAAGATAGTCGATGTGGAGCGATGGGTTGGAAAGGGAGTGTTTTATCTGGTTATGCTCTTCGTGCTGATTGCCTTTTTCCAGGCGCTCGGCCTTGTGCTCATAATCGAACCCATCAATCAGCTCTTAATCCAGGTATTTCAGTATCTCCCCCGGCTGCTTGCGGGGGGGCTTTTACTGCTTGTAGCCTGGATTATTGCGAGCGTGTTGAGATGGATCATCTTCCGGGCACTGAGCGCCGCCAAGCTCGATGAAAAGCTGGGAAGTAGCGTAGCCTTTGAAAAAAAGCGGCGTGTTGCTTTGACAAAATCCATTTCTGACGCTGTATACTGGCTGGTATTCTTGTTATTTTTGCCGGCGGTGCTGGGCGCCCTGCAAATGCAGGGTATCCTTGACCCGGTTCAAGGGATGATCAACAATATCCTCGGGTTTCTGCCCAACATCTTTGTAGCTGCTGTTATTGTAGTGATCGGCTGGTTCCTCGCCCGCATCGTCCAGCAGATTGTAGCTAATTTACTGGTGGTTGCGGGTCTTGATCGTCTCGGCGAGAGGATAGGATTGACGCCGGTTCTGGGGGACAAGCGGCTCTCCGGTGTTGTGGGGCTGATTGTCTATATCTTAATACTCATCCCGGTGTTTATCGCTGCTCTCAACGCCGTGCAGCTGGACTATATTACACAGCCGGCGAGCAATATGTTGAATGTAATTCTGTCGGCGCTGCCCGCTGTCTTTGCCGCCGCCCTGCTGCTGGCGATCGCCTACATCGTTAGTCGAGTCGTGGCCCGCGTGATTACCAACGTGCTGACCGGCGCCGGTTTTAACCTCCTCTTTGTTAAACTGGGACTCACGAAAGAGCAAGCCAGGGGGAAGTGGACGCCGTCTTATATCGCAGGATACATCGCGCTGGTGGCAATTCTACTGTTCGCCACTGTAGAAGCGCTCAGATTACTGGAGTTTACTGCGTTAGCCGATCTGGTGTCCCGGTTCCTGGTTTTTTCCGGCCACGTCATTCTGGGATTGATCATCTTCGGCATCGGTCTCTTCCTGGCAAATGTAGCAGCACGGGCAGTGCAGTCCGCCGGAACACAGAAGGCGGCTCTGCTCTCCGTTGTCGCCAGACTCTCCTTTATAGTGTTGGCTGCGGCAATAGCCTTGCGGGAGATGGAATTGGCCAATGAGATCATCGTCATTGCCTTTGGTTTGGCACTGGGGGCTGTAGCAGTTGCTGCTGCCATAGCCTTTGGCATAGGAGGACGTGACATTGCGGCACAACAGTTGCGGAAATGGACGAAGACAGTGAATCCTCCGGTAGCTGCAGCTAGGAGATCGAAGAGGTCTAAAGCAGCTAGGAGATCTAAGGTATCTCAGAGATCCAAGAGGTCAAAAAGATAGCAGTGCTAAACGCTGTAATGAGGCTCGAGCATCCCCCTCTGCGTTGAGCAGGCTCAAGACGAGCGATAGGGCTCAAGAGAACAGAGAAACAATGTAGCGGAACAGGGTTCTTTGAGCCTGCGCAGGCACCTTCGGAGGGTTACCTCTGAGGCTTGAAGATGATGAGGTAAGAAGGGGGCATCTATTGCATGATAGATGCCCCCTTCTGCATGAGGTGCGTAGCGGAAGATTTTTTTGATTAGGTAAGGCTTTTCTCCTTTCTTCCCGCTTTTCTTCGCTTTTGTGTTCGATCGGACTTTATTCCATTTGATTCAGGACGCCGCAGCACTGTTCCTTCGTCCGCAAGGCGCCCGTCGGAGAGTCTGATGAGCCTCCGGGCATGGTGGGCATACTCATTGCTGTGCGTCACCATGATCACCGTTATTTTTTCGTGGTTCAACGCAGTGAGCAGCTTCATGATCTCGGAACCGGTGTGTGTGTCAAGGTTGCCCGTTGGTTCGTCGGCAAGGATGATGGGTGGATGGTTCACGATGGCCCGGGCAATGGCTACGCGCTCCTGTTCGCCGCCGGAGATCTGATTTGGCAAGCGCGTTGCCTTGCCGGGGAGGCCCACGCGTGCCAGCGCATCGATGGCAGCGGAAAGCTTTTGTTTCTTGCCCATCTTCACGATGGCCAGTGGCAGCATGACGTTTTCCGCAAGCGTCAGGTAGGGCAGGAGGTGAAAGTTCTGGAAGACGAAGCCGATGGACCGCTTGCGAAAATCGGCGCGCTCATCGGAAGTGAGGGCATAGACGTCAACCCCGTCCACAAGGAATCTGCCCGATGTCGGTGAATTAAGGCCGCCCAGCATGGAGAGAAGGGTTGATTTGCCGGAACCCGACTCACCCATAATGGCGACAAATTCTCCTTTGTCTATCCCGAGATCGACGCCCCCAACTGCGGTGATCGCCGCTTCTCCGGCGCCGTACCGTTTAACCAGATTTTCTGCATCTATATAGCTCATTGTTTTTCTCCTTACAAGGCCCGCAGGGCTTCATTCGGGTCTAGCCGCGATGCCATGAGGGCCGGATAGAGGCTTGCGACAATGCCGAGCAGGATCGAGGCGAAAAACGCAGCCGCCGCCATCACCGGGTCGAGAGAGACAGCTGTGTGGCCCTGCCCCTCGGTAAACAGGGGAAGGAGCAGCCCGGTAGCGCCCAAGCCGGCGAAGTAGCCCGCTATCCCCGCAACGGCCGCCACAATACCTGCTTCGAGCAGTATGATTCGCAGCACGTGGGACTTGCGGTAGCCCATGGCGCGGAATATCCCGATTTCAACGGTCCGCTCGCGGACACTCCCCATCATGGTGACCAGCACCATGAGGCATCCGACGAGCAGCACCAGCGCCGAGACGCCGTATGAGAACTTCTGGAAGTGGCCGATCGTTTCCATGCGTCCCTTGACTACCTGCTGGATGGCCATAACGTTGCCGCTGGGCAGCACGGCGGAGATCTGTTTCACCATCGCGGGGATGGGGCATCCGGAGCAGAGCGCCGCCACCTCCACCAAGGATATTCTGCCTTGTTTGCCAAGGAGGTCCTGGGCGCTTGCGAGCGGGGCGAAGATAAGCCCATCGTCCTGTGAGCCCGTAGCCTCGAGTACTCCCGTCACGGACAACGCCCGTCCCCGTACGATTACCGTGTCACCGACCGTGAGGCCGATGATGCGCGAGGCGTCGGAACCGATAATGATGTCATCTTCCCTGGTAGGGATCTTTCCCTTCACGCTCCACCAGGGCCTGAGAATCTGCGCGGCCGTGAAATCGATCCCGGCCAGCAGGATTCGGTGTCCTCCCACGGTGATTGGACCAAGCACCATCGGCCCCACCGCGGCAACGTTGGCAGCGTTCTTAATGGTCTTGATCTTCGTAAGTTCCTCCTGGCGTATCTCCTGCATGTCAAAGGAGACGCCGCCCAACGACATGCCGCCATAGGTGAGGGAAAGGTTCTCGGTCTTGGGTACAATAAGGATATTGGCGCCGTACATCTCAAGTTTGTGCTTCATGTCGTTCTTCATCTCCTTAACCAGACTGATGAGTCCGACGACCGTCGACACGCCGATGAGCAATCCCACGAGCACGAAGAGCGCGCGGGCCTTGCGCCGCCTCAGGTTACTGATCACAATGTTTTTAAGTGTCATCGTTTCACCTCCGGAAATCGAAATAGCGCTTACCCTGGAGGATGTCGGCCACCTTGATGATGACGGCGCCATGCTCCACCTTTCGGTTGAGCGGAGCAGGGTTGCAGCCGCCGTGGACTTCATTGATGCGGGTTGATGGGAATCGTCTACCGCAGTTGTTACAGACCATAACATCGCCCTTCTGGGAGTACCCTTTGTTTTCCGCCCAGCAGACGTCGCAGGCGTCAAAGGCTGCGCGGATCACGCCGTCCGAGCTCTTAATGATAAAGTAGCGAATGGCCACACCGTCATGGGTCTTATAGGTATAGTGGCGCGCCTTGCCGTTGGCAAAGGTCTGCTCGGCATAGGTGATTTCGGTCGCCGTTGTCGGTAGCGCAGAAACCGCAACCAAGCAGTATAACGTTGCCAATATAAAAGCAGAGGTTATCCGTGTAAACATATTTTCTCCTTTCTAGTCATGTGATTGATCGAAACATCAGCGTTGCGGGGTCCAAAATACCCCGCAGGACGTTATAGCGGTCTTGTGAGGCGAAACGCCGATTAACAGCGGAAGGTTAGATTGACAAGATAGGACAAGGTAAGGGGTGGACCGGTCCCCGTCCATCTCCCAACCGACGTAAGGATTTGAGGCAGGCGAGAGGTCTGCAAGCCGATTTCCGAAGCTGCATAGAGCGGAGTGGGATTGTACGCTCCACCGGATACCGCAGCAAGCGCCATATCAGGCCACGCTGCCGTGGATCCTTGCCCCACATCGCAGCAGCAAGCGCCCATTTCGCCGCAGCAACCCGGGTGAGTCTGTGACGGCAAAAAGGGTACCGCAGATCCGGCACCAGGTTTACAGAGAGCCTGGGGATTTGCCATAATAATATAAACCTGCGATACCACGAGAATCACAGCCAGGAGTACCGGCATGACCCTAGAGAACATCTTGCGTATTGTGTTTAGTCGGACCATATAGATCATTTTCATGATGAGAATAGTATAACCATGCGTCATCCCCTTGTCAATTACGCCCCACTTCAGGCATTCTTGGCGTCTCGGCGCGGGTATCCGCAATGGTAAACAATTACTTCCCTAAGAATCTCCTTTTTAAACTCCCCAGCACCTCTTGGTACTCTTTTATGCCCAGCCAGCGGATCAAAACAAAATAGACCAAAACCGCCACGGCCATGACCGACAGCAGCGCGATTATTTGATTAAGGAAAAGACGTTGGTCGAGGACCCGGCCGACAGCGTAATACAGGTAATAGGCCAACAGACCCATAGCCAGAGAAGCGAGGGTGATTTTGATTAAAGAGACTATTAAGTAGCGCAGGTCATATCCTCCCACCTTCCTATAGAGGACCACGCTCAAAAAGACAAAATTGACGATCATGGTGATAGAGGTAGAAAGGGCAATGGCCTTGTGCTGAAATGCGTCTAGGGTGAGCGATACAAAAAGGATATTGGTCGCCACGGCCAAAAAACTGGCTATGACGGGATATTTTGTATCTCTCAGTGCATAAAAAACCGGGACCGTGACCTTGACCGTAGAATAGGCAAAGAGGCCCACCGAATAATAGGCTAGGGCCTCAGCCGTGTGGAGGGTATCCAGGGCATGGAACCGGCCATGTTCAAAGATGAGACGGATAATGGGGTGAGCCAGAAATGCCAACCCGAAGGAAGCGGGGATGGTCAGCAAAAAGGCCATGGTCAAGGAAGAGACATAGGTAGCCTTCAAGGCCCTCATGTCCCCCTGCGAGGCCTGGCGGGAGATTACCGGCAAGGTAGCAACGGCAACGGCTACCCCAAAGATGCCGATGGGGAACTGCATCAGTCGAAAGGCGTAGTTGAGCCAGGAAACACTCCCCTCAGCACACCGGGCGGCAAAATTGGTATTGATGAAGATATTGATCTGGGTGGCGGAAAGGCCGATCACCGCAGGAATCATCAGGATCATGATCCGACGCAAGCCTTCATTATGGAGATTGAGATGAGGCCGCCATGCAAAGCCGCTTTGTTTCAGAGAAGGTAGCTGAATAGCCAACTGAAGAACCCCGCCGATCAATGTCCCCACAGCCATACCGACAATAGGCGGCTGGCCAAAGGTAGGTGCCCACCAGGCGCACAGGACCCCTCCGACGATGGAGCCCACATTAAAAAAGGTGGAGGCCATGGCCGGGATGAAAAACCGCCCCTTGGTATTCAAGATCCCCATGACCGCAGCGGCCAGGGAGACCAGGATCAAGAAAGGGAACATGATATTCGTCATGAGCCTGGTCAGGGCGATCTTACCCGCGACCTGCCCAAAGGCAGGTGCCATGAGCCGGATGATCTCTTCGGAAAAGATGATCCCCAAAATGGTAATCAGGGAAAGGAGGAGGGTCAACGTCAACAGGACATTATTGGCCAAGCGCCAGGCAGCCTCCTGCCCCTTCTTCTGGTCGTAGTCGGTAAAAACAGTGACAAAGGCCGCTGACAGGGCCCCTTCGGCAAAAAGGTCTCGCAGCAAGTTGGGAATGCGGAAAGCCACCACGAAGGCGTCCATATAAAAGCCGGCCCCGAACAGTACGGCCATAACCTGTTCTCTGATCAACCCCAAGATGCGGCTGAAGAAGACGGCAATGCCGATTGATCCGGCTGATTTTGCCACCTGGGTGGTTGTGGTAGCGTTATGTGAAGTCTCCATCGCTCTCTGTTTAAGACAACCTTATACCTGGTTAGGTTTTTTATTTACCAGCTTCCTGTTCTAGGCTCCATGCTCATGATACTTTTTTTCCGGCGCGGGCCTTTTTAAGAAATGCAGAAAGCAAAAACGCCAATTCCAAGGCTTGATTGGCATTCAGGCGAGGATCGCAATAGGTAAAATATTTATCCGTTAATTCCTTTTCCGTAATACCTTGCGCCCCCCCGGTGCACTCTGTCACGTTTTGCCCGGTCATCTCACAATGGATACCGCCGGCATACGTACCCTCCGAATTTTGGATCTCAAAAAAATTTCTGACCTCCTCCAATATCTTATCAAATGAACGGGTCTTAATACCATGAGACGTCGTAATTGTATTGCCATGCATGGGGTCGCTGCTCCACATGACCTTACGGCCTTCACGTTCTACGGTCCTGATCAATAGCGGCAATGTATCGGCAATACGATCCCCCATGCGAACAATAATGGTCAGCCGTCCGGGTTCATTAGAGGGATTTAATACATCGATCAGACGTAATAACTCATCGGAATCGATGGAGGGCCCTACCTTGATGCCGATGGGATTCTTAATACCCCTTGCAAATTCTATATGGGCCTTGTCCAATTGATGAGTCCTCTCGCCGATCCAGAGCATATGGGCTGAACAATCATACCAGTCGCCTGCCATCTCATCGCGACGTGTGAGGGCTTCTTCATAGTTCAATAACAACGCCTCGTGAGAGGTATAGACCGTTGTTTCCCTGATACTGGGCGTATCCTTCAACGTCACACCGCAGGCCTCCATGAAGGCCAGTGCCTCCCCTATACGGTCGGCAAGATTTTGGTATTGATTCCCTAAAGGGCTTCCTTTAACGAATTCGAGATTCCATTGATGCACCTGGTGTAAGTCAGCCAGGCCCCCTTTGGTAAAGGCCCGCAAGAGATTAAGCGTCGCCGCAGACTGGTGATAGGCACGAATCAAGCGCTGGGGATCGGGGATGCGGGCGGCTGCGGTAAATGCGATATCATTCACCATATCCCCCCGATAACTCGGCAAGGCAACGCCATCAACAGTTTCTGTATCGGCAGAACGAGGCTTTGCAAATTGGCCGGCCAACCGCCCTACCTTTACTACGGGACAACTCCCCGCGAAGGTGAGGACGACCGCCATCTGCAAAATCACCTTGCAGGTATCCTGGATATTCAGGGTGTTAAAATCAGCAAAGCTTTCCGCACAATCCCCCCCCTGCAAAAGAAAGGCGTTACCCTCGGTCACCCGCGCCAATTGTTTCGTTAATTCCTGAACTTCATCGATAAATACCAAGGGAGGCAATTCTCTGAGCTGAGATTCTACAGCTTGCAAGTCGGATTGCTGCGGATATTCCGGTTGCTGTAAGATCGGCTTATTCCGCCAGCTCGAAGGGTTCCAGGTATCCATCTCATGAGAAAATAAAAAATGGGGGATGATTTTTCAATACTGTCCCTTGATGCCCTCACCAGTTACCACGACCCGCTTGCCCCCCCTCCGCCTGATGACCCGCCGCTGAACCCGCCGAAGCTGGACCCGCCGCTGAATCCACCGGAGCTGGACCCGCTGCTGGAATAGGTCCTTCCTCCCGCGGAAAAAGAGCCGCCGGAAAATAAGCCTGAACGGGCAAACTTTTTACCATAGCGCATCCCGATGACGAGCATAAAAAGAGCCCACGCCGGCAGGATGTAAACGGGAAATCCCATCATCAGGGCGAACACGATGCTCATGACCAAGGGGATACCACCGAAACCCGCTCCCCAGATCCGGAAAAAGCTTTGGCCCTTCCGGCGCAGCGAGGAACCCAAGGCCAGAAATCCCAACGTGATAAAAAGGGCGAAAAAGAGGATCATGCCCACTTTTACCGGCCACGGCGCTGCATCCGTCTGCGGCTCAGAGCTCGGTATCGGAACGCTGGGGACGAAATCCTTGCCGGAAATCAGCGCCGCAATCCGCATGCTCCCTTGTAAGATCCCCTGGTCGTAATCCCCTGCCCTGAAGGAGGGTAATACGGTTTCTCTTATAATATCGCCTGCGCGGCCGTCCGTAATGACGGGCTCCAGGCCATAGCCGACCTCGATGCGCGTCTTGCGCTCGTTCGGCGCGATGAGGAAGAGCACGCCGTTATCCTTCCCCTTTTTCCCAATCCCCCATTCCTTGAAAAGCTTGACGGCGTACTCCTCAACAACCATTCCCTCTAATGAGGGAACGGTCACCACGGCTATCTCGGCGCCCGTAGCTTTCTCGATAGAAGTGCAAAGGTCGCTGATCTGGGCCTTGGTCTCATTAGACATGATGCCGGCAAAATCACTGACCCAGCCTTGCGGGGTTGCGGGCATCGCCGCCCATGTGCTCGGAGCCGCAGCCAACAACAGACAGCTTACCAATAGAATGATTCGTCGTGCCCGATTCATGAATAATCCTCCGTGCAGTTCACGCTTTGTCGATTTTTCTGATCACGGACTCTACGGCTTCATGCAATTGATGAAACAGATCTTGGAGCTCGGCGCGTTTTAAACGGATCTCCTTCTTCTTAACTTTTTTTATCTTTGCGAAGATATCCCGAGGCATGGCTATCTTTTTCCCGAGGACGGCATTAGCTTTGCCGATGAGATAGTCAAATGAATTGCCGGCCTTGACGAGGAACATCTCAAGCGCATATCCGTCCCGGTTGATATTGAGCCAGGTATCGCGCATAGTGACCAGTTTAGAACGAAGCTCAAACTCTATCTGGTAACGCAGGCGTTTCTTATCGATACTCCGCTTGCTGAAGAGATCCTTGCCCACAAGGCATTGGTGGTTATCCTTAATATCCTCAAACTCCAGGGGGAAGACATCCCAGGCATTGTCTAATTCTTCTTCGGTCCAAAAGACCAGCTGCGGAAACTGCTTACGCACCTTCCTGCGCATCAATTCCCCGACCTTTGTTATGTGCTTTAAATCGAGTTTTTTGAATACGAGCATCAAATTTACATCCGAGCGGGCGGGAACATGCTCGCCACGCGCAGCGCTCCCGTACAGGATGACACTCACCAGATTATTCCCCAACTCCTGTTTCAACTCCTTTACCCAAGCTTGTAGTATGTTCTCCATGAGATCTACTCCTTTGGTCAATAGTTGCATTCTCTTCGCATTTCGTCAACCTTGAAAAAACCATTGAAAAGACTATCCGCCGCAGCCAAAAATATCCCTTCGTCCCTACAAGTTCAACTTCCTAAAAATTCGCTTTTAGCGTCGAATTTGTGACTCCTCATATAGAGAGCTATAGATTTTAGTTAAGATGGGATTACTCATTCCTCTTTGATAAGGATTTGTTGAAGGCTATTTTACAGCATTTATTTGGGGTTTGAAAGGGTTTTTAAAGGTCTTCTAAAGCCCGGCGACGAGTTCGCCGAAGATGGGTGAATGTCTCGGCAGGGCGCCAAGATTGAAGTCCGCTGCGCTGGTTACAGGCCCCCTGGCGTAAGGGGCTAGGCGCCGGTTCTCAGCGGGAGAAATCTACGTCACCGGGAAATTGCCGCCATCTTTCAGAATCTTCCATTGTGCACTGTTGAGCAGCTTGTTCTGTGCAGTTTCTTGCGTTCCATGCCGTATTCATATGGCGATAGGCATATTTCATCGCCACCATGAATTTTCTCTCTCCGTATTCCGGATCTTCTTGCAGCGCTTTAACAGTCTGCTCCAACTTCTCCAGGGTCGTACGCAGATTAAAGATAATATAGTCTTTATTCATCTCCCTATCCTTTGGATCTAATCATCCAAGAAATTTTTTCCTCGCATGCGTTCATTAAGTCGACGGCATGGACTGTTCAGAAGACAGCTAGTTTACTTCTTGCGTTTATCCTTGATGTAAACCGACTTGGAGTGCCCGTCTCCCACCGGACGCTCTTCTATTTCAAAGAGTCTCGTTGCGGCAACCAGCTCGCCGAGTTTTGTGTAACCGTAGTTTCGCGGGTCGAAATCCGGGGCCTGCTTGGCAATGTTGCTTCCCATCGGTGCGAGATGGGACCATCCACTCTCGTCTGACGAGGCCTCTACGGCATTCCTCAATAGATTGACAAGCTTTGTATCCTGTTTTAACTCATTCGTAGATTTTCGTGTTATGGATAGATGGTCGTCTTCTTTGGTGATCAAGACCTCTGTGTATATAAACTTGTCGCAGGCGGAGACAAAAGGTTCCGGTGTCTTTTTCTCCCCGAACCCATACACAACAAGACCCGCTTCCCTTAGACGTGAGGCTAGTTTGGTAAAATCGCTATCGCTGGAAACGATACAAAAGCCGTCAAATTTGTTTGTATAGAGTAAATCCATCGCATCGATGATCATGGCGGCATCGGTAGAATTTTTACCCACTGTATAGCGAAATTGTTGTATCGGCTGGATTGAATATAAAAGCAAGACCTCTTTCCAGCTCTTTAAGTAGGGGCCGGTCCAGTCCCCGTAGATCCTCTTGACGCTTGCGGTCCCATATTTCGCTATTTCCGCCAGCAACCCTTCTATAATCGAGGGCTGGGCATTGTCTGCGTCAATCAATACGGCCAATTTTTGCGCTTGCCCGTTCGTCATAATCTCTCCTCATTCTTCCAGCAGAGCGATCTATGAATATCGTCGCTCGCCGGCATTTTAGGCGATTATACAGCATTTACAGGGGTTTTGATAGAAAAATTTGATATTAATTACTTTCTGGAAGTGGAGCTGCCTGGAGGGCACATGAAGGCATAAATAAGATTTGTTTCTCGACGCTTATTTCACCCCCTGGCCGGTAACGCAAAAAGGGCACGTCCCACGGACAATGCCCTTTTTCTAAAGGTTACTTAACCTCTACTTGGGTTTCTCTCTTTTTCGAGGCCCTCTCTTCTTTGACCTCGATCCTCTTTGTCTCTATCTCAGTCTTCGGGAGGGTGATCTTCAAGACGCCATCCTTATAGTCCGCCTTGGCTTCCTCGCCCCTTACGTTCTCGGGAAGGCAAAAACCTCGATGGAAGGAACCGTACTCTCGCTCAATCCGATGGAAGTACCTATCCTTCTCTTCCTGCTCCTTCCTCTTTTCACCCGTTATGTTCAGGACGCCATTGGTATAGGTTACATTGAGGTCTTTCGCTTCCATACCCGGGATCTCACCAGTGATGGTATACTTATTGTCCGTTTCAGCTATATCGAATGCAGGCACCAATTCTCCTTCTCTGCCGAAGACTGCGGGAACTTCAAGATCATCGAAAAATCGGCCCAATATTTCAAACTCAGGGATCAGAGAGAGCAACCCTTCTTGTCTCGGTATTAATCTTATTAGGCTGTTCATTCTACTCACCTCCTTCATACTTCCTATTCGTAGTATTTTAATCATTATGTTTCGTTTTTCAACCTTCCCCTGTCCGCGGGAATCGAGGGATGTCTCCCATGATGGGGAACCTAAAGGTCTTGTAAAGGGCGAGCGATTTTTCAGGTAAGCCATTGGCTAAAGAGCCACCTCTGACAAAAGGGCCACCTCCGGCGGCATGACGGAGCGTCACCCTCGAACTAAAAAAAATCCCCCTGGATCCCCCCTTGCTAAAGGGGGAAGAGCTCCTCCCTTTTTTGTAAAGGGAGGTGGGGAGGGATTTGGGTGGTCTATTTTCTGAGCACTGTTTTACTTAAGAGGCAGCCTGAAAGGCGCCATGGAGGGCAGCGAGGGTCGTTTCAATATCCTCGTCCGTGTGGGCCAGGGAGACGAAGCCCGCTTCAAACTGGGAGGGGGCGACATAAATCCCCTGCTCGAGCAGGGCCCAGAAGTAACGGCGGAAGGCCTCGGTATCGCTCTTTTTGGCTGAGGCATAGTTGCCGACCGGTCCACGGCTGAAGAAGATGCAGAACATGGAGCCCACCCGGGAGAGGTACGTCGGGGTTTTTGAGGAGCGGGCGATCTTTTCTGCTTCGGAGCATAGGTAAGCGGTCTTCTGCTCCAGCAGTTCGTACGTCCCCTCTTCTTTTAGGAGCTTCAGGGTCTCTATCCCTGCTGTCATGGCCAGGGGGTTTCCCGAGAGGGTCCCGGCCTGATAGACCCCTCCTACCGGAGCAAGCTGCTCCATGATCTCCCGTTTGCCGCCAAAGGCCCCTACCGGCAGTCCTCCGCCGATGATCTTGCCGAGGCAGGTGAGATCGGGCATCACCTTGTAGATGCCCTGGGCGCCTGACCACCCAACCCGGAAGCCGGTGATCACCTCGTCGAAGATCAGGCAGATACCCTCTTGGTTGCACAGCTCCCTCACCCCCGCGAGAAACCCCTCGTGGGGCGGGATGACCCCCATATTCCCGGCGATGGGCTCCAGGATGACGCAGGCGATCTGTCCGGGGTTAGTCTTAACGAGGCCCTTAATTGCATCCAGGTCGTTGAAGGGTGCCAGGAGGGTATTGCGCGCATAGTCCGCCGGGACCCCGGGGCTGTCCGGCTGCCCGAAGGTGGTGGCCCCGGAGCCGGCCTTTACCAACAGGCCATCGGAATGGCCATGGTAGCAGCCCTCGAACTTGATGACTTTATCCCTCTTGGTATAACCCCGGGCCAGGCGGATGGCGCTCATCACCGCCTCGGTCCCGGAGTTGACCATCCGCAGCAACTCCACCGAGGGGATTGCCTCCACGATGAGTGCAGCGAGCTCCACTTCTAGGGCCGTGGGCGCCCCGTAGCTGGTTCCTTGCTCGGCAGCGCGTTGCAGGGCCTGTATCACCCGGGGATGGGCGTGCCCCAAGATCATGGGGCCCCATGAGGCCACATAATCGATGTATTCATTACCATCAACGTCCCAGATCCGCGATCCCTGGGCACGCCGGATAAAGAGGGGGAACCCCCCTACTGCTTGAAAGGCCCGCACCGGGCTATTCACCCCGCCGGGGATATACCGTTGGGCATCTTGGAAGAGCCGTTCCGAGCCCTTCATCCCTCGATCTCCCTTTGAACTCGCCCGCTGCATGATAATCGCCTCTATCTCAATAATAGCCTTGCTAATCTACCATGTTAACGCAAAACCATCAATGGCTCCTGGACAGAAGGGAGTTTTCATAGGTGTGCCGTAGCCATCAATCGCCTACAGACCAATTGAATTCCCTTGACCAACGCACCTCTTTCGCATAAAATCTCGACATCCTCATAGAACTGAGAACAGGGTCTCAGCGGGTTGTTTCCATAATATGCCTCCCTGCTAAAAAAACCATCCGTTGGCTCTCGCTGTGCGAAAACGCGGTTTTTTCTCTCTAGAGAATTAAGACAAAGGGCAGGTAAGGTGTGCATAAGGAGAGTAGGGGTGTAATGAGATCTATGAAAGAAACCGTACCAAAGGGAGCCCGCACGAAAAGGCTTCTTCTCGCGGCTCCCCTTATTGTGTTCGCCCTCGCCATCATCATCGTACCTCACATAGATCTAAAAGGTCTCAAGCAGAAGATCGCCGCGGAAGCATCGTCGCAGTTCAACGGAGAGGTGACAATTGCCCGTGCCTCCTTTTCCCTGGTACCCTGGCCCCATTTCACCCTCACGGGGGTAACGATCGAATCACCCGAGTGGGGTGGGTTTGCCTCTGAAGAGGCACGGATTTATCCACGCCTTCTCCCCCTTTTAAAAAAAGAGATCTCGGTTAAAAGGGTTTTTATCAAAGAGCCGGTCCTCGATCTTGTCCTGCGCAAGGGGATTATAGAGCGGGGAAAGGATATCTTTTCATATGTCGATGAGAAAGTGCTGCGTCTGATCCCGTCCCTGGAGTTGGAGGGGGGCATGGTTAATCTCTTGAGACCGGAGGAAAAGAAGCCCTTCTTTACGACACAAGGCTTGACAGGGAATATCTCTTCTTCGAGAAAGGGGAAGGTGCGAGTAAAGCTCCGCTTTTCCTGTTCCTGGGCAGAGGGGATAGAGCTAAGGGTTTCCACCAGGGCGAAGGATAAGAAGGGTAGGTCCTGTTCCGTGCTCGCTCGGGGGACGGGGGTGAAGATAGAAAAGGTCAGAGCGTTCATCCTCGAGTTCCTGGGAAAGGATGAGACGGTTCAAACAGTCTTCAGTATCATTCGGGGCGGCGAGCTTTCTCGGATTACCTTCAAAGGGCGCGGGAGTACCTTTGAGGAGGCGCTGGATTTTGAGCGAAATATGAAGATCCGCGGCGCCTTCACTGCGGGGAGGATACAGGCGCCGCCGGGACCTCTTCCCTTAGAAGGGGCTTCAGGTGAGTTCGAGATCGAGGAGGCGGTGTTACGGTGCTGGGACGCCGAAGCGCGCCTGGGCAGGACGACGGCCAAAGGGCTTCAGCTGATGGTCGGCTTGATATCGGAAAGGGAGGCCTTCCATCTGGAAGGTGATATTGATGCCGACGTCGCAGACATTGCTCACTATCTCCCCTTGATCATCGAGGAGGAAGGGGTAAGGAGCGAGATAGCGAGCTTCCGGGAGGCTCAGGGGCGGGGGAAGGGGAGATTAGTGTTGGGGGAGAACATCAACCATATTCGCCCACAGGTGGAGGTGGAGAGTTTCCAATGCTCCTTCCGACACGCTTCCTCACCTGGAAGGATCTCTGTTGACGGAGGTCGGATCTCACTCAAAAACGGTAAGGCCGTATGGCAGGCCGGTACCGTAACATGGAAAGGCTGCCGGTGGGGCAACGCCGAGGGTGCAGTTACCTTTGAAGACCGGGGGATTGAGATAATGGTTGCCAAGGCCGATCTCTGCGGTCTTCGTTGCAAGGGCAGCGTCTACTCACATGCCGGCTTAATAACCTACTCCTTTCAGTTCTGGGCAGAAAAGGCCGATCTTTCCTCGACCCTCATGTGTCTGTGGAGCAAGGATGCCCGCATTGAAGGGAAGTTTCTCTTTGATGGAGATATGTGGGCCGAAGGTACGAAAGACCCCCTCAGGGAAGCCTCCGAGGGGAGCCTCATGTTCATTTCAAAAAACGGCAGGATCTACCGCTGGACCATCCTCTCTCAGCTCTTCGGCATGCTGAACGTTATAGGGCTCTTTAAAGGGGACTTCCCCGACTTTACCCAGCAGGGGTTCAAGTACGATCAGTTCGTGATAACGGGTGAGCTGCGGGATGGATATATCTACCTGAAAGAGCTAGTGATAGATGGGCCGGCGATGAAGATTGTGGGTGAGGGGCGGGTCGATCTTGTCAAGGGAGAGGCAGACATCGTGGTGCTCGTGGCGCCGCTCAAGACGGTAGATACCATCATAAGCCATATACCCATTGTGGGGAGGATCGTTACCGGCAAGAACGGCACCTTCGTCTCCGTACCCTTCGCCGTCAACGGCCCCCTTGATAACCCCAAGGTGACGCTTCTGCCGCTGGAAGCAGTGGGGAGCGGCCTCTGGGGTGTGCTCAAGAGGACCCTGCAGACCCCTGTTGACATGTTCAAGACGATCATATCCCGGAGATAGGCTTTTCTTAATCAGACAATAGGTTGCAAATTCCTCCATCATCCTCCCTAATAAAGAGGGGATTTATCCTGCTTGTGATTTCGATACAAAATATGCAATGCAGATTATGAATAAAAATGGTATCATAATCAGAGCAAAGGAGGTGGTAAATCGGTATGCAACCATCGATGAGCCAAGAACAACTGAAGAATATAGTCAAGGCAGCATTGACCGAGGTCCTGGAAGAACGTCAGGATTTGCTTCATGAGGCAGTCGCCGCGGCGCTTGAAGATATAGCGTTGAGCCGCGCTATCAAAGAAGGCGAAAAGACGGGCCTCATCACCAGAGACGAGGTCTTCAAGTCCCTCTAGGACCGGGCATGAATACTCAATTCAGGGCCAGCTTTGTCACGGATATCCGTAAAATCAAAAACAAGAAGACGTTGGCGCGGATCAAGGAGACGCTTGAGGCTGTTGAGGATGCCCAAGGTCTTCATGAGTTGGCACATGTGAAGAAACTGAAGGGTGAGGAGAATTACTATCGAATCAAGATTGGTGATTACCGAATAGGTTTAGTAATCGAAGGGAATGTGGTGTTTTTTGTACGTTGTCTGAACAGAAAAGACATATATCGGTTTTTCCCTTAAGGCACCTGATGAGGCAGTGGGCAGCGGCCTCTGGGGTGTGCTCAAGAGGACCCTGCAGACCCCTGTTGACATGTTCAAGACGATCATATCACAGAGATAGTCGTCTCTCGTAGCTACTTCCCATAAAAGGCCTATTATGAAAAAAGGCGGGGGAAGCCCCGCCGCGAGAACTATTGTTGGGTTATGGATTGGCCTTCAGCCGGAAGGCTCGAAACGCCCCTGACCTTTACTTCAATGCCCGGGCTACCACCTCGGCCAGATCGAGGGCCTTTACCCTATCCATAACCCCTTCGTCTTTCAAGCCATCTTCAAACATGACCAGACAAAAGGGGCACGAGGAGCAGATCGTGTCGGGATTCTCTCGTAATGCTTCTTTAACGCGCGCTATGTTGATGCGTTCACCACGGTTCTCTTCCAGCCACATGCGCCCCCCGCCGGCGCCACAGCAGAAGGAATTGCTGCGGTGTCGATCCATCTCCGCTGGTTTTTTGCCGCTGATAGAGGCAATGACCTGGCGCGGCGCCTCGTAGATGTCATTATACCTGCCGAGGTAGCATGAGTCGTGGAATACCACCTTGCCGAGGCCATCATCCATTGTGCCCAATTTCAATCTGCCTTCTTTGATCAGCATATTGATGAACTCGGTATAGTGTATCACCTCAAATTCCGCATCGTATTGGCGGTAGTCGTTCTTAAAGGTGCTGTAGCCATGGGGGCAGGAGACGATAATCTTCTTGACGCCTCGCTCCCGGAACAGCCGGATATTCGCCCTGGCCATGCGGTCGAACAGGTATTCATTCCCTAAACGACGGACGCTATCACCGCAGCAGGGTTCATCGGTTCCGAGGATTCCCCAGGAGACACCGGCCGCGTCGAGTATCTTGGCCATGGCGAGAGATATCTGTATGCTGCGCGAATCAAAGGCCCCTGCGCACCCGACATAGTACAGATATTCGGTCTTGCCGGCCTCAAAGGGTTTCGCCTCGATCCCCGAACACCATTTCACACGCTCGGGAGGGGCGATGCCCCACGGATTGCTGCGGTTTTCTATATTTTCAAAGAAGTTCAGGAGCTCTTCGGGGAAATCCGCAGTCATCTCTACCAGGTATCGGCGCATGTCGATAAGTTTCGGCACGTGTTCGATGAACACCGGGCAGACCTCCATGCAGGCTCGGCAGGTGGTGCAGTCCCATATGGCATCTTCGGAGACGCTGCCTTCGCCATCACCGCCGATCAGCGGCACGGTAGGCTTTTTCCCTTGTATGAGCAACGGGCCGTTATGGATCAGATTTACCTTTATATCATGAATGACCAGCCGTGGATTGAGCGGCTTCTTGGTATTGGTGGCCGGGCAGACATCGTTGCATCGCCCGCACTCAGTGCAGGAATAGGAGTCAAAGAGATCATTCCACCGAAACTGGCCGACGTGTTCGACGCCAAATGCGTTGCCCTTTTTAAACTCTTCCCGCTGCTGGGTCGTGACCTTGTCCAGGCTCCGGAAGAAGCAATTGGGTATGGCTGTCAGGATGTGCATGTGTTTGCTGTAGGGGAGATAATTTAAGAAGCAGAGGAGTATCAAAGCGTGCCCCCACCAGAAGATCTCGGCAGCTATCACGAGGCTGTCTTGCGACATGCCGGATAAGAAGGCGGCAGCAAATGCGGAAATGGGCATGTATCGGGCTGCGTCTTCTACCCCTCGGGCTATTTCGCTTGCGTGCAGACCGAAAAAGAAGATCATCAAGCCGGCGACGAGGCTCAAGATAATAAAGGCGTCTCGGCTGCGGGCCTCTATGTAATCGGGAGGGAAAAAGATACGGCGGCCGACGGCGATGGCAACACAGATCAGTGCGAGAATGGAAACAATATCAAAGACAAAAGCCAGCGCGTAATAGAGGGAGGTCGGGAGCAGGGAGAGGGCAATGGTTTGGGGAAACAGGCCGTGCAGGAGAAACTCGGTGTTAGCGACCAAGAGAAGGAGAAAAGACCAGAAGAGGACAAGATGATTGAGGCCAAACGGCCTGCTGACTACTCGCTTCTGAGCGAAGGCATATAAGAACATATACCAAATGCGCCTTCCCACATGGCTAAAACGATTTTCCGGCCTACCTAAGGTTACGAGGCGAAAACGCTTAAAGCAGCTCCAACAAAAAAACAGCAACAAAGCCCCAAAGACGATGGCGAATATCGCAATGTTGTTCGACATGAATCTCCTCCCTATTTCTGCGCGCGCAATTCTCTGATGCGACGGGTGAGAGCGGGTATTATCTTAAAGACATCTCCAACGATGCCATACGTGGCCACCTCGAAGATGGGCGCATTTTTGTCGTTGTTAATGGCGATGATGACATCTGAACCCTGCATGCCCACCAGGTGCTGTATGGCGCCCGAGATGCCGCAGGCGATGTAGATCTTTGGACCGACGGTCTTGCCGGTCTGTCCTATCTGACATTCTACAGGTATCCAACAGGCGTCGACTGCCCTGCGCGAGCCCCCTACCACCCCACCTAACTCAGTGGCCAATTCTTGCAGAATGGCAAAGTTATCCACGGACTGCATGCCTGCACCGCCGGCGACAATAATTTCCGCAGCTGTCACATCGACGGCATCCTTGCCCTTTTTATCACGGATGATTTCAAGCACCTTGACAGCGAGGTCGTCTTTGCTCACCTTCAGGGACTCACGGATGATTTCCCCTTTGCGTGAAGGATTTTTTTCCGGCATGGGCATCACGTGCGGTCGAACCGAGGCCATTTGGGGTCGATGACGTTCGGTCACAATGGTGGCCATGATGTTGCCTCCGAAAGCAGGGCGTGTCTGTAAGAGGAAGCCGTGGGCATCGATATCCAGGCCGGTACAATCTGCGGTTAGTCCGGTTGCCAGTTTTGTGGCCACGGCACCGGCCAGATCCCTTCCCAGGCCGGTTGCGCCTATCAAGAGTATTTGCGGTTTATACTTATCCACCAGATAGCACACGGCATCACGATAGGCTTCAGTTCGATAATGGAAAAAGATCTGATCGTCTACGAGGTACGAGGTGGCGGCACCGTAGGCAAATGATTCGTCGCACAGAGCTTCTACTTTGCTGCCGACGACTAGGGAGCATAGCTTCACGCCGAGCGGTTGAGCCAGTCTAGCGCCGACTCCCAGCAACTCCCATGAGACTGTTGCCGGTTCGCCCTCGCTCTGCTCGACAAAGACCCAGACGTCTTTGTACTCTTTAATCTTGGCCGCACTCCGGGCTTCTTCTTCGTCCACCTCCTCAACCTCGGCCTGGGCCCCCTTGTCTTTCTCCCATGCGGCAAGGATCTTCAGTTCTTCAGGGGTATAATAGATTTCGATGGCCTCAGCAGGGCAAATCTTAATACACTTGTTACAGCCGATGCATTTCTTGACGTCGATGATCGGTTCGCCCTTGTCGTTCATTGTAATGGCTTCCTTGGCGCAGGAGGCCTCGCACCGGGCACCGCAGGCGATACACTTACCGGGAATTAATCGGGCTACGCCACGGGGTTTCTTTACCTTCTTTTTCTTCTCTTCCATATCTCAGCTTCTCTCCCTATTGTTTTTTGAGTGAATAGCGCTCGGCTCCTGTTTACAAAGAAAGGAACCTTTTTTCAATCAGAGCATCCACCAGTAGATTAGCCGCTTCCTCAGGGGCATTGAGGCCATCTCCTACTATCTCCCCCTTCACCCTCTCCGGTGAAAAGATCTTGCGCACCTGGGTAGGTGAACCCTTGAGCCCGATGGTATTGGGGTCCATCTTCAAGACGTTGTTATCCCACACCGATACCTCTTTATCCTCAGCCATCAAGCGCCTGGGCACGGTAGGATAGCGACAGCGATTGATCTCTCGCACGACAGCGAGCATGGCCGGAAGGGGTGCTTCCACCATCTCATGCCTTCCCTCCAGTTTGCGCCTCACGCGAATTTTCTTGGTCTTGAGATTCAGATCGTCGATGTGGTCTACCAAGGTAAGCTGGTAGTAGTTTAAACGGCTCGCAATCCCCGGCCCCACCTGGGCCGTGTCGCCATCGATGGTTTGCTTGCCACACAGCACTAGGATTACCTCTTCTTTTTGGGCAAGCCGCCTTATGGCCTCGGCTAAGACAGCGCTCGTAGCCCAGGTGTCAGCGCCGGCAAAGGCGCGGTCGCTCAGCAGCACAACCTCGTCGATCCCCAGTGATAAGGCCTTACGCAGGGTCTGGTCGGCATTCGGGGGTCCCATGGAAATCGCTGCTACCCGGAGACCATATTTGTCTTTTAACCGCAGGCTTGCTTCCACGGCATGGGTATCGAAGGGGTTAATAATGAACGGCACCCCTTCTCGAATCAGCGTGCCGGTGTTGGGATCGACTTTAACCTGGGTAGTATCCGGTACCTGTTTGATACAGACAACAATTTGCATTGCCATACCCTCTCAGATAAAAAGTTTGGAAATTGTGTTGCATCTTCCCTTCCTGTCTTTTCCATATGGCGACCGTCTTATCCCCGAAAAGGGCGGTCACAAGGCCCGCCAACTCCATTGTCAGGGCGTCAAGAGCCCTTTTAGTGACAAGGCCATATATTAAGCAATATCTTCGCTCCTTGTCAAGAGAAATTTTTCACTTACTTTTTATTATCTCTTGTTAAATACAGGGATTTTTACTGTAAAAAGTCTTTCAAAAAAAGCGAAAAGGGGCTTGACGTTACGGCGAGGGTATGTTTAGGTAAGGGGGTTTTTGAGCCATATTCACTCTTGAGCGCCAGCATATCGTTTAAAGGAGGAAAAGATGGAGATTATTTGTTGTTTAAAGCAGGTGCCCGACACCGAGGCGGAGATCAGGCCGACTGCCGACAACGCCGGCATCAACTACGAGGGGATTAAATTTGTGATCAATGTCTATGACGAATATGCGTTGGAGGAGGCCCTCAAGATAAAGGAAAAGGCGGGAGAGAGTACGGTCACCATCGTCACCCTGGGTCCCGAACGGGCAGGGGAGTCCATCAGGACGGGCCTGGCTATGGGGGCGGACAAGGCGGTTCACCTCGACGACCCAGTCTTTCTCGGAGGGGATGCGTATGCAACGGCCAAGGCGCTGGCCAAGGCCATCAAGGGGATGAACTACGATCTCATCTTCTGCGGGCTGCGAGCCATCGATGACGATTCTTTCCAGGTGGGGCATATCCTCGCCGAGTTCCTGGGTCTTCCTTCCGTTATGGGGATCGTCAAATGTGAACTCTCGGCAGACAAGAAAAAGGCGACGGTACACCGACAAATCGAGGGGGGGATCGAGGTGCTGGAGGTCCCCCTGCCGGCAATCTTCGGCGCAACCAAAGGGTTGAACGAGCCGCGCTATCCTTCCCTGCCGGGGATCATGAAGGCGAAGAAGAAGGAGCTCAAACCGATCAAGCTGGCCGACCTGGGTCTCAGTGAGGGGGAAGTCGGGAAGCAAGGGGCACAGACGCAGGTGTCGCGGTTTTCCCTGCTGCCGCTGAGACAGGCCGGCAAGGTCGTTCAGGGGGCTACCCCTGAGGAGAAGGCGGCGAATCTGGCCAAGCTCCTCAGAGAAGAAGCAAAGGTGATCTAAAACCCTACAGAGGAAGGAGAGGAGAAGATACCATGGCGGGAATTTTGGTCTATGCGGAGCATAAGGACGGCAAGGTAAAAAAGGCGACCTTTGAGATTTTGAGCGAGGCCAAAAAAATGGCCGCGAAGAAGGGGGAACCGCTCTGTGCAGTCTTGATTGGATCGGGGGTGGAGGGACTGGCCCCCACTGTCGGCGCTTACGGAGCGGAAAAGGTGTACTGTGTGGAGGCGGCTGACCTCGCCACGTATACGACAGGCGGCTTTACCAAGGCCCTCTGTGATCTGGTACAACAGGAGAAGCCTTCTATCGTCCTGTTCGGTGCCAGCATTAACGGCAAGGACCTCTCCGCCCGGGTGGCTGGCAGATTGGGGGTAGGACTTGCCACTGATTGTACTGATATCGGCCTCGATGATGCGGGCAGACTCCGGGTGCGCAGGCCCATGTTTTCGGGGAAGGTCTATGCGGACGTGGTCTTCTTCGATGCCGCACCGCAGATGGCCTCCATACGGCCCAATGTCCTGAGGGCCGCAGCGCCCGACGCGGCGCGCAAGCCAGAGAAGGCAAAGGTCGCTGCGTCTGTGAAACCGGAGGATCTCATGGTAACAGTGGTAGAGGTCGTCAAGACCGGCGGGGAGAAGCCCGATTTGACCGAGGCGGAGATTATCGTCTCCGGTGGGCGGGGGATGAAGGGCCCGGAGAACTACAAGATCTTAGAGGAGCTGGCCGATGTCTTGGGGGGCGTCGTGGGCGCCTCCCGGTCGGCGGTCGATGCCGGCTGGCGCCCCCAATCAGACCAGGTGGGACAGAGCGGCAAGGTGGTCGCCCCTAATCTCTATATTGCTGCGGGCATCTCCGGCGCCATACAGCACCTGGCGGGGATGGGGACATCCAAGGTGATCGTGGCCATCAACAAGGACCCCGAGGCCCCTATCTTCAAGAAGGCGGACTACGGGGTGGTGGATGACCTCTTCAAGGTGGTCCCTGCCTTCACCGAGGAATGCAAGAAGCTGAAAGCGGACTAGGGAACAGGGGGGAAGTTCCCCTTATATGTTGGGTTTTTCAAGCTCCATCAAAAACAAGCCCCTTCCGCAAGAGAAGGGGTTTGCCGTATGATGCCCGTCACCTCCTCCGTCTTATCAGTCATACTTGTCAAATACCGAGACCTGCTTCCTCTTGTGTTCACTGCAAAGTTGGAACTTTGAGGGGATGACGAGAAATGCCAAGATCCATCCAATCTATGCAGGAAGCGGGCAGCTTCAACGGTTGCCAACGGAGGATTGGTAGGATCTTTTCTGGCTCTATGAATCCTCTTGATCAAGAGGTCATAATCTGCTAATTTCGAACGGGGAAAGGTAGAGGTCTCACAAAAATATAACGATGACGGAATCGCACCCCACCGTGAAGATAGAAACAGAAGGGCTTAATTTTTATTATGGGGCAATCCAAGCCCTCAAAGAGATCGAGATCGTTGTCCATTCTCAGCAGATTACCGCCCTGATCGGACCTTCGGGATGCGGAAAATCGACCTTTCTTCGCGTCCTCAATCGGACGAATGAGCTCATCCCGCACACCCGGATCGAGGGAACAATCACCCTCGATGGCCAGGATATTTATCGGGCGGGCATGGATGTGGTATCACTCAGGCAAAGGGTCGGCATGGTCTTTCAGCGTCCCAACCCCTTCCCCAAGAGCATTTATGAAAACGTCGCCTTCGGCCCCAAGGTGTTCGGGATTCGGACAAAGAGTGAGATTGAGGGACGAGTAGAGCAGAGCCTCAAGTCCGTCTCGATGTGGCGAGAGGTCGCTGACCGCCTTCATCATCGGGCACTTGATCTGATGCTGGGGCAACAACAACTGCTCTGCATTGCACGGGTGTTAGCGGTTCAACCCGAGGTCATTCTGATGGATGAACCTTGCTCTGCCCTCGATCCATTGGCCACGCTCAGGGTTGAGGAGTTGATGCAGGAGTTAA
>Ga0214473_10001639_pt1 | contig 29121 bp, 28 predicted proteins | sample RVTome_7_FD_203509 | JGI IMG/M metagenome (GOLD analysis project Ga0214473, IMG submission 203509) | Soil microbial communities from uranium-contaminated site in the Upper Colorado River Basin, Wyoming, United States - RVT98D197 | ecosystem: Environmental > Terrestrial > Soil > Contaminated >...
CCTTCATGGCGAAGGCCACCGTCCCTCGGAGGTTCTTCTCCCGCTCGGGGTCGTCCGGGAAGGTGCGGTCCTGCCAGATGCGGGTGACCGCCGGGTCGCCGGGGATGCCGAACTGCGCGATGAAGTCGGGCACCACACGGAAGAACCGCGATTCGTCGAAGAACCCGGCCCGCACCAGGTTGAAGAACCGGTCGGCGCCCCGCGGCGCCCAGGCCCGCGTGATCTCGATGACGAAGGGCCCCTTGGTCGTTTCGAACCGGGCCCGGAAGACGTCCGGCGCCCGCGTGGCCCAGAACGGATCGTCGGGCCGGAGGAGCGCGTTAGGGTCGGGCGGACGGACGCACGCCGCCAGCGCGAGCAGCATGAGGGTGGGCACGCCCGGAATCCGCATGGCGACGAGTCTCGCGGCTCGCCCCGGTCCCGTCAATCGCCCGGCGCGAGAGGGCCGGGTCCGGCCGGACGGACCCGGCCCTTTGTTCCGCGTTACCCCCTCGATCCTTCAGTTGATGGCCCTGACCTGGATCCTGACATCGAACTTGAAGTCGGCCGACCCGACCTGCAGGATGTGGTCACCCCACATGTCCGGCCCCAGCAACGTCATGGTTGCCCAACCGTCCTCATTGGGACTCCAGCCCCCGTCATAGTCGCGGGCATACGCCTTCAACTCGAGCTTGGCGGCGCCGAAGTCGAAGGAGTCCGTGTCATACGTCATCTGGAACGAGCTGCCGCAGGTATGGACGTCCCCGACGTCGAACGGCACGTCACCCGATGTTTGCCACCAGTACACGTTGGACCCGTATTGATCGGTGGGCACGTTGATCCGCGTGCCCGGATCCTGGTCATTGACTCGATTCCAGCCGTTGGTCCAGACACCGAACCGGTCCATGTCCACGGTGTTGTCGGCGCCCTCATCGTCGGCCATCATGCAGCGGAATTCCACCGCCGTGACCTGCACCGTCTGTCGGATCTGGAGCGGCCGCACCAGCGTGTACTGGGACGTCAACGTCACCAGCGCGAGCGTGTTGTCCCGAAGGTGACGGAACTTGTAGGCCAGCGGCACACCGGGCGAGCTGGCGCTGAAGTCCCGGCTCGCCTCGATCACGTTCTTGAAGCCCTGGTACCCCGTTTCCAGGTCCTTCAGCCCGGCCGTCGCGCCGCCGTAGACGATGATCTGAATGGACGAGCTTTCCATGACCTCGCTGGCGGTGTATCCGAAGCTCAGCTTCACGTCCACCACACCGCTGTACGCCGCGTTGATCGCCGCCTTCATCTGCTCTTCGGTGAAGTCGGACTCGATGAACATCAGCGCCATCATGCCGTAACTCACGCCGGCCACGTAGATCGGCCGGGAACCCGCCGGCATGGCGGCCGCCACGACATCGACGCCGGTATTGGGTGCGAAGAACGCCTCGAGGCTTGCCGGGGTGTCCATGTCGACCGTGAAGTAGACCTGCCGGTACTTGGCCACGATCTTGGTCTTCTTCGAGGTGCTGTTCCAGTCGAAGCGCGTGTCCAGACTGCCCGCGCCGTAGGAGATGTCGGCGCCCACGGCGAGATCCAGATGGGATTCGTTGAAGACCTGCTGGTACATGAACTCGACTCTCGCGGGCACCGTGGTGCCGGCGGTCATGGCGTCCCTCAGGAGATCGCTGATTCCCTGGCGCACGGTCGACAAGCGGGGATCGCTGACGGTGCGGGTGATCACGGGCCCGGTGCTCGCGGTTTCGAGAGAGAGGGACAGCGTGATCGGCCCTCGCGGAACCGCAATGGGTTCGTATACGAAGTCGTGCGCCCGGTCGCCCTTCACGAGATTGCCGGGCCAGACGATGTCGTCGTTCAGCCCGAGGTAAACGATGCTCTCGATATTGTCCACCACATCGTGCTTTTCGTAGGTAACCCGATAGTCTCCTTCGTCTACGGTGCTGTCTGCCGTGACGCTATGACTGGCCGGCGCCAGGACGTCCACCCTCCCTGCCCTCGCGAGGACCTCTTCGAGGGTTCCTTCCTCGACGTCCGTGACATCGTCACCACACCCCAGCCCAAGAACCGCGAGCGCGCCACCGACGGCAATGAGCCTCCTCACCATGTTCGTGCCCCCTCCCCGATCGAGTTTGTCGGGGACGCGTTGCGCGCCCTCATGGGGCGAAAATAGGAGACTGGGCGTGAAGACCCGGTGAGTTCAGCAATAAGCGAGGGCGCGAGCCGCGCTCGGCGGGATTCGACCCAGAGTACGCATCCGCCGGGCGGTTGCGCACCACGGCCGGAACGCCAATGATGGAGGATGTCCAAACTGCTGGCGCTGGTCGGCGGCACCGTAGGCGGCGCCCTGGGCTGGTGGATCGGGGCCCGCGTGGGCTTCATGACCGCGTTCGTGCTGTCGGTCGTGGGCACCGCGGCCGGCGTGTACGCCGGGCGCCGGATCGCCGCGACCTACACCCCCTGACGGCGGCGACTCCCCGGCCTTAACCTTCGCCCGACCTTTTCCGTCCCCGGCCGGACATGCACGCAGACATCGCGATTCTGGGCGAGCGGCTCCCGCTGATCACCATTTTGCCGTTCGTCTTCCTGCTCCTGGGCATTGCCCTGCTCCCCCTGTTCACGCCCCACTGGTGGGATCGCCACGTGAACAAGGCGGTGGTGGCCGCGGCGCTGTCCCTGCCCGTCGCGATCTACCTCGGGGCCGAGTGGGGACCGGCCGGGCGACATGTCCTGCTGGAAAAGGTGCTGGAGTACCTGTCGTTCATCATCCTGCTCGCCGCCCTGTTCGTGATCACGGGCGGGGTCTACCTCGAGCATTCGCTTTCGGGTACGCCCCTCGTCAACACGGCGCAAATGGCGGTGGGCGCGGTCCTCGCCAACCTGATTGGGACGACCGGCGCCTCCGTGCTGCTGATCAGGCCCCTGCTCCGCGCCAACCGGGCCCGGAAGCGAAAGGCCCACATCGTCATCTTCTTCATCTTCGTGGTCTCGAACTGCGGTGGGCTGCTGACGCCGCTGGGTGACCCGCCCCTGTTCCTGGGCTTCCTCAAGGGCGTCCCCTTCGAGTGGACCCTGCGCCTTTGGAAAGAGTGGCTGCTGGTGAACCTGCTGGTGCTGCTGGTCTTTAACCTGTGGGATCAGTGGGTGCTCGATCGGGAAGAGAAGGAGCAGCCCGGGGCACTGCTCGAAGAGGTCATGCACCACGCCCCCTTCAAGATCCACGGCGTGTGGAACCTGGCGTTCCTGGCCGGCATCGTGCTCACCATCCTGGCGTCGGGCAAGGGGGTCGGGTTCGGCGGCCGGCCCTGGCCGTTCGGCATCCAGGAAGCCATGATGGCGCTGCTGGCGATCACCGCCTACGCCACCACGCCCAAGTCGTACCACAAGAAGAACGACTTCACCTTCCGGCCGATCGCCGAGGTGGCGATTCTCTTCGCCGGGATTTTCGTGACCATGGCGCCGGCCCTGGTGATCCTCAACGCCTGGGGCCACGGCGCCCGAACGGTCCTGGGATCCGCGTTCGGCCTCAGTCAGCCCTGGCATTTCTTCTGGGCGGCCGGGAGCCTGTCGAGCTTCCTCGACAATGCCCCCACCTATCTGACGTTTGCGGCGACGGCCGCCGGCTTGCAGGGCGTGCCGGCGGAAGGACGGTTCCTCGGGGAGTTCCTGGCCCGGGGCGACGCCGCGGCGGCGCTGCTGTCGGCCATTTCCTGCGGCGCGGTGATGATGGGGGCCAACAGCTACATCGGCAACGGCCCCAACTTCATGGTCAAGGCGATCGCCGAGGAGCAGGGCGTGAAGATGCCGAGCTTCTTTGGCTACATGGCGTACAGCGCCGGGATCCTGGTCCCGATCTTCGTGGTGGTCACGCTGGTGTTCTTCCGGGGATAGGGCGGCCGCGCTGCAGGACGAGGGGACCGAGCGTGAGAAAGCGTTCCCGCGATGGGGAACGGATACTAGCGACCGGATCAACCCCGGCGCTACGCCGGGGCGTTCGCGCCCGCCGCGATCTCTACGGCGATTTCCGGGGCGTGCATGAGCGTATGATGCACCGTGCACCCCTCGGCCGCCCGGCGGACGGCGTCCAGATACTTCTCCGGAACGCCACCGGGGATCGTGACCCGAACGTCGAAGCGGGACAGGCGGTGCGGATTAGCCGCACCGGTGGCGCTCACTTCCACCCTGAGGCCCGAGGCATCGAGCTCACGGGTGGCCAGGAACCGCTGGACGTAGAGCGCGACACACGTCCCCAGGGCCGCCGGCACCAGCTCCAGCGGCGTGGGAGCCGTGTCCTCGCCCCCACCCTCGCGGGGCTGGTCCACGGTCAGGGTGTGACCCCGGATGGCGGCGGTGAACCGCGAGCCACCACCCCACGTGACCGTCACGGGCTTCATCGGGAGCCTCCGGCCGGAACGCCGGCCAGGTGCCGGTCGAGCATCTCCCCGAAGAACGCGCTCGGAGCCACGCCCACGACGCCGTCCACCACCTGCCCGTTCACGAACAACACCACCGTCGGGATCGAACGGATCCCGTAGGTCTCGGCCGTCCGCGGATTCTCGTCCACGTTGAGCTTCCGGACCCGCACCCGCCCCGCATAGTCCGTCGCCACCTGTTCGAGCGTGGGCGCCACCGCGCGGCACGGACCGCACCATGGGGCCCAGAAATCCACCAGCACGGGGCCCTCCGCCTCGGTCACTTCCGCGGCGAACGTGGCATCCGTGACGATCATCTCCGACGACATAGCTGTCCTCCCGGCGCCCAGCGCCACATGGATAGTAACATAGCGATGCGACTATGTCAACCACCGGCGAGCCCGCGGACCGGGTGGGCCTCAGCCGCGCGGGTTGGTCCGGGAAACGAGCTCCTGGAGGTACGCCGCCGCTTCCGGGGCGTCTTCCAGCGGGGCCCACGGCGCCCACATCTTGTCCGTGTCCGGATCGTACGGACCGGTCTTCACCTCGAACACCACCGAGTCCTCCGCCAGGGCGACCATCGAGTGGTAGACGCCGGGCTCGATGTCGACGCCCAGGTCGCCGTCGGCCCGCAGGTCCACCGCCCGCCGGATCTCGCCCGCGTCGTCGAACGCGACGCAGCGGATCGCGCCGCGAAGGAGCACGAGGCTCTCGGCCCGCGGCGCGGCGTGCCGGTGGGGACGGATGTAGCTGCCGGGCTGGACGGCGTTCAGCATCCGCTGGAGCACGGCGCCCGGATCCTTGTGCAGGGGCAGGACCATGCGGCGGCGCGGGCTCTCGCGCGACGCCGCGATGGCCCGGGCGATGAGCGGCTCGCCGATGGCGGTGACCGGGCTCCGGGGGGCCTCGAGGGCCCGGCGGGCCGGGGCCGTCAGTTCGAGCCGCCCGCCGGCGCCCCGGGCATGGCGTCCATGTTCATGATGTCGTCCGAGATGAGCCACTGACCATCCACCAGCCGCCAGACGATCACGTACTTCCCGTTCGCCCGCATCTCGGTCATTTCGGGCGGCGCGCCGGAATCCGGCATGATGTGCATGGTGAAGGTCCCGCGCTCGACGCCCACCGGCCCGTTGACCGTGACTCCCAGCCGATTGGTCGTGAACTCGCCGCTCCCCATGCTGAACCACTCGGCGTACTTGGCCCGGATTGCCTCCCGCCCCTGCACCATGGGCTCGCCCTCGGGATACATGCGGGCGTCGGGGGCGTACATCGCGGCAACCGAGTCCGGGTTCTCGTCCGTCGTGAACCGCGTCATGCGCGGCCCGACGCTGTCAAGCATGGCCGTGAACGCCTCGGCCTCCGCGGCCATCCGCGCGTCCTGCTGCTCGGGGGTTTCCGTCGCCTGGCACGCCGCCAGGACCAGCAGGGCTGGTATCATGAACCGACCGTACATATGCGCTCCTGAGCAAGGTGGGTTCCAGCAGGGAAATGTCGCGGGCCGGCGCCATCGCACGCAAGGAACGGCCGCCCGCCGCGAAGGGTAGCACCGCAGGGTCGGGTACGCCCTTGCAGTTTTCTGACACCCGCGCCCCTGTCCCCCGGCTCCGGGGGCACGTACAATGCCACGTCGGAGCACGTATCCATGGTTTCTCTCCGCCCGCCGAGCGACCGACGCCACCGCGTGACCCCGGTGATGGTGCTGCTGCTCCTCACCCTCGGGCTCACCGGCGTGCTGGCCTATCAGGCCGTCGACGCGGCGGCATCGCATCGCAAGACCACCGAGGCCACGCTCGACGACTACGCCATGTTCGCCGCGTGGGAGTTTTCCCGCCTGGCCCGCGGCGAGTTCGAGTACTACCTGTGGGACTTCGCCAAGACGCTCCAGTACTTCCAGCCCGAAGACCCCACCGCGCTCCCGACCACGCACCAACTGACCAAGGCCTGGCACAAGCTGGTGGATTGCGCCGACTGCGCGGGCAGCCATGTCCGCGCCTATTTCGCCGTGGACCTCGAGAGCGGCCGCATGGTGCGGGAGGGCGAGCCGGTCGAGCCGGCGGTCTGGGCGTGGATCGCCGACACGCTCCGCCTCCACGCCGATGCCTACTACTCCAAGAAGTGGAGCCTCGCCCTGGTCCTGGGGCATCCCGGCGGGGTCCGCACCACGGTGGGCTACTACCGGCGGCGGGATGCCTGGGAAAAGCCGACCCGGATCGCCTACGGGTTCGTAGTGAAAGACACGCTGCTGGCCAAGACGCTCGGCTGGCACTGGCAGCACACGGCGCTCCTGCCCACCACGCTCACCGGCGTGGCGCCCAACGACTCGCTGCTGGGCCTCCAGGTGGTGGACGCCGACCGCCGGGTCCTGTTCCGCGGGCAGCGGGAGTTCCCCGAGTACTTCGCCGGCTCGGACACGTTCGGCCTGCAGTTCGGCGGGCTGGTCACGTCGGTCACGCTCAATCCCGATCTCGCGGGCCAGCTGGTCATCGGCGGCCTGCCGCGGTCGCGGATGCCGTTGCTGCTGGGGCTCCTGGGCCTCACCGCGGGCCTCGTGATCATCGCACTCCGGCAGCTGCGCCGAGAATCGGAGCTGGCGCGCCTGCGCTCGGACTTCGTGTCGGGCGTGTCGCACGAGCTGCGCACCCCGCTGGCGCAGATCCGGATGTTCACCGAGACGCTGGTGCTGGAGCGGATCCGCTCGGACGAGGAGCGCCACCGCGCGCTCGACATCGTGAACCGGGAGTCGCAGCGCCTCACCCATCTGGTGGACAACGTGCTCCAGTTCTCCCGGGCCGAACGCGGCACGATGCGCATCGCGACCGAGGCCACCCGGGTGGACCGGCTGTTGGGCGACCTGGCCGACTGCTTTCTCCCGCTGGCCCGCGCCCGGTCGGTCCGGCTGCGCCTCCAGGCCGACCTGCCGGTCACCGCCCCGCTGGATTCGGGTGCCGCCCGCCAGGTGGTGCTCAACCTGCTGGACAACGCCGTGAAGTACGGGCCCCCGGGGCAGACGGTCACCGTCGCCCTGGGCCTCGACCGCGGCGAGGCGGTCATCGCCGTGGAGGACGAAGGTCCCGGCATTCCGGCGGAGCACCGGAGCCGCGTGTGGGAACCGTACTGGCGGCTGCCCCGGGACAGCGCGTCGGCCGTGGGCGGGAGCGGGATCGGCCTGGCCGTGGTGAAGGAGCTGGTCTCGGCCCACGGCGGCTCGGTCGCGGTGGGCGACGCGCCCGGAGCCGGGGCCCGGTTCGAGGTGCGCTTCCCCGGCGCGACTGCCACCTCTACCGCCCCTCCCGCCTCTCCCGCCTCTGCGGCAGCCGCCGTGTCGCCATGACACGGATTCTCGTCGTCGAGGACAATGCCGACCTGGCCTACGGTCTGCGCAACAACCTCGAGATCGAGGGCTACGACGTCGAGCTGGCCGGCGACGGCCCTCGGGGACTGGCGCGGGCCCGGGACGGCCAGCCCGATCTGGTCATTCTCGACCTCATGCTGCCCGGGGCGGACGGGTTCCGCGTGCTCAAGACCCTGCGCGACCATGGGGCCCGCGTGCCGGTGCTCATCCTCACCGCCCGGGGAGAAGAGGCCGACAAGGTGCGCGGCTTGAAGCTCGGGGCCGACGACTACGTCACCAAGCCGTTCGGCGTGCTGGAGCTGCTCGCCCGGGTCGAGGCCCTGCTCCGGCGCGCGCGCCCCGGAAACGGCAACGGCGCCGCGCACGAGGTCTTCCGGTTCGGCGACGTCGAGCTGCGCACGGCGACGCGCGTGGTGCTCCGCGGGGGCCGCGAGGTGCCACTCACGCCCAAGGAGTACGACCTCCTCGTGGCCCTGCTCCGCCGCGGCGGCGCCGTGGCCTCGCGGGTCGAGCTCATGACCGAGGTGTGGGGGTATTCCGCCGCGGTCCTCTCCCGCACCGTGGACACGCACATCGCCGAGCTGCGTCGCAAGCTGGAACCCGAGGGCGCCGGGGAAGCGCACATTCTCACCGTGAGAAAGATCGGGTATCGGTTGGAAACGACGTCCTGACCTTCCCCTGACACCACCCCCACCGGACCACCACCACCCCGGCTCGCGCAAGCAGTAGCGTATCCGCCCATCGTCGTTGGGCGGTCCCATGCGTCGCGTATTCGTCCTGGCCGTGCTGGTCCTCGGGCCCACGGCCCCGCTGTGGGCTCAGCAGGCCTCTCTCGGCGCCCCGACCGCGCCGCCGGTGCCGCTCCGGCGGGCGCTGGCGGCGCTCCGGGTGAGCGGCGGCCCGGTCATCGACGGACGGCTGGACGACTCGGCCTGGGCCACGGCCGAGGTGGCCGGCGACTTCATCCAGTTCCAGCCCAACCCCGGCGCTCCCGCCACCCAGCGGTCGGTGGTCCGCGTCCTGTACGACGACGACGCGGTGTACGTGGGTGCGCGGCTCTACGACACCGCGCCGGACTCGATCGTCGCGCGGCTGGCCCGGCGTGACGACACGGCGTTCTCCGACTGGTTCCAGGTGATGCTGGACAGCTACTTCGACCGCCGCACCGCCTTCGCGTTCAGCGTGAACCCGCGGGGCGTGAAGAGCGACACGCAATTCTCGGAGGACGTCCGGGAGGACGCGGGCTGGGACGCGGTGTGGGACGTCGCCACCGCGATCGACGCCGAGGGGTGGGTGGCGGAGCTGCGCATCCCGCTTTCCCAGCTCCGGTTCAGCGCGGGCGCGGCGGGCGAGCGCACCTGGGGCGTCAACTTCCGGCGCTACCTCGCGCGGGCCGACGAGACGTCCGACTGGTCTCCCGTCCCGCGCGGGGCCGGGGGGTTCGTGTCGGTCGCCGGCGACCTGGCCGGGCTGCGCGACCTCCGGCCGGCGCGCCGCCTCGAGGTCCAGCCCTACGTGCTGGCCGGGGTGCGCCGCGCGCCGGGCGCCGCTGCCGATCCCTTCTACCGGGCCACCGCCGCCACGTCCACCGCCGGCGCCGATCTTCGCTATGGCGTCACGTCCGACCTCACCCTGTCGCTCACGGTAAACCCGGACTTCGGTCAGGTGGAGGCCGATCCCTCGGTGGTGAACCTCTCGGGGTTCGAGACGTTCTTCCCCGAGCAACGGCCCTTCTTCGTGGAAGGCGCCGAGATCTTCCGCCCGGCCTATCCCCAGTTCCCCGCCATTTTCCATACCCGGCGCGTGGGCCGCGCGCCTCAGGGCTCCGCCCCGGGCGGCGCCGCGTTCGCGTCGGCGCCGGACGCCACCACCATCCTGGCTGCGGGCAAGCTCACCGGGAAGACGGGGAGCGGCTGGTCGGTCGGCATGTTCGACGCGGTGACCGGCCCCGAGCGCGCCCGCTTCGCCGATGACTCCGGCTCGGTCGGAGCGGTCCCGGTCGAGCCCACCACCAACTACGGGGCCTGGCGCCTGGCGCGCGACTTCGGCCGGGGGGCGAGCGTCCTGGGCGTGCTCGCCACCACCGTGCATCGTTCCCTTCCGGCCTCGGGCGAGCTCGACTTCCTGCCGCGGTCGGCCTACGTGGTGGGCGTGGACGGCCTGCACCGCTTCGGGAGCGGGCGATACCAGATCGTGGGCTCGCTGTTCGGGAGCCGGGTCGCGGGAAGCGCGGACGCCATCGACCGGGTGCAGCGCTCGCCGGTGCACCGGGCCGACCGCGTGGGGGCCGGCCATCTGGACTACGATCCGTCCGCCACCGCGCTCCGCGGCTACGCCGCCAGCGTCATGGTCGAGAAACGCCAGGGGCATTGGCGGTTCGCGTTCGAGGGGCGGGCCCGCTCCCCCGGCTTCGAGGTCAACGATCTCGGGTTCCTGGGCCGGGCGGACCAGATCTCCGGATTCGGCCACGGCTGGTACGACGGCTACCGGCCGGGCACGCTGCTCCGTCGCTGGCGGGTGGACGTCACCTCGTGGACCAACTGGACCTACGGGGGCGAGCGGCTCTTCACCGGCGTGGAGACCTGGGGCGAGGCGCAGTTCCACAACCGGTGGACCGTGGTGGGCGGGTTCGGCCACGACTTCCCGCGCTGGGATGTGGACGCGCTCCGCGGCGGGCCCGCCGTCCGGGCCGAAGGGTCGTGGTGGCGCTGGTTGCGCCTGTCTACCGACGAGAGTCGCGCGGTGAGCGCCGGCGGGGGCTTTTGGCATTCCGCCGAGCGGATCACCGGCGGCTGGGACGGCGGAGTGGACGCCCACATCCAGCTGCGTCCGTCGGATCGCCTGTCCCTGTCGCTCGGGCCCTCGCTCGGCCGGTCGGTGAACCCCTGGCAGTTCGTGGCGAATCGCGCCGCCCTCGGCGCCGCGCACTACGTCCGGGGCCGGCTGAATCAGACGACTACCTCGCTCACCCTGCGGGCCGGCTACACGTTCACGCCGGAGCTCTCGCTCCAGGTGTACGCCCAGCCGTTCATCAGCGCGGGCGGTTACGGCGAGTTCGCCCGGGTGACGGATCCCGCCGCGGGCGCGTACGCCGCCCGCTTCACCCCCTACGCCGACTCCGAGCTCCGGTACGACGCCGATGCCGGGGTCTACCGGGTGGATGCCGATGCCGACGGCGCCGACGACTTCGCGTTCGGGAATCCCGATTTCACGTTCCGCGAGCTGCGCTCGAACGTGGTGCTGCGTTGGGAGTATCGGCCCGGGTCGGCGCTGTTCGTGGTGTGGAGCCAGGGGCGCTCCCTGGCGGACGACGGAGGCCGGCTGCGGCTCGGTCCGGACCTGGGCGACCTGCTCCGGGCGCCGGGGACCAACACGTTGATGGTGAAGGCGAGCTACTGGATCGGTAGATAGGCGCCCAGTGCTTCTCCCACCGCCGCCCGCGCCGCCGGATCGAGATTCGCCAGCTCGAGCGTGGCCCGGCCCAGGGCCTGGTACAACGGCCGCACGTCGGCCGGCAGGGCCGCGAGATGGGCCCGGACCGTGGCGGCGTCTCCCCGGGCGATCGGACCGGTGAGCGCCGCCGGGCCCTCGTCGGCGACGTTGGCCAGGGTCCCCGCCATGAGCGCGCGCACGCCGCTGCGGGCCGCGTCCTCCGACAGGCCGGCTTCCATCATCAGGCGCTCGGCCACGGCGGCCAGCACCACCAGATAGTTCGACGCCATGGCCGCCGCGGCGTGGTAGCGCGGCTTGCCCGGCCCGGCGAGCACCACGGGGCGGAGCCCGAGGCTCCGGGCCAGCAGCTCGCCCGCCCGCACCGCGCGCTCGTCACCGGTCAGCACGGCCAGCGCGCCGTGCAGTCGGGCGGGCGCGGTTTCCGGCTGGGCAATGGCCTGGAGGGGATGGAAGACGCCGAGGGCGGCGCCGCTCGGCGCCAGCGGCGCGAGCGGGGTTTCGTCGAGCATACCGGAGAGATGCAGCACCACGTGGCGCTCGGTCACGCCGCCGGAGGCGGCCAGCTCGGCGGCCGCCGCCGCGATCGCGCCGTCGCGCACCGCCAGCAGCACGATCTCCACTTCGGCGAGCCAGGGCGGCTGCCCGCCCCAGGAAAGCCGAAGCGGCGGGGGAACCGCTTTCCCCCGCCGCCCGTGCAGCCGCACGTCGTGGCCCGCCTGGGCCAGTGCCAGCGCCAACCCCTGGCCGGCGCGCCCGGGGCCGACGATCCCGACGGCGGTCACCGCCCGGCGCTCTTCTCCGCCTGGGCCGCCAGCGTGAACAGCTCCGCGGGCGACTTGGCCCGCTGGAGCAGCGCGATGGCCTCCCGCACCTGCCGGTCGCGCGCCAGCTGCCGGCCGATTTCCGCCTGGCGGCTGAACACGTACCGCGCGATCTCGTCGCCCAGCTGCTCGTCCAGCAGCTGGCCGGCGCCGGCGAAGACCGAGTCGGGCAGGTCGATGCCCCGCTTCCGCATGTCGCGGATCAGCTGGGCGCGCATGGTCGCCGTCACCCGGAAGGTCGAATCGGTCAACCCGTTTCGGCCCTTCAGGTCGAGGGCGAAGGCGGTGAGCGCGGCCCGGTACTCGGGAACCCGCCGGCCCAGGGCCACCGCGAACGCCTGCTCGCCCGCCGTGAACGTATCGGGCCGCACCACCCGGTCCGGGGTGATGCCGCCGCCGCCCAGCACCACGCGTCCGCCGTCGGTGTGGAACTTGGGCCTGGCCGAATCCGCCGCGACCGTGTCGGCGGCCGCGGTGTCGCCCGCCGCCCGCCGCGCCACGATGGCGGCCGAGTCGCCCGCTTCTTCGGCCGCGATCAGCAGCTCCTCCCGCCGGGCGGAGGGCCGCTCGAGCACCCGTCCGCTGGGCGTGTACCATCGGCCGGTGGTGAGCTTCAGGGCCTGGGGACCGGGACCCAGGTCGAAGACCGACTGCACCAGCCCCTTGCCGAAGGTGGTGGTGCCGACGATGAGGCCGCGGTCGTGATCCTGGAGGGCCCCGGCGATGATCTCGGCCGCGCTGGCGGAGTTGCCGTTCACCAGCACCACCAGCGGCATGTCCGGCCACCGTTGGGCCCGGGTCGCCCGGAACACGCCCGAGGCGCCCGGTGCGCGGCCCCGGGTCTCCACCACGACGTCGCCCCGATCCAGGAACAGGTCGGAGACGGCGACGCCCTCGTTCAGCAGGCCGCCCGGATTGTTGCGGAGGTCGAGCACCAGGGACCTGGCCCCCTGCTGGCGGAGCCGGTCGACTTCCTCGCCCAGCTCGCGGGCCGATGACTCGCTCACCTGCACCAGCCGCAGGTAGCCGATGCCTCCCGGCAGCACCTGGGATCCTTCGACCGAGCGGACATGAATCCGCTCGCGCACGATGGTGAACTTGATGGGCTCGGGAACGCCGGGCCGGGCGATGGTGATGTGGGCCGGATCACCGGGGGCGCCCCGCAGCTTGGAGACCGCCTTGTCCTGCGGCCAGTCGTGGGTGGACTCGCCCTCGACCTCGACGATCCGGTCGCCCGACTGGATGCCGGCCCGCTCGGCCGGAGTCTCCGGCAACGGCGACACCACCTGGATCCAGCCGTCGGAGGCTTCGATTCGGATGCCCAGGCCGCCGTAATTGCCGGTGGTGGACACCGACAGCGCCTCGACGTCATCGGGGCGGAGGAACACGGTGTACGGGTCTTTCAGCTCTTTCAGCAGCCCGTCGATGGCCAGGTCGTAGATCCGGCCTTCGTCGAGCGAGTCCACGTAGTACTCGGAGAGGTACGCGACCACGCTCTCGAAGATCCGGGCCTTCTGGTAGACGTTCGCCGCTCGCTCGCCGCCCCGCTGCAGCAGCCAGCCGCCCGACACGAACGACGCCAGGCCCACGACGCTGAACAGCACCACGTTCCTGCGATTCATGCCATCTCCCCGAGTCCGTGCGTTATTGAACCCGTCCGGCCGCCGTTTGTTTCTCCAGGCGAGGAGCCAGGACGCCCCACGCCGCCGCTTCGACCTCGCCCGCCGGCAGGGCGGCGTCGAGGTGGACCACAGTGGGCCCCTGCACCGCCCGGAAGAAGGCCGCCGCCCGCTCGTGCACGCCCGCGTCCGCCCGCTCCAGCCGGTCCGACACCTTGCCGCTGGCCGTCTGCCGGGCCAGGCCCAGCGCCGGCGGCAGGTCGAGCACCAGGATCAGGTCGGGCACGAGCCCCCCGGTGGCCAGCCGGTTGGCGGCGCGCACCACCGCGCCGTCGAGCCCGCGGCCGGCGATCTGATAGGCCTCGGTCGAAAGATCGAACCGGTCGCTCACCACCACGCGGCCGGCGGCCAGGGCCGGCCGGAGGCGCTTGGCCACCAGATCGGCGCGCGCCGCCAGCAGCAGAAACAACTCCGCCGCCGGGCCGGCGTCCATCCCGTGATCGAGGAACGCGTGCCGCGCCGCCTCGGCCACCGGGGTGCCGCCCGGCTCGCGCGCTTCCAGCGGGTCGTAGCCGGCCGCCGCCAGGCGGCGGGCCAGGGCCCGCGCCAGCGTCGTCTTGCCGGCGCCGTCCGGCCCCTCGATGGATACGAACAGCCCCAGCACGCGCCGTCAGCTCAGCGTGATGATGGGACTCGCGGAGCCCTTCTTGATCCCTTCCAGAATCTGCTCGTTCACCTGGAGCATGAGCTTGTCGAAGTTGGATTGGGCGGCCACCACCGACTGGTAGCGGCTGTCCGCTTGAATCAGGCCCAGCAGGTCGTTGTACTCGCCGACCAGGGTCTCTGGAGGCTCCTGCTCCGACGCGGCCGTTCGCTCGAGCTGCTCGGCCAGGGCGTGCAGCCGGCTCATGCGTTCCTGCAGCTCCGCCTGGTCGCGCACCTGCTCGTGCGCCCGGCGCAGCGCCTTGTATTCGTCGCTCTGGCCGATGAGGCGGCCCAGGTCAACGGCCTTTTCCGCGATCACCCGTCCTCCCGGGTCGCAAGTAGGTACCGGTGGCGACCGAAGAGGTCCTCCTCCAGCCGCGCGTCCCCCCAACCAAGGGCGCGCGCCAACGCCTGGGCGGCGGCCGCTCGTCGGGAATCTATCTCGATCGCGATCAGGCCGCCCGGGGCGACGGAGGCCCGCCCCGCCCGGAGCAGCAGGCCGGTGGGCCCCAGGCCGTCGTCCCCGCCCACCAAAGCGGCGCGCGGCTCCCAGTCGCGGACCCCGGGCTCCAGCCCTTCCCACTCGTCGGCGCTGACATAGGGGGGATTCGACACCAGGACGTCCACCGTTTCCCCCCGGAGGGGGGAGACCAGGTCCCCCTCACGGAACTCGACCGGCGCGGGCGGCCGGACCCGCGCGGCGTTCGCCCGCGCGACATCGAGCGCCTCGGCCGACAGGTCCGTCGCGACGATCCGGGCGAACCGGCCCTCCACCGCGAGGCTCAGCGCGATGCACCCGCTCCCGGTCCCGACGTCCGCCGCGACGCCCCACCGCCCCCGCTCCCGGGCCCAGGCCAGGACCCGGTCCACCAGACCTTCGGTCTCGGGCCGAGGGATCAGGACCCGCCGGTCCACCAGGACCTCGAGCGTCCGGAAGGCGGCGCTCCCGGCGGCGTAGGCGAAGGGCATGCCGGTCAGCCGGTCGGCCACCGCCCGCTCGAACCGCGCCACCAGATCGGCCGGCGGGGCGCGATTCGCGCTGACCCACGCCTGGCCGGCGGGGACCCCGGCCACGGCCCCCCACAGGCGCCAGGCCCCGCGCCTGGGCTCCCGGAAGCCCGCGGCGGCGAAGCGGGCCGCGGCCTCGGCGACAACCGCCGCCGTCATGCCGCCCCCCGCTCCGCCCGGCGGGCGGTCTGGAGCGCGGCGATGAGGTCGGCCAGCTCGCCATCCAGGACGTCGCTCAGCGAATGGACGGTGAAATTGATGCGATGGTCGGTGACACGGTTCTGCGGGAAGTTGTAGGTCCGGATCTTGGCCGACCGGTCGCCCGTGCCCACCATGGCGCGCCGCTCGCGGGCGCGGGCCGCTTCCTGCTCGGCCAGCATCCGGTCGAGGAGCCGGGCCCGCAGCACCTCGAGCGCTCGGAGCTTGTTCTGGAGCTGGGATTTCTGATCCTGGCACTGCACCACCAGCCCGGTGGGCAGGTGGGTCACCCGCACCGCGCTGTCGGTGGTGTTGACGCTCTGCCCTCCCGGCCCCGAGGAGCGGAAGACGTCGATCTTGAGATCCTTGTCCTCGAGCTTGACGTCGATTTCTTCGGCCTCGGGCAGGACCGCCACGGTGGCGGCGGAGGTGTGGATCCGGCCCTGCGCTTCCGTGGCCGGCACGCGCTGCACCCGGTGGACGCCCGACTCGTGGCGCAGGGCCCCGTAGGCCCGCTCGCCCCGGACGGCGAAAATCGCCTCGCGGATGCCGCCCATGTTGCCGGGGTGAAGTTCCAGCATTTCGACGGTCCAGCCCCGCCGTTCGGCGAACCGGGTATACATGCGGAGCAGGTCGGCCGCGAACAGGGAGGCTTCGTCGCCCCCGGTGCCGGCCCGGATCTCCACGATGACGCCACGATCGTCCAGCGGATCGGGCGGGACCAGGAGCTCTTCCAGCTCGCGCTCGGCGGCCTCGGCCTCCGGACCCAACCGTTCCAGGTCGGCCCGCGCCAGCTCGGCCAGGGCCGGATCGGTGTCCCGGGCGAGCTCGCGGGCCTGCCGGAGGTCGTCGGTGAGCTTCTCGAGGCGGCGGGCCGTCTGGCGGATGCGGTCGAGCCGGACGTGCTCCCGCCCGAGGGTCTTGAGCTTCTGGGGGTCACGCGCGACGACCGGACTGGCCAGCTCCCGCTCGACGTCGTCCGCGCGCGCCAGCGCCGCGGCGAGTCGCGCGTCCACGGGTCAGGCTCCCTGCGCGGCGCCGCTCCGGCTGTAGCGCTTCTGGAACCGCTCGACGCGGCCCGCCGTGTCCACGAGCTTCTGCTTGCCCGTGAAGTAGGGGTGGCACTTGGCGCAAATCTCGACGTGGATGTTGGGCGTGGTGGAACGCGTCTCGAACGCATTCCCGCACGCGCACACCACCCGGGCGAGCTGGTAGGTGGGGTGAATGCCCTTTTTCACGATCGACTCCCGCGGTTGTTCGGTCCGGCTCGAAGCATGGAAGTATAACCGCGGCAGGGACTTGAGGGCAAGCTCCCCACTCCCGATTTGATTGACATGCCTCCGACGAAGGCATAATCTTGGCACGTTGCGAAGCCCACCGTGCCGTGCCCGAGCGAGGCGACCGCCATGAGCGTGGCTCAAACCCTGCGCGGGGTGCCCTTGTTCGCGCACCTGGGGGACGAGGAGCTGGCCCGTCTTACCGGGGCGGTGCGCGAGCGCACGTATCCGAAGAACAGCGTCATCGTGTTCGAGGACGATCCGGGCGACGCGCTCTACCTGGTGGTGGGCGGCCAGGTCAAGGTCGTCCTGATCGGCGAGGACGGGAGGGAAGTGATCCTGTCGGTGCTGGCCCAGGGGGATTTCTTCGGCGAGATGTCGCTCATCGACGACGAGCCGCGCTCGGCGCACGTGATCGCGATGGAAGACGCCCAGCTCCTGGTGCTCCGGCGGGAGGACTTCCAGCGGGCGCTGGAGCAGTACCCGCGCATCGCGCTGGGCCTCCTGCGCGCCCTGTCCCGTCGGCTGCGCCGGGCGGACGACAAGATCGGCGCGCTGGTGCTGCTGGACGTTCTGGGGCGGGTGGCGCGGGTGCTGCTCGAGCTGGCGGACGAGAGCGGCGGCGACCTGATCACCAAGCGGGTCACGCATCACACGCTGGCGCAGATGATCGGCTCGAGCCGCGAGACCGTCTCGCGGACCATCCGGGAGCTGGCCGACCGCGGCCTCATCGAGGTCAGCCGCAAGGGCATCCGGATTGCAGATCGGACGGCGTTGCGGGCGGCGGCCAAGCTCTCGTGAGCCCCGTCACCCGGGGCCGGTGAGGGGCCCGCTTGCCCCCGTCTTCGTGGAGCGCGTACGTTGGATGCATCTGATCGAGCGAGCGGGCCCGTGAGCTACCGGATCACCATCTGGGGCGCCCGTGGCTCGATTCCGACACCCGGACCGCAGACCGCGCGCTACGGTGGCAACACCCCGTGCCTCACGGTCGAGACGGACGGCGCGGGCGGGCCGCACTTGGTCGTGCTGGATGCCGGAACCGGGATCCGGCCGGCGGGGCGGGCGCTGGTGGAGGCGCGGCAGGGACCGCTGGTGGTGGATCTCCTGGTGTCGCATACTCACTGGGACCACATCCAGGGGCTGCCGTTCTTCGCGCCGCTGTTCGACGAGCGCAGCGAGGTGCGGATCTGGGGCCCCAAGCAGGGCTCGGTGGACCTGGAGCGGATCCTCCGGGATCAGATGAACCCGGTGGTGTTTCCGGTCCCGCTGGAGCAGCTGGACGCCAAGCTGACCGTTACCCACGTCGAGCCGGGGAACTTCGAGGTGGGGGGCTTTGGCGTGCGCGCCATGACGCTCCGCCACCCTGGCACGACCTTCGCGTACCGTTTGCTCCCTAAGGGCGGGGGGCCGACCGTGGTCTACGTGACCGACAACGAGCTCGGCTCCGGGGGCGCCTATCATGAAGGGCCCCGGTGGCGGCGGGACCTGATCGGGTTCGCCGAGGGCGCGGACGTGCTGATCCACGATGCCATGTTCACCACCGAGGAGCTGGACCGGCATCGCGGGTGGGGGCACTCGTCGCATGCGGAGGCGGTGACCCTGGCCGCCGAGGCCGAGGTGAAGAAGCTGGTGCTGTTTCATCACAAGCCGGAACGCCACGACGCGGGCATGGACGCCCTCGTGGCTCAGGCCCGGACCCTGGCGGCCGGGATGGCGCGGGATCTGGCCGTAGAAGCGGCGGTCGAAGGCGTGACACTTTTCCTTTAGCGGAGGCGTGGATATGCGCAGGCGGTCCCTTCTCTCTCTCGCGGCAGCGGCGGGCCTGGTGCTGGTCGTCGCCGGGACGGCCGGCGCGCAGGACCGGCGGCCCGGGGTCGGCGTGCTGCCGTTCGACAACGGCGGGTCGTACGGCGCGGAAGCCGAGGACTACGACGCGCTCTCGGTCGGCGTCCAGCAGATGCTCATCACCGAGTTCACCCAGAACGCCGGTCTGCGGGTGGTCGATCGCTCCCAGCTCAAGCGGCTGATGGAGGAGCAAGACCTGGGGGCGTCGGGTCGGGTGGACGCCCAGACGGCCGCCCGCCTCGGCAAGCTGGTGGGCGCCCGATACATGATCACCGGCGGCTTCACGGACAACCACGGCAACATGCGGTTGGACATCCGGGTGGTGAACACCGAGACCTCGGAAATCGTCCGGGCGGACAAGGTGGAGTTCAAGCGGGACGACCTGTTCCCGGGCATCGTGAGCGCGGCTCAGAAGATCACCCAGGGGCTCCAGCTACCCGGCCTGGCCCAGGCGGCCCAGCAGCAGCGGGAGGACCACGCCCGCGCCGCCCCGCCCGAGGCGGTGAAGCTCTACACCCGCGGCCTGCTGTACGCCGACCGGGGTGACACGGAGCGCGCCCGGGAACTGTTCAGCCGGGCCAAGGAGCTGTTCCCCGAATACACGGAGGCGGACGTCGCCCTGAAGCAAATCTCGGGCTGAGGTCCGCGCGGGTGGTGACCGCGCCGGTCGCCGCGGTGGGACGCGGAATGGCGCGTCGGCTCGCCCGCATGGGCGCGCTGGCGCGCTTTTTCGTGCGCATCCTCCGGGGGTGGACCACGCTTCCGCGCGAGGGCCGGCGGGTGGTGAACCGGGTGCTGGTGAACCAGGTCTGGTTCACGGCCCTCCAGGCCATCCCCATCATCATCGTCCTGGCCGGCATCCTGAGCTACCTGGTCATCTCCCAGGCCATCCGCGAGCTGGGCCGGATCAACGCCACCGAATTGCTGGGCACCCTCATGGTGGTGGCCATCGTGCGGGAGCTGGGCCCCCTCCTCACGGCGCTGGTGGTAACCGGGCGCTCGGGCACGGCCATCGCCACCGAGCTGGGCACCAACACGGTGATGGGCGAGGTGCACGCGCTCGAGGGCATGGGCATCGACCCGGTGCACTACCTGGTGCTGCCGCGGTTCGGCGCGGCCATCATCTCGGTGTTCGGGCTGGTGCTGGTGTTCGATCTCGTGGCCATCGTGGCCGGGCTGATCGCGGCGTCGGCCAGCGGCATGAGCAGCGCCCGCTATTTCGACATCGTGCTGCGGTCGCTCACGCTGCACGACGTCTGGCTCACGGTCGCCAAGGGCCTGGTGTTCGGCGCGGTGATCGGGATCGTGCCGAGCTACCACGGGCTCTCGGTCCGGGGCGGTCCCACCGGCGTGCCGGTGGCGTCGAGCCAGGCGGTGGTGGGCAGCATGGTGCTCATCTTCATCTGGTCGGCCCTGTTCGTGCTGGTGCTGCAGTGACCGCCCCGCCCCTCGCGTTCGAGGCCGTGGTCCCGCCCGGCGGGGCCGGCCCCGGGGTGTCGTTCACCGTCCGGGCCCACGAGGTGGTGGCGGTGATGGGCGACGCCGGCACCGGGGTCCAGCGCCTCGGTCCCATCGCGCTGGGGCTGGAGCCGCCGGCGGCCGGGCGCTCGCTGATCTACGGCGAAGAGGTGGGACGCCTGCCGCGCCCCGATGCGCTCGCCTTCCGCCGCCGCGTGGGATACGTTCCCCAGGGCGACGGGCTGCTGCAGAACCTCTCTCTGGCGGACAACGTGGCCCTGCCGCTGCGGTTCGGCAGCGCGCTGTCGCCGCGGGAAATCGAGAGCCGGCTCCGGATCATGCTGGCGGCGGTGCGCCTGACGGACGCGGCGGGCCTCCGCCCCGCGGCGGCCAACGACGAGCAGCGGCGCCGTGCCGCCCTGGCCCGGGCGCTGGCCTTCGACCCCGATCTGGTCATCCTGGCGCAGCCGTTCGACGGGATCGGGGCGCGGGCGGCGGCGGAAATCCTGGAAGTGGCCCGCGGCGGCGACACCCCCGACGGCGCGCGGCGCGCGGTGTTTCTCACGGGCCAGATGCTCCCCGAGCGCCTCCGGGCGCGCGTGGACGTCCGGTACCGCATCGCGGGCGGAAGCCTGCGGCAGGAGCCCTGAGTTCCCGTGGACACGCAACGCACGGACTTCTTCGTCGGCTTGTTCATCCTGGTCGCCGTCGGTGTGGTGGCCGGCATGGGCATCGTCACCAGCGGTCTGGGCGAGAAGCGGATCGACGTGTACCTGCGGGCCGCCTCCGCCCAGGGGCTGAGCCAGGACACCCGAGCGGTCCTGGGCGGTCTCACCATCGGGCGGGTGCGCGAGATCAGCCCGGTGGTGGATTCCACCACCGGCGCCATCTCCTTCGTGGCCCGCCTGTCGCTCCAGGAGCGGTTCCCCAACGGCACCCGGCTGGTTTTGCCGGCCGGGACCCGCGCCGTGATCTCGCAGGCCAATATCCTGGCGCCCGCGCAGATCGACCTGGTCTTCCCCGAGCAGCCGGCGCCGGGCCGGCACCTCGAGGCCGGCGACACGCTGGCGTCGGAACGGCCCCGCTCGATGATGGACGCGCTGCCCGAGATCGCCGAGGACGTGCGCCGTGAGCTCCGCACCACGCTCGAGGGGACGCGCGCCCTGATCGCGCGGTCCACCCAGGCGGTGGAGCAGACCCACCAACTGCTCGCGACCAACGGTCCCCTGCTCTCCGACGTGCTGACCCGCCTCGCCGCCACGCTCGAGCGCACCGACGGCCTGCTGGCCGAGGTGACCCCGCGCGTCGGCCCGCTGTCCGACAGCGTGAGCCTGGTGCTGGCCGACACCCGCCGGGCGCTGGCCCGGGCGGATTCCCTCCTGCTCCTCGTGGGCGGTATCGCCGGGGACAACCGGGCCACGGTGCGAGAGCTGTCGGAGCGGCTGCTGCGGGCGGCCGTCGTCCTCGAGCACTTCAGCGACCAGGTGAGCCGGCGCCCGCTCCGCCTGTTCACCGGCGTGCGCCCGCCCGCCGACAGCGCCCGGCCCGACAGCACCCGGGGCGGATCATGAGATACCGTCTGCTGTACGCCGCGACCTTCGACCCGGCCCCCATGGCCGCGGCGCTGGCCGCCGAGCACGTGGACGTACAACGGATCACCATGCCGGGCGAGCTGTCGGTGGGCGACGCGCCGACGGCCCTGGTGCTGGACGCCGAGAGCCGGAGCCGGTTCCCGGTCGCGGCCCTCCGGACGTTCGTGGACCAGGGTGGGGCGGTGGTGGCGCTGGGCGGGCCCAACGAGCCCGACCTGCCCGAGACGGTCCCGCCCGAGCTGGTGTCGGCCTTCCTGCCCCGGCCGCACGGCCGCCGGCAGCTCCTGGTGGCGCTGCGGTCGGCCTATCGTGAATCGGTGGCCCGGTCGGAAGCCACGCGGTCGCGCCACGAGGCGGCCAACCGGACCCGCGAGCTCACCGAGCTCACCCGGATCGGCATGGCGCTCTCCACCGAGCGCAGCCTGAACACGCTGCTCGAGCTGATCCTGTCCCAGGCCCGCGTGCTGACCGACGCCGACGCCGGCAGCCTCTACCTAGTGGAGCGGCCCGAGGACGCGCCGCGGCGGCTCCGGTTCAAGCTGACCCAGAACTTCTCGCGGCCCGAGATCCCGTTCATCGAGTTCACCATCCCGTTCGACAAGGCGAGCATCGCCGGGTACGTGGCCTCGACCGGCGCGCCGCTGGTGCTGGATGACGCTTACCAGCTACCGCCCAACGTGGAGTACTCGATCAACCGGTCGTTCGACGAGAAATACGGCTACCGCACCAAGTCCATGCTGACGCTCCCCATGAGCGATCACAAGGACCAGGTGATCGGGGTCCTCCAGCTCCTCAACCGGAAGGCGACCTACCAGCAGCGGCTCACCACGCCGGCGGACTTCGAGACCACGGTGGTGCCCTTTTCACCCCGGACGGTCGAGCTGGTGTCCGCGCTGGCCGGCCAGGCGGCGGTGGCCATCGAGAACAGCGAGCTGTACGAGAGCATCGAGCGGTTGTTCGAGGGCTTCGTGCGCGCGGCGGTCATCGCCATCGAGCAGCGCGATCCCACCACGTTCGGCCATTCGGGGCGGGTCGCCTCCATGACCGTGGGGCTGGCCGAGACGGTGGACCGTGCCGGCGACGGGGCCTACAAGCAGGTCTCGTTCAGCGGCCCGGAGCTGCGCGAGATCCGCTACGCCGGCCTGCTGCACGACTTCGGCAAGGTGGGCGTGCGGGAGCAGGTGCTGGTCAAGGCCAAGAAGCTCTACCCGCCCGACCTCGCCCTGGTGCGGCAGCGCTACGCGTTCATCCGGCGCACCGCCGAGCGGGACTTCGAGCGCCAGCGGGCCGACTACCTGGAGCGGCAAGGGCAGAAGGACTACCAGGCGTTCATCACCGAGCTCCGCCGGGCCCACGACATGCGGCTCGAAGAGCTGGACCGGTTCATGAAGCTGGTCCTCGACTCCAACGAGCCCACCGTGCTGCCGGAGGGAAGCTTCGAGGAGCTCTTGCGCCTCTCCGAGCGCACCTACGAGGACCTCGAAGGCCGGGAGCAGCAGTTCCTGACCGACGACGAGATGCGGTTCCTCACCATCCGGAAGGGCAGCCTGGACGAGCAGGAGCGGCTCGAGATCGAGAGCCATGTGTCGCACACCTACCGGTTCCTGCTGCAGATCCCGTGGACCAAGGAGCTGCACAACGTCCCGTTCATCGCCTACGGGCACCACGAGAAGCTGAACGGCCGGGGCTACCCGCGAAAGGTGAACGCCGACCAGATCCCCATTCAGACGCGGATGATGACCATCTCGGACATCTTCGACGCGCTCACCGCGTCGGACCGGCCCTACAAGCGGGCGGTGCCGATCCCGCGGGCGCTCGACATCATGTCGGAAGAGGTGAAGGACGGGATGCTGGACGCCGAGCTGTTCCGGCTGTTCACCGACGCGAAGGTCTTCGAGAAGGTGAACGACACCGACTAGACCCCGCCCACCAGCAGCATCTCCGTCCGGGCGCACGCCTGGCGAATGGCCTTGGCCGGCCGGTAGTCGGCGGAATCCCACCACTCCTTGGCGCGCGCGACCGACGGGAACTCCAGCACTACCACCCGGTGCGGCGTCGCGTGCCCCTCCAGCATTTCGACCGGCCCGCCGCGCACCAGGTAGCGGCCGCCGTGGGCGACAACCGTGGGCGCGGCGAGGCGCCGGTACTCCTCGTAGCGGACGGGGTCGGTGATGTCGATGTCAACGATGACGTAGGCTGGCATCCAGCCCCACCTCTCGCAGCAATGCGCCGAACCGCGGGTCCGACCGGAGGGGATCCAGCCGCGGGTTGTTGAGCAGCAGGCAGATCTCGTCGGCGCGACGGCGGCGCGCCGTGGCCAGCCATGCGAACGCGGAGTCCGGCTCGCCCAGGGCGACGTAGATCTCCGCCAAGGCCGCCGGGGATACGTAATGTTCTCCGGACAGCACATGCAGGCGCGCGAGCAGGCGGCGGGCTTCGCTTGTGCGCCCCGCTCGGGCGGTCGCCACCGCCAGGGGCTGCAGGCCCTGGCGGCCACCGGTGAGATCCAGCGCCTGCTGGAACTCGCCAAGCGCCGCCCGGTAGTCCCCCTGCTCGAGCAGGGCCCACCCCAGCCCGATGTGCGCCTGGGTAAAGCGCGGGTCGAACTGCAGCACCATGCGATACTGCGCGACGGCCTCCCCGTACCGGCGGGCGTAGTAAAGGCGGAGCCCCACGCTCGTCCCGGTCATGGGTGAAAGCGGGTCGAGTTCGTGCGCCCGCCGAACCGAGGCGATGGCCTGGTCGTTGCGCCCGATGATCTCGAGACCGACGGCGTACCACTGATGCGCGGTGGGGTAGCTGGGGTTCAGGGCGATGGCGCGCTCCAACTCGGCAATCTTGGCCAACCACTGCCAGTCGTAGCGTCCCAACACCACACCCAGGGCGGCGTGCGCCTCCGCCAGCGTGCTGTCGATCTCCAAGGCGCGGAGAGCCGCCGCCCGCGCGCGGGGGTAGGCCTCCTCCGACGGCACCAGGGACTGATGCCCGAGGATGATGTACGCGTTGGCCAGGCCCGCCCACGCCAGGGCGAACGTCGGATCGCGCGCCACCGCCAAGTCGAAGGACCGGATGGCGACCCACGTTCCTTCTTCGTCCCGCCGGTTCCAGGCGTACCGCCCCCGCAAGTAGAGACGAAACGCCTCGAGGTCCGCCGTGTGGCCCCCCGCGGCCCGTGGCCGGTCCTCCCCGGTGAGTCGAAGCTGGAGGCCGTCCACGACTTGTTCGGCGATCTCCTCCGGCATCGCCAGCAGTCCGGCTGCCGGTCGTACATACCGCCCGCTCCACAACTCGGCACCGTCGGCGGTCCGCACCAACTCCGTGCGGATGACCAACCGGTCGCCGAGCTCTTCGGCTTCCCACCGCAGCACGGCGTCCACCCCCAGCGTCCGTCCCGCCTCGCGCGGCTCGACGGCGGCACCCTTGTAGCGGAACACCGTGCTGGGCGCGAGGACCCGGAGCCGAGGCGTCCGGGACAGGCTGTGGATGACGCTCTCGGTAATCCCGTCCGCCAGGTACTCGACGGCGGAATCGGGGCGGAGGGTCTGGAGCGGCAGCACGGCAATGGACCGGATGGACGGCGATCGCCCCTGGGACACGACGACCACCGTCGCCACCACCAGCGCCGCCACGCTGAGGACCACGGGAAGCCGACGAGGCGCGCGGACGGCGGCGGGCGTCGAGAGCGGCGCCCGGCCGTCGCGTCCGGCCGGCGATCCCAACGCGGGCTCGGGCTGGGTCCGCGCGCGGACACTTCGCACCAGCGCCTGGGTCTCGGGCGACGGCGCGGCCTCGAAATCCTGCTGGAGCCGGCGGGCGAACTCCTCATACGCGTTCAGCGCCCCGGCCCGATCCCCCAGCTGATCGAGAAACGCGATGAGCCGCGTCAGTCCGCCTTCGTCGGCCGGCGCGAGGCTCGCGGCCCATCGCGCAAACGTGGCCGCCTCGCTTCGGGCACCGCCCGTCCGGCGCTCCTCGGCACATCGCCAGATCGCCTCGGCCGCCCGGCGGCGCAGGGAAACCCGCTCCTCCTCCAGCCAGCGCTCGAATTCCGGTCCCGCGTCGGCGACGTACAGACCATCCAACAGGTCACCGCGGTACAACGCGAGCGCGTCCACCGATCGCCCGGCGTCACACTCTCGAGCGAACGCCACCGCGTCGCACGCCAGCCGGGCGTGGTCGACTCCGATCTCCTGTTCACCGCGGGTCACGATGACGCCATCACCCAGCACGCGGCGGAGAAACCGGAGCGCCTGCCGCAGAGCACCTCGGCCATGCTCGCCGTCGAGGTCAGGCCAGAAGAGCGCGAGCGTGGTGTCGCGACGGCGGTACCCGGACGGACCCGCCAAGGCGACATAGGTGAGGAGGGCGAAACGCTTGGGCTGTACCAGGATGGGGCGCAGCTCGCGACCGTCCGCGCCCCTGAGGTCCACGCCGCCGAACGTCCGTAGGCGGATCACGCGGACGGAATCACGCTGGCGTCACACGTGGATCACTGCGGGTCCATACCATGCCGACATCCCTGACGACTTCAAATGTATCCCCGGCGGACCTCGCCGCCAGGGCGACGCGATCGGGGAATACCGCGACCTTGGAGGAACCATGCGCTCATCGACACGTCACTTCTGTGCGGCAACGCTCGCGCTCGCTGTCGTCGGCTGCACCGGGGCAGCAGACGGCCCCGCGGCCCCGTCGTTCGTGATCAGCGACCCGGACCTGCCCCAAGTCAACCTGGACGTTCTGCTGCACGGCGAGGGACGCGGCTTCATCCACTTCCGCCAGCCGGCCGACGAGGACGTCATCGCCTTCTTGGACACGCGGGTCCAAGGCCTGTCGCCCCATACGAGCTACCTGCTTCAGCGAGCCGTGGACGTGGTGGTAGACGACGACTGCACGAGCGCGGCCTGGCTCACCCTGGGCAAGGGGCCCACCCCGCAGGCGATTCTCACCGACGGCCAGGGGAGCGGCCAGGAGCAATTGTGGCGCTCCCTTTCGGGCGTGGGTTCGATCTTCGACATTCACTTCCGGGTGATCGACGCGACGACCGCGGCGGTGGTTCTGCAGAGCGAGTGCCATCAATTCGTGATCAGCCAGTGACTCGCCTCCCGTAAGGCCACGGCTCGGCCATCTGCCGCGTGAAGCGGCGCCCGAGGTCGTCTTCGACGACAGTTGGCCGAGCCGCGGCTTCACGCCGCGCTCCCGCGCGAGGAGCGGGACTCATTCACTCGGCCGGGCGACGCCCCATCCCCCACCCCCTGGCGTCTCGATGCGCAGCACGTCGCCCGGCTTCAACGAGAGCGCCGCTCGCCCGCCGATCGGCCGCCCATTGAGGCTGTTGGCGCCGGGCGCCCCCGGCGCGCCCCCGGCGGCGCCCTGCGGGGCGTGACGGCGCCGCTCCGAGATGAGACTCACCTCCACCGGCTCGAGCGCCTCGTACTCCCGCACCACGCCCTCGCCCCCCGGGTGACGCCCGGCGCCTCCGGACCCGCGTCGGAGGGCATACGCGCGAATGCGCATGGGATGATCCAGCTCGAACGCCTCGATGGGGGTGTTCCGGGTATTGGACATGCCGACGTGCACGCCCGACGGCCCCGGCCCCCGGGCCGACGCGCCCTGCCCGCCGCCCAACGTTTCATAGTAGGTCCAGCCCGCGCCGCCGAAGACCACGTTGTTCATGGTGCCCTGCCCCTGCGCCGGAACCGGGGCGCCCCGGGCCAGCGCCAGGAAGAGCAGGTCGGCGATGCGCTGCGAGGTCTCCACGTTCCCCGCCACCACCGCGCTGGGCCACTGGGCGTGGACCAGGCACCCCGGCGGCGCCTCGACCGTGACCACGCGCTGCACCCCGCCGTTGGTGGGGACGTCGGCCTCCACCAGGCAGCGCACCACGAACAGCGCGGCCGACCGGGTGACGCTCACGGGGCAGTTGACGTTTCCCGGGACCGCCGCCGAGGTGCCGGTGAAGTCGCAGTGGAGCCGGCCGCCCCGCACCGTGACCGCCACCCGCAGCTCGACGTCCCGGTCACCCACGCCGTCGCCCTCCAACCAGTCGCGCGCCTCGTACCGGCCGTCCGGCACCGCCCGCGCGAGCGCCGCGACGGCGCGCCGCTCGGCGTAGTCGAGCAGGTCGCGGGCCGCACCGTCCACGTACGTCCGCCCCCAACGCGCCACCAGCGCCCGGTAGCGGTCCGCCCCCCGCTCGCAGGCCGCGAGCTGGGCCGCGAGATCCCCCCGACGCATGTCCGGGGTCCGCACGTTGGCCAGCAGGAGCCGCTCGAGCTGCCGATCCACCCGCCCGTCCCGGGCCCAGCGCACCGGCGGGATGACGATCCCCTCGTCGTACACGGAGCGGGAGTCGGGCGGCATGCTGCCCGGCCGCGTCCCCCCGACGTCCGAATGGTGCGCCCGGACCACCGTGTAACCCGCCACGCCGCCCTCGAGCGCGATGGCGTGGATCAGAGTGATATCGGGCAGATGGGTGCCGCCGGTGTAGGGATCGTTCAAGATCCAGGTGTCGCCCGGCGCGGGATCGAGCGCCCGCACCGCCGCCACCGACTCGGGCATCGCCCCCAGGTGCACGGGGATGTGCGCCGCCTGCGCCACCATGGCGCCCTCGGCGTCGAACAGCGCGGCCGACGCGTCGCGGCGCTCGCGGATGTTGGGGGAAAAGGCGCTGGCCACCTGGACGGCGCCCATCTCCTCCGCCACCCCGGCGAACGCGTGGGCCATGACTTCGAGGCCGATGGGGTCAAGCATGGGCGGTTGAGCGGTTGAGCGGTTGAGCGGTTGGTTCGACGATCAGGGCTCCCGTTTCGTGGGCCACCGCCGTCCACCCGGCCTCGATCCGGACGGTCGCGTCTTCGAGGGGGAGGGTCGCGGGTCCGGTGAATCGTTCGCCCACCGCGAACCGCTCAACCGCCCAACCGCTCAACCGCTGATCCGGTCCCGCCACCCGCCCGACGACTCGTACGTTGACCACCTCGACGTCCCGCCCCGTGTCGGCGTATCCGAACTGAAGGGCGTGGGCCCGGTGGAAGCCCGCCGCGACGCCGGCCGTCCCGCCGTCGGCCGCGACCGACAGCTCGTAGCCTTGCCCGGGGTAGCGGCACTCGGCGATCCGCGTGACCGTGGCCTCCGCCAGCTCGCCCCGCACCGCGTGCTCCACCGGCGCGAACGCGGCGTCCCAGTCGGACCGGCCGAGCGCGCCCGCCATCCGGTGCACCGACGCCACGTGCTCCACCCGCGCCGGCGCCACCGCGAGCCCCAGGGCGGACAGGACCCCCGGATGCGGCGGGATGGCCGCGCGGCGCATCCCCAGGCTCTCGGCCAGCCGGCAGGTGAACAGGGGGCCCGCGCCGCCGAACGGCACCAGGGTCATGGCCCGCGGATCGAGACCGCGCTCGACGCT
>Ga0214473_10001640_pt1 | contig 29077 bp, 22 predicted proteins | sample RVTome_7_FD_203509 | JGI IMG/M metagenome (GOLD analysis project Ga0214473, IMG submission 203509) | Soil microbial communities from uranium-contaminated site in the Upper Colorado River Basin, Wyoming, United States - RVT98D197 | ecosystem: Environmental > Terrestrial > Soil > Contaminated >...
TGGAAGAGGGTTGAATTCTGAAATTTGCTTTTCTATTTGTTCCGGGCGGCATCCTACAATTCTAGTTACAGCTACTGCCGCCATCGCATTTTCTATGTTATGAGCACCCAATAATTTCATATTGGTCAGATCGTACGCATCCTCGCCAAACCTGACGCATCTCCCATCGTAGAAAACACCATTTTCCATTGGCTCCTTTCCGAAGGGGATTTTTTTTGACTTTATCGTTGGCAGATACCCGGCAATGATGTCGTCATCCGCATTGTATATGGCCCAATCTCCACTGTCCTGGTTTAAAAATAGCTTCATCTTCGATTCCGAATATTCTTGAAAATCGTCATGATGATCCAGATGATTAGGGGATAGATTCAGAATCGTAGCTATGTACGGTTTAAATTCATCTATACCCTGAATTTGAAAACTGCTCAGCTCAAGAACGAGAAAATCATAGCCGTGATCCCGTTCTGCCACTTCTATAAGAGGAGTCCCAATGTTGCCACCAAGAAAAACCTTTCTTCCTCCCTTCTCTAAAATAGAAGCAATTAAATTACATGTCGTAGTTTTACCATTGGATCCAGTCACGGCTATCACCGGGGTCTTAATAAATCTAGAGGCAAGCTCTATCTCGCTCATTACTTCAATTCCATGAGCTACCGCTTCCTGAACAGGTGGTATATTGAAAGATACGCCTGGACTCAATACAACGGTGTCTGCCCACAGGAATGTCTCATTCCTATGGAAATCCGTTTCGATTCTCACATCCTTCTTCTCGAATTCTTTTATCTCGTTTGGAAGGTTTTCGAGCGGCATAATATCACTAACACGAATTTGCGCACCCTTGCCAAGCAAAAATTTCACGGTCTCGAGCCCTGTTCTTCCCAAACCGACAACGAGTATTTTTCTTTTCTCTAATTCCATGATTACATCACAAATTTGTTAATCAACCATAAAACACTCTTATCTCAACTTTAGTGTTGAAAGCGCCAGAAGAGACAGAACAAGGGAAATTATCCAGAATCTGATTACCACCTTTGATTCGGACCAGCCGCTCAATTCAAAATGGTGGTGAAGAGGAGCCATGCGGAATACCCGCTTTCCGGTGATCTTAAACGAGACAACCTGGATTATCACCGACATTGCCTCCATTACGAAGATTCCACCCACCAAAATTAAAAGGACTTCCTGTTTAATTATCAACGCTGCTGACCCGATTGCAGCACCAAGGGAAAGTGAGCCCACATCTCCCATAAATACTTGGGCAGGATGGGAATTGTACCAAAGAAATCCGAGACATGCACCGCCCACCGCTGCAAGGAAAACCGCCAATTCTCCTCCGCCTGGGATATACGGGATTTGAAGATATCTGGCAAATACAAAATTTCCTGAAAGATATGAGAATATGACGTATGTTGCGGTAGCGACGGCTATTGAACCGATGGCTAAACCGTCGAGTCCATCCGTTAAATTAACGGCATTTGAAGCGCCCACAACTACCAAAATTGCAAAGGGTATATAAAACCAGCTCAAATTGATAACAGCCTGTTTGAAAAACGGGATAATTACCGAAGTATATGGGAAATATGCTATCTCATTTACCCTGAGTGACATAGTGAACCCTTTGTACTCGGTTATGAGAAACAAAATGAAAAAAGCACCAAAAAAAATCTGTAAGGAAAATTTTACTCTTGCGCTCATGCCCTTCCCATTAATCAGTTTTTGTTTATCGTCTATCAGTCCTATGAGTCCATATGTAAACGTAAACAGTAGGGCAACCCATACCGATTCACTCAAAAAGTTCACCCAAAAAAAAGAGGATATTGCAATGGCCATGACAATAAATGCCCCCCCCATCGTTGGGGTACCAGCTTTGTTCTTGTGCTCTGGCGGACCATCTGACCGAATATTTTCCTTAAATTGTTTTCGCACCAAATAGTTAATAAACGTTTTTCCTAAAACCACGCTTATCAAAAAAGCTGTTACTCCTGCACCAAAAGAGCGAAACGTTATGTATTTAAAGACATTGAAAAGAATAAAATCTTCTTTCAGCAAGTATAGAAGATAAAGCATTTACAAACTACTCCTTAAAAAGCTTTTGAATAATATTTTCCATTTTCATTCCACGAGAACCCTTTATCAAAACTAGATCCCCGCGTCCCGCATAATTTTTGAGTTTTTCAGCAGCATCTTCATGTGTTTCAGCATAAATGCTCCTTGATTTCCACCTGAATCCTTCTAAGACACACCATCCAAATTCCCCATACGCAATTACATAATCAACCTCGAGTTCTCGAAGAAACTCGCCAAGCATTCTATGTTCGGTCATGCTTTCGCTACCCAGCTCTAACATATCACCTAGAACAGCTATAGTCCTTCCGTCGGATTTTAATCTAATTAGCTCTTCTATCGCCCTTCTCACCGAATCCGGATTAGAATTGTACGTATCGTTTATGATCTTAAAGCCGAAAGGAGAGTCTAAGACCTCCATCCGCATATACACAGGACTATACCTTTCTAAACCAGCCTGAATTTCTTCATCGCTACACCCAAACGCCAGGGCAATACCTGATGCGCACAGGGCGTTCATAACGTTATGAATTCCAATCCCTCTCATTCTGGCTGGAAATTCCTTACCATCTATGTTCATCATGAAACTAATTGCCGAAAACCCGTCTGTCACTACATCTCTTGCAGATATAATGACTCCGTGCGACTTAATACCGTAGGAAATCTTTATGCACTCAACGCCGGCGGCCATCTTCCGAATTAATGGATCATCCATATTAACGACGAAAGAGTTTGATTCGTCAAATCCCTCTATGAGCTCTCCCTTGGCATTTGCAACCCCTTCTATGCTCCCCAGCCTTTCCAGATGAGCCTTACCGATATTTGTAATTGCCCCAATGTCAGGATTGGAAATTTCGGTCATTCTCTTTATCTCGCCGAAATCATTCATTCCTAGCTCTACGACTGCAGCATTGTGGTGTTCGGTAAGCTTTAGTAATGTGAGAGGAAGACCGATAAGATTGTTGAAATTGCCAGAGTTCTTTAAGACGGAATACCGTAGTGACAGTATGCTAGAAGCCATCTCTTTTGTCGTTGTTTTGCCGTTTGATCCGGTTATAGCAGCAAGTTTTAATCCTTGGAATTTATTTCGCCATGCGCGTGCCACATCCCCTAGTGCTTTAAAGGTTGAAGGTACCCTTATTATTATCTTTCCATTCTTGGACTCATAGCCATCTTTTTCCACCACTGCTCCCTGCGCCCCTCTGTCGAGTGCCTCTGAAATAAAGTTATGCCCATCTAGCCTTTCACCCCTAAGGGCAAAGAATAGCTCATCGCCCAATATCTTATTTGAATCGGTCGAAACTCCTGAAAAATCAACATCTTTGTGCTTTGATACATTGCAACCTTCTATTGAATTCAAGACAAAACTCAGCTTTAGCATTATTTAATAGTTCACCCAATCATTTCTTTAATCTTATTTCTTGCGACTTCTCTATCATCAAACGGATTTTTCTTTTTCCCAACAATCTGGTAGTTCTCATGTCCCTTGCCCGCTATAAGCACACTATCGCCTTCAGATGCAATTTCAATCGCTTTCTCTATTGCACTGCGCCTATCAATCATTCTGAAATATGTTTTCTCTCTGAATCCTTCTTCAAACAAGCCAATTTCAATATCTTCTATTATCTTCTCGGGAGATTCGGTTCGAGGGTTATCCGATGTCACAATTAGTATATCTGAAAGCTCTCTACCAATCCGCCCCATTATCGGTCTTTTCATGGGATCCCTGTCACCGCCACATCCAAATACGAGTATTAGTTTACCTTTCGTGAGGGGTCTTGCGACTTGGAGAACGTTCTTTAGGGCATCCGGCGTGTGTGCGTAATCTACAAGGATGGTAATCCCAAGTTTGTTATCCACCCTTTCGAGTCTACCTGGAATCGACGATAAGCTTGAAACCCCCTTCTCAATCGAACCTGAAGACACACCTAGAGAAAGAGCGCTCGCTGTCGCAGCAAGGATATTAGAAAGATTATGCCTGCCTAGAAGATTGGATTTTATATCAATCCTTCCCCAGGGCGTTCTTACTCGTGACACAATCCCCTCATTTGTCAATTTTATTTCATCCGCAAAAACGGTTGCATGTCTATCTTCAATGGAATATGAAATAATGTTACCTGCTGACTCTTCAATGAGCTTCCTCCCGTATGGATCATCGACATTAATAACAGAGCTAATCGGCCTCTTATCACTTCTTTTAAGTACTTCGGTAAATAAACTCTTCTTAGTCATAAAGTAATTATCTAATGTCTTATGATAATCAAGATGATCCTGAGATAGATTAGTGAACACGGCTGCATCGAAATGACAACCTAAAACCCTTTTCTTGTCCAATGCATGTGAGGATACCTCCATGACCACATATTCGACGCCTGCTTTTCGCATATCTCTTAACAACGCCATCAAGTCGATGGATTCTGGAGTAGTCATATTAGATGTAATCTTTTCCCCTTGATATCTGTGCTCAACTGTCCCGATTACACCTACGTTCCTCTTCTCCTGCTGTAATATTGATTCGAGGAGATATGTTGTCGTCGTCTTTCCGTTCGTACCGGTAATTCCTACGAGTTTAAGTTCCTTTGTAGGATGATCATAAAAGTTTGAGGATATTTGAGCGAGTGAAGATCTAGAATCTTCGACCAGAATTACAGAAACATCCCTCAAATCAATCCCATCTATAGTTTCAACCAGAAGCGCCCTTGCCCCTCTATCGACGGCCTGTCCTATGAATCTATGGCCATCGGTACTTTCACCTTTGATCGCCGCGAATAAGAAACCTTCACTCACTTGATTAGAATCATGCGTAATCCCTAAAATTCTTACATTTTCGGACCCGAGTAACTTTTTAATTTTCACCCCTACGGTTAGCTCATTCAAAATCATATCGATTGCTTAAAATCTACTCTGCAAACCGTGCCTTCTTTAATTGCCTCTCCTGCTTTAGGTTCCTGAGATGTTACATAACCAGTTCCCTTAATCCTAACCTCTACCCCTTCATTCTCAGACCATATTAGAATCTCTCTCAGACTCTTTCCTTGTAGATCTGGCATTACCTTCGTCCCTACAAACTCAGTTCTCGGAGGGACACGGAGGTAGAAGAGAACCTTTTCAACAATACCCTTGAAAATGGGCGCCGCCACCGTCCCGCCATAAGAACCATTTTTAGGATTTTCTACGATGACAACAAGGGTAACCTTTGGATCATCGGTTGGACCAAATCCGATAAAAGAAGACATGAAACGATTTCCATAGTATCCGCCTGTCTTGGGATTCGGTACCTGAGCGGTACCCGTCTTGCCAGCCACTTTGTAGCCTGATATTGCAGCGTTTTTACCTGTACCGGATTCTACAACCTTCTCCATCATTTGGGTAATATTTTCTGCTGTATCATAGGAAATCACCTTACCTAGCACTTCTGGTTTATTTTTCGTAACCACTTTACCACCGGGACTAATAAGCTGTTCTACGATATACGGCTTAACTAAATATCCACCGTTTGCGATCGCGGAAAGAGCAGCCGCAATCTGGATTGAGGTTACAGCAATCCCTTGACCAAATGAAATTGTGGCAAGTTCCACAGGGCCCCACCTATTTGACTTTGTCATCATTCCGCTAGATTCGCCGGAAAGATCTATTCCAGTCTGTCTTCCGAAACCAAAACTGCTAAGCCGATCATAGAGCTTTTCTCTTCCCAAGGTTTCACCTATCTTCGAAGCGCAAATATTGCTGGATTTCTCTAAGATTTGAGCCACGGTAAGTACACCATAGGGGTGTACGTCTCTTATGATAGCTGGTCCAACCTTTCTTCTTCCGTTCTCGCAGTCAAATTTTGTGTCTGGATTTACTTTGTCCTCCTCCATTGCGGAAGCTAATATAAAAACCTTCATGGTAGAACCAGGCTCGAATGAAAACCAGATGGGTAAGTTCCTCCTCGTCTCAGAATTGGAATCCTTGTAAGAGTTTGGATCGAAAAACGGATAGGAAGCCATCGCCAAGATTGCACCTGTTTCCGAATTCATTAGCAATGCCATTCCTCGATCTGCTTTTGCCTTCTCTACCCCTTCTTTCAGCTCTTTTTCGACGATATGCTGAATTTGGGAATCTATGGTAAGTACAAGATCGTAACCAGATATGCTAGGTTCCAGAAAGTATGGAGTGCTCATTATCTTTCTTCCCCTGGCGTCCTTCTTTACGTTAATCTTCCCTGGTTTTCCGGTTAGTAGCTCATCATATTTGAACTCTATCCCCTCTATTCCCTTTGAATCAATATTAGTGAATCCTAAAACCTGCCCTACAAGAGTTCCGTTTGGGTACACCCTCTTTGGCTCTTCAATAAATCCCAAATCTGGGAAACTGTCACTCTTGATTTTTGCTATTATATTTGGCTCGACGAGCCTTTTTATCCAAACAAACGGTTTTCTTGTATTAATTTTATCAAGTATAGCTTCTTGTGAAAGTCTTAGATATTCAGACAATTTTTTTGAAAACACCTCAGGATCTTTTATGTCCTTTGCATTAACGTATATAGATTGAGTGTCAATATTTATCGCAAGCTCTTTTTTATTTATATCATATATCATCCCCCTTTTTGGAAGCAGGGTATAACTCTTTTGGTGCTGTTTTTTTGCTAGGTTAACCGCCCTCTCACGACTCAAAACTTGAAGGTCTAAAGCCTTTACAGAAACAACTGCAAAGAGAATTAGAATTAAAGTCCCAATAATTAATATTTTCGATGTAGGTTTTGTTAAATCTTTTCCTAGGGAGATTCTTTTAGAATTTTTTTTTCTCATTATCTCTTTTCCCCAACTACCGTGGCATGTTCGATATAGAAAACATCGTCCTGAGTAGGATATTTAAATCCTAGTTCACGAGCTAAATCCTCAATCCTTTGGGGTGATCTCAATGTCATGTACTCAGCCTCAAGAAAGCTCTTTTGATCTATGATCTCGTCTTCTGTTTTCTTGTTGACTGATATCTCATACCCTATTTTTGTTCCCTCAAGGCTGATACGTAGATACCCTAGAAACAGCATAATTATAAAAACAACTAAGATCACGAATTTTGTAGAGAAAATGAACTTCTCTAATTTTGATTTTCCTCTCCTCGTTTTTGTCATGATTAAATACCCTCTCCTACTCTCATTTTTGCGCTACGTGCCCTTGGGTTTTTGACTAATTCTTCAATAGTTGGAGCTAAAGGAGAATGAGTCAATACTTTAATACAAGACCTTTTTCCACATCCACACCTGGGCAATCCCGGTGGACAAATACAAGGATTGGACAACCTCTTAAAGGTTTTTTTCACAATCCTATCCTCAAGTGAGTGAAATGAAATAACGACTATTCGAGCCCCGACATTAAGAAGATTGACAGCCTTTTCCAAGAAAATGCTCAGATTTTCCAATTCATTATTCACCACTATCCTGAGCGCCTGGAAGGTTTTTGTTGCGGGGTGAATTCTAGAGGGATGAAATTTTTTGGGGATAGCATCTGAGACAATTCTTGCAAGTTGATCAGAGGTACGAATCGGATTTACGTGGCGAGATCTGATTATCTCTCTAGCTATCTTCTTTGCCCACTTTTCTTCACCGTAAACTCTTATGATCTTTGAGATCTCTTCTGCATCCAATTCATTAACCAGGTTATATGCAGTGAACCTAAGTCCAGCATCCATTCTCATGTCAAGTGGTTCATCCCTTAGAAAACTCATTCCCCTTCCACCCAACTCAATCTGATAAGAAGAAATCCCCAAATCCGCGATAATTCCATCAACCTTATAAATACCCAGAGCTTCAAGTTCCCTGTCTACCTGAATGAAGTTTTTATTCGCAAATATCACCTGGCTACCAAATTTTGAAAGGCGATTCTTCGCATACGACAATGACTCGGCGTCTGTATCGAATCCGATGACTCTGGCACTATGTTCAGAATGCTCCAAAATCTTCTCAGTGTGACCACCCAGACCTAATGTCGCATCAACATAAATGCGATTGGCACCGGGATTGAGGAAACTGATCACCTCTTGAGACATAACCGACTTGTGAAACAAATTCTCCCTTTCCAACAGAGCACTCTCCATTTTCTTATAGTCCCTCCGCCGCTAGAATCTCTCTGCTTCTTTTAAATTCATCATACGCCTTTATAGACTCTTCTTCCTCCCACACTTCCCTGGCCCATATTTCAAACTTCGTCAGCATACCAACCATCACTACCTCCCGGTTAATACGAGCATGGATTCTTAGGGATTGTGGTATTAGTATCCTTCCCTGGCCGTCGACTGAGCAATCTATCGCCCCTCCCATCAGATACCTCAGAAATGATATTACCTCCTGTCTAAACTGGGGAAGCTCGGAAACCTTCCTCTCAAGCTCATTCCATTCCCTCAGGGGATACGCGATTAAGCACTTATCGAAATTAGTAATTATAAGGGTCTCACCGTTATACTTCTCCCTTACCACCTCCCTGAACTTCGAAGGCACGCTGACTCGCCCCTTGTCGGTTACTGAATGCCCAAATCTTCCACGAAACATGATAGGCCCTTATGCCACTCTATACCATCTTCTTACCACTTTTATACCAATACAATGCCACTATATAAAAAACTATAAACTTTGTCAAGTAACTTCTTGACATTTTTGAAAATTTTTTTAATAACTATTAGCGGTTTTTGATGATTTCCGCAGATGGGAAGCACTATCAATATACATACTTTATATTAAGTGTTATTTACAATATGCTAAGATTATTATATATTTCTTCAATAGATTGACAGAATCAATATTAGTAACACAATGATTGAGACGATTATTGCACACCTTTATCCTTTAATATAAAATATGCCAAACATCTTTATAAAGCTGAAAAACCCAAGCCAAACAGTTTATTTTCAATCAATTATCGGCACATACACTCATATTGCCTGGACCCGAACAGAAAACGCTGAGGAGGGAATAATTAAGGTTGCCGCAACAGACGATACGATTTCCGAAGCAAGTCGCATACTCCAAGAGTTGAAGTCCGAAATAGAATTTGACGAAATTAAATAACCCTGCAGAAAGCTGCAGGGTATCAGCACATAAACAAACAGACTCTTGAGCAATTGCGGCGGACTGAAAAAGTTCCGAAGCAATCTCCTTCAACACTGGCAGAGCATCTCGTAATTCGACGGCAGAATCTTTGAAAGTATTTTCTTCATTTATCGTACTTTCCTTTCTAACTTCTTTGTCTTGATACAAAGAAGCAAAAATCAAGGCTGCCCAAAAATTTGCTAAAAATCATAAACTCCGACTGAAAAATTTAATCCAGCCGCAACCCGCAAATTTTTTTTCACGTCTCCGTTTCTGAATTTCTTAACGCAATTTTTGGAATGCCGTTTAAGTCGTCCATAAGATCGATAACATGGAAATCTATCGGGACAAGAATGTCCCGACTATCCATAATAAATACTGTCATCAACAACGATAGGCGGGGTTTTCCAACCCCGCATAGATAAAAGATAAGGAATGGAAACCTAAAGGTTTCCGCTCGCAATGAGAACGGAAACAATGTACCAAGCAACAGGGAATTCGCTAGTTAAATTTCCGTAATACCCTATAGCGATAATTGACCCTTGTTTTTCTCTTCATTTACAAGTTGCAAAAACCCCTCTAGCCCTGACTCGACCCCTCTCCTTATACCAGGAAATGATTTGGATCTTTCAAGAAACGTTTTCAAGTCCTTATCTCTTTTTGAGATAAAATCAAACATCTCTTCTCTATCTTCGGTGCCCTTAACGACGAGCTGGTTAATCTCCCTATACCATATCATTAATTGACGGTGATACTTCCGAAGTAATTGCGACCCATTTTTCGAAACATCAAAATGAGTAAATCCTATCAATTGGGGGTTGAGTGAAATCATGGTTTCGATGGATTTTATAGCGAGTTCGAGTTTGAATGGAGGCGGAGATATCGGAAGGAGAACATCAAGGCTCGGGATGTATATACCCGCAGCATCACCGGAGAATATAACTCCTTCTTTCTCAAGAAATATACAAACGTGATGACTTGCATGTCCCGGCGTCGGAACAATCTCGAACGAGATTTTGCCAAGCTTAACGTCCATCCTTTTTTCCACGGGGATAATTCTATTTTCCGGGACTGGCTCGGATTTCCCATATATGTCTGCTACAAAGCCTAGAACCCTTTTAGATGCATTCCAAAGGACACTTTCAGGATCAATAAGATGCTCTTTCCCCCGTTTATGGACTATGACGCTTGCATTTGGAAAATGCCTTATTAAATTTCCCAGGGCACCAGCGTGGTCAAGATGTATGTGTGTGAGGAAAATAAATCTCACGTCCTCGAATGCCAGTTCAATATCTTCTAAGGCGCCAAGTATTTTTTTATATGTAGACGCCGGACCGACTTCAATTAAGGCGACTCCCTTCCCCGATTTTAACACGTAAGCACCGGTATATTCGCGCTCCCCGTCTACCTTGAGGTCGATGAACCAAAGACCCGGCATTTCCTCTTTTATCGAATATAACATTGACCCGAACCGTAATTTACTGAGCCCTAAAATCTTAACACGGCGTACTATTTAATAAACACATTCTCTTGATTGTTTTCATCCATCTAATATAAACTACACCCCTTAGTGAGTCACAAACACGAGATCACACGCTCAGCCGGATTGGTAGGGTCCCTTACATTCATGAGTCGCATCATGGGATTGGTAAGGGATATGGTAATCACGTATTTCTTCGGGGCAGAAGCCCAGACAGACGCCTTCTATGTCGCCTTTAGGATACCAAATCTTCTCAGAAGGCTTTTTGCGGAAGGCTCTTTAACTATCTCATTCATACCGGTTTTCACGAGTTATCTCGAAACCAAGTCAAGGGAAGAGACAAAGAGGATCTCAGATATAACCTTCACGTTGCTCTTTTTTGTTCTAGCCCTTGTGTCAATAGCTGGAATAATACTTTCTCCTCTCATAATTAAGCTTTTTGCCTCTGGGTTTAAGGGTGAAACATTTCATCTTGCGGTCACGCTGAACCGCATAATGTTCCCATACATTTTTCTTATTTCCCTGTCCGCGCTCTCCATGGGGATATTAAACTCCCTCAGGCATTTCTTCGCCCCGGCATTTTCACCAGTGATCTTTAATGTATTTATTGTGATGACAGTCATCCTTATTCACACAAGCCTCAACGTCCCCATTACATCCCTTGCAATAGGAGTGATCATTGGCGGAGTCATTCAACTTGTGTTTCAGCTCCCATTCCTAAAGCAGAGAGATTTTCTTTTCAAATTTAGAAAAAACTTTCGACACCCTGCAGTAAAAAGGATTGGATTACTAATGGTACCTCAGCTCTTCGGTCTCGCCGTGTATAACCTTAACATAATCGTAAACACCCAGTATGCATCCTACATGCCAGAGGGGACAGTCTCTTATCTCTATCTTTCCGAAAGGCTGATTGAATTTCCTCTTGGAATAGTTGCAGTATCCATCGCTACGGTCTTGCTCCCCAGCCTTTCTTCTCATATATCAAAAGGAGAGACAGAACTCTTTAAAGAAAATTACTCCTACGCTCTACGACTCATGCTCTTTGTAATGGTTCCGGCCCTGGTGGGACTAATCGTCCTCAGAGTTCCTATTTGCAACCTTTTATACCAGAGGGGTGAGTTCACCTATCTGTCTACTATAAATACCTCCCAGGCCCTTTTAGGATACGCCGTGGGAATTTGGGCCGTAGGAGGGATTCGGATTACTGCCCCAACATTCTATTCTATGCAGGATACCAAGACCCCTGTCATAATAGCTTTTTTGGCATTTATCATTAATGCCATCATAGGTTATCTGCTTGGATTTACATTTGGATTGAGACACACCGGACTCGCGCTGGCAAGCTCAATATCATCTATGTTTAATTTCGCCGTTCTTTTCATAATCCTCAATAAGCGAGTCGGGAAAATAGATATAAATGAAGCCATTATCCTTTGCATTAAGATTGCAGTAGCATCTATATTAATGGGGCTGCTCGCATGGGAAATATCTAAACGCGGGAATTGGACGGGTAGCGAAACCTCAATCGAAAAGATCCTATTCCTGACAATGTCCTTATTAGGCTCATCAGCGGTCTATCTTATAATATCAAAACTTTTAAAGATAGACGAGGTTGACCAACTCATAGGTCTCTTAAGAAGGAAATCCATAATCAAAGGATAAAAGCTGCCTGGCATCATTGTTTTGTTGATTTTTGTAGTAAGTTCCTAAGAAATTAAACTGTGTAATAGTACACAATACAAACTGTGGAATTTTAAACACTGGAAAAGAACTTATTGATTTTATAACAATTTCGGATATTCTAACCTGGTAAAGTTCTTAACTTTAATTGTTGAGTGAGCAATCGGCATAAAAATTGCTATGTTTTAGGTGAGAGGAGTGGATGTATTAATCTAATTTAGATTTTGCCAAGTCGTTAATCCAAATTTCTCATGTCTAATATAAAAGGAGAATTTAGTTGAGAAAAAGAATTTTGGTCACAGGCGGCGCCGGGTTCATTGGATCCCATCTCTGTGAACGCCTGTTGAACGAAGGAAACGAGGTACTGTGTGTTGATAACTTCTTCACTGGCACCAAGGACAACATCAATCACCTCACGAGAAACCCCTACTTCGAATTCATAAGGCACGACATTTGCTTCCCATTATACGTCGAGGTCGATGAGATATACAACCTTGCCTGCCCAGCGTCTCCGATTCACTATCAATTCGATCCGGTTCAAACCACAAAGGCAAATGTACTGGGGGCAATAAACATGCTAGGCCTGGCTAAAAGGTTAAAAATAAGGATCTTTCAAGCCTCAACAAGCGAAGTATATGGTAACCCTACTATTCATCCTCAGCCAGAAACCTATTGGGGTAATGTGAATACAATAGGTCCAAGGGCATGCTATGACGAGGGGAAGAGATGTGCCGAGACCCTATTTTTCGATTACCATCGCCAGCACAAATTGGATATCAAGGTTGCAAGAATATTTAATACTTACGGCCCGAGAATGCATCCAAACGACGGTCGGGTTGTGAGCAACTTCATACTCCAGGCCCTCCGGGGGCATGACATAACTGTCTATGGAGATGGAGTGCAAACACGGTCCTTCTGTTACATTGATGATATGATTGAGGGAATCTATCGATACATGAGTGTTACAAACGGTTTTGTAGGACCCGTAAATCTAGGAAATCCATCCGAGGTCACGATCCTCGATCTTGCCAAAATAATCATTGATCTCACAGGATCAAGATCCAAAATTGTTTTCAAACAATTACCCCAGGATGACCCGGAGAGGAGGATGCCCGATATCTCTCTGGCAAAATCAAGACTGGGTTGGAAGCCGGAGGTAGATTTAAAAACCGGCCTGATGAAAACAGTAGAGTATTTCGCGGAGAAAATAAAGAATTAAATTATGAAAACATCCCAAATCAATGATCTCTCAATGAAGACCTTACCTGTTATTAGCACTTTTATGACACTTAACTTGTTAAGCTCAAGTTAAAATCAAAATCATAAGCTATAGGAGGAATTGGATTCCACATGAATTACAGTACCGGCACGGCCTCGCGCATTGAGTTATTTTCAACTGTACCTGAATTTCGGCGCCCAACTGTAAGGGGCAAATTTCTATATGTTGGTGATGAGAAATTCTACGTCCGGGGCGTCACATATGGCACATTCCGTCCAGATGCAGATGGGTATCAATACCCGGACCCTCAGACCGTCGATAAAGATTTCGCAAGGATGGTAGAAAATGGAATCAATTCAGTTCGCACTTATACCGCGCCTCCAACATGGTTTCTGGACAAGGCGCAGAAACATGGACTATATGTGATGGTGGGTCTTTGGTGGGAACAATTTGTAACGTTTCTGGACGACAAAACACTGACCCTATCAATTGAAAAAAGGATTCGAGAATGGATACGGTCTTATGCAGGTCATCCAGCAGTGCTGTGTTATGCGATTGGAAACGAGATCCCTTCCTCAATTGTGCGCTATCATGGCCATCGAATGATCGAGAGGTTTATTGAGAGACTGTATCGGATTGCGAAATCTGAAGATCCTGACGGGCTTGTCACCTACGTAAATTATCCAACGACTGAATACCTCCAACTCCCATTCATTGATATCGCCTGTTTCAATATATATTTAGAATCAAAAGATAGACTTGAAGCTTACCTTTCCAAATTGCAAAACCTAGCTAGCGACAAACCACTCGTAATGGGTGAAATCGGACTCGACAGTCGTAGAAATGATGAAGACTCACAGGCCCATTCACTAGACTGGCAAATTCACACCGTATTTGAATCAGGTTGTGCCGGAGCTTTTGTATTCGCATGGACAGATGAATGGCACTGCGGAGGTTGTGACATAGAAGACTGGGATTTCGGACTGACAAGCCGAAAGCGTCTACCGAAAGCTGCTCTAAGAACCGTCCGAAAAGCTTATTCAGAGGTACCTTTTGGGAGCATGAGACGCTGGCCCAAAATTTCAGTGGTTGTATGCACCTTCAATGGAAGTAAAACGATAAGCAAGAATTTAGAATCGTTATCAAAATTACGATACCCGAACTACGAAGTAATAATAGTAAACGATGGCTCTAATGATATAACTGAAGCAATAGTAAAAGAATATATGTACAAATATGGTTTTAGATTAATCACAACAGAAAACAGGGGGCTAAGTAATGCGCGTAACACCGGCTTGGAATCTGCAACAGGTGAAATAATAGCTTATGTTGACGATGATGCTTATCCTGACCCGAACTGGCTAAGCTATCTTGCAAATGAATTCAGAAAAACTAGCCACGTCGGAATCGGCGGACCTAATATAACGGCTGAGAATGATGGGCCAATTGCTGAGTGCGTATCAATCTCACCCGGAAATCCCGTGCATGTACTGATATCAGATACCGAAGCTGAGCATATTGCAGGTTGCAATATGGCATTTCGCAAATCAGCGCTTATAGAGATAGGAGGGTTCGACCCCCAGTTCAAGATTGCAGGCGACGATGTAGATGTTTGCTGGATGTTGCAGAAGCACGGTTACACACTGGGATTCAGTCCCGCGGCAATGGTCTGGCATAGCCGGCGTAGTTCTTTTAAATCATACTTAAAACAGCAATCAAACTACGGCAGGGCCGAGTCACAACTAGAGAAAAAATGGCCGGAAAAATATAATACTGCCGGTCATATTAGCTGGTCCGGGCGTATATATGGAAATGGATTCTGCAACAAAATAAATTTATTCGGCACAAGAATCTACCAGGGTATTTGGGGAGCCGCGCCATTTCAATCGATATACCAACCTTCAAATGGAATGTTTAGCTCATTACTCCTCATGCCAGAATGGTATCTTATTGTCGCCGGTCTTCTGTTGCTGTCCCTAATCGGATTTTTTTGGTCTCCCCTCCTGTACTCATTACCCCTTCTCGGAGTGGTGCTATTAGCACCCGTAATTCGCGCCATTCTCAGCGCAAACCAGGCCAGATTTGGAGGGCTATCAAACTCGTCAATCAAGCTACTTAGACTACGTACTTTCACTGTCATTCTACATATACTTCAGCCTATTGCCAGATTATATGGAAGGGTTAGTTCTGGCCTGACCCCGTGGCGGAGGCGAGGCTTATGCAAACTCTTTTTACCTTGGGCGCGCAAATGCACTATTTGGAGCGAAAAATGGATTGCTCCCGAAAAAAGACTAGAATCGATCGAGAAGGCTCTCAAGAATACAGGTTCGATTGTGCGGCGAGGCGGAAATTTTGATCGATGGGATTTAGAAGTGCGTGGCGGATTATTTGGTTCTCTCAGAATTCTGATGGGAATTGAGGAACACGGCGGTGGTAAACAGATGGTACATCTACGCTCTTGGCCGAAGGTATCTGCGTTTGGTATCGGATTAACCATCATCTTAGCCCTTCTTGCTGGACTAGCGGCATTCGATCAGTCCTGGTATGCATACTTGTTTCTCGGAACTCTATCTGCGCTTGCAGTCATTCGTTCAATCGGCGACTGCGCTGCCGCTACGGGATCTTACTTAAAGGCTATTGAGCAATTCTTTCAGGAATCACCGTCCTAGATGATGAAACCCAATTACTCTGATACTAAAATTTTAAGAAAACTACTGAATGAGGCAAGACCCTTCCACACACATTTATTCCTAATATTGTTATTAGGTCTACTGGCAACACCGCTCACACTCCTCACGCCTATTCCTCTCAAGATTGCTGTTGATAACATATACGGATCAAACCAGTTACCAGAATTATTTAGTTCTGTAATTCCCCATTGGTTTATCAACTCTAAGCTAGGTATGCTTGGCTTTACCGCAATTATACAAGTCTTAATCATATCATTCGTACAACTCCAATCGCTTGGAAATCAATTGTTGAAGACAAGTGTAGGTGAAAAGCTAACCCTCAATTTCAGGGCAAGGCTTTTCCGTCATGTTCAGAGGTTATCACTCAATTATCACGACTCAAAGGGAACCGCTGATTCTATTTATCGAATTCAGTATGACGCCCCATCCATTCAATGGGTTATCATATATGGTTTCATTCCTTTCATATCTTCGATAGTCATGTTCGTAGCAATGATTTGCGTTATCATCAGAATCGATGCACAGCTTGCCCTAGTCGCTCTGACGATCTCGCCATTTCTATTTATATTTTCGAGAACCTATACTTCCCGCATGCGAGGCAGGTATAAGGATGCAAAAATACTTGAAAGCACTGCTCTAAAAGTAGTTCAAGAAGTATTAACTTCGGTTCGCCTGGTAAAGGCATTCGGGAAAGAGGAATATGAGCAGGAGAGATTCCTGGATCATTCGAAAAGGGGTATGGTGACAAGAATTTGGCTATCGTTTGCAGAAGGGGGATTTGGTCTACTCGTAAACATAACAACAGGAGTTGGCTCAGCCCTTGTTCTTTTTATCGGTTTTAAAAATGTATTTTCCGGTACGCTAACCCTGGGCGAACTTCTAATGGTGTTGGCATACCTCGCGCAGCTTTATGAACCGTTAAAGACCATTAGTAACAAAACAGCGACAATACAGTCATCGATAGCAAGCGCACAACGGTCTTTTGAATTACTCGATGAACTACCTGAAGTTCTAGAAAGGCCTAATGCTAGAACAGTTAAGAGAGCTTTAGGCTCAATAAGTTTTGAAAATGTTTCTTTCTCCTATAACAGGTCTAATACTGTTCTTTCCGATGTATCTTTTAACATTAAACCGGGAACAAGAGTAGGATTTATTGGTAGAACCGGGGCCGGTAAAACAACTATCATCAGTCTCTTAACAAGGTTTTACGACCCCAATTTGGGCTTTATAAAATTGGATGGTATTGATATGAGGGATTATAAGATTTCAGACCTTAGAAATCAATTTGCAATTGTTCTTCAAGAATCAGTTTTATTTTCGACGACCATTGCTGAAAATATAAGCTATGGAAAACCGGAGGCCAAATTTCAGGAAATTGTCAATGCGGCCAAGGCTGCAAACGCCGATGAGTTCATAAATAAACTACCCGATCAATACGAAACACTAGTCGGTGAACGAGGCATGAAGCTTTCTGGGGGTGAACGTCAGCGCATAGCTTTGGCTCGAGCATTTCTGAAGGATGCGCCAATTCTCATACTTGATGAACCAACCAGTTCAGTCGATATCAAAACCGAAGCTTCGATCATCGATGCTATTAATCGTCTGATGAAAGGACGAACAACATTCATGATATCCCACCGTCCTGCTACGCTTGAATATTGTGATTTCTTTATAGTAATTGATGAAGGTAGAATTCTAACCACATCATCTGAACTACATCTAGCACTTAAGGAATTACATAGATTTACCGAGCGAGAACTTGCACGCATAAATGTTTCATCAATTTAGCAATGTGTATAATGCAAGCACCAAAAGCCCCTTACTCAAATTAAAACAAATAAAACGGAGAGGATCGGAAATATATCACCTGAATTTAACTATTAACGAATGATTGATGGAAGCCCTGAGGAGTGAAAATAACAAATTAAATATTAATATCAATTATCCACCTGCTAGACGTGGACTAATTGTCCTATGGGGTTTGATCGCCTCTTTTCCCTTTCCAGGCATGGCCTGGCATCGTCTACATTACCTCGCCGGACTTCGTCGGCTCGGCTTCGATGTCTGGTATGTTGAAGAGACAGACATACCAGTCATGAAATTTGATAACCTCTGGCGAACGCTGGATTACGAACCAAATCTGAGGTACCTCTCTGATCTAATGGAGTTAATCGGTTTTGCAGACCGCTGGATTTTCAAACCTCCCGGACAGTCTGAAATGTGTTTTGGGGCAAGGAATCTTGATGGTATGGATCAACTTTATCGAGATGCAGATATCGTTATCAACCACTCCGGTGCTCAGACTATTCGCCCCCACCACTCTAATATTAAGTGCCTCGTACATATTGAAACCGATCCTGTAGCTAGCCAAATAGATGTCGCATCTGGAAATAATTCAATTATAAATAAACTAAGCTCCCACCATTACCTCTTTTCTTACGCTACTAACATCGGAGCTCCCGATTGTAAAATCCCAGCACAGAAGTTCACATGGATACCTATGAGACCACCTGTCTGCGTTGACTGGTGGTACGCAAGTAAAAACCCTGGAAAACCACAACGACTTACTACGGTAGCAACCTGGAAACACTCAACAAAAGATAGAAGTTGGAAAGGTGAATCTTGGCACTGGAGTAAACACCACGAATTCCTTAAATTCATTAAGCTTCCAAGAAAATCTAGGTTGCCACTCGAACTAGCCATAGGCGGAATAACCAATGACGAAGTGGAAAATCTGAAGGATAATGGCTGGAAAGTCAGGGCCGCAAAAGACCTTTCTGACTTAAGCAAATACAGAAATTATATTCGGAATTCATCGGGAGAGTTCACAATAGCCAAGGAACAATACGTGGCTTCTCGAAGTGGATGGTTTAGCGATCGCAGCACCACTTACCTCGCATCTGGTCGACCTGTTATAACCCAAGATACCGGGTTTGGGAATTCGATACCAACTGGTGAAGGTCTATTCGCATTTTCTACAGAAGAGGAGGCGCTTGCTGCAATAGATGCTGTAGCTACTGACTATGAAAGGCATGCATCAGCAGCGCTCGAAATAGCTAATGAGTACTTCGAGGCCGAGCGGATATTTAAGGATATGCTGACAAATATTGGAATCCTGTAATTCACCCTTTCATAAACATTCACCGTTGAAATTTAGTAAGGATATGTAATAAAATGCCCCTGTGATTTAACCAAAATTCAATTATAGGTTAGATTATAAAGGAAAGATTGTATCAAAATGAATATACCATTCGCTCCTCTATGGTGAAAACTACCTTAAAATCAAGACAGAGGTTAGCTAAATCACGATCATCCCTAATTAAGGCTCTAAAGGGTGATGTTGGTATTGATCTCTACTGGCGCTCTGAGCTGTCTTTCCTTTCAGACTGGCCCATGGCACAAGACTCTCTAACCTTCATAATAAACTTAATAGCCAGTCTAAAACCAAAGCATATTCTTGAATTTGGATCCGGTCTCTCCACTCATGTTATGGCAGAGGCGTGCAGGTTACTTAAGTTGAGATGCAAAATTACTTCGATCGACCATGACCCAGAATTCGGAGCGGATGTAGCAAAAAGATATTTAACCATGCCGGAGGCCAGTAATAATATCAACTTTCTATTCGCACCCCTTGTGGCCCGAAGTTTTGGTGGAAAGTATTTGCCATCCTATTATATTAAGCAGGTACACGCTCAATCAATAGGAGCTGCAGATCTAGTTTTAATAGATGGACCACCAATTTATCTAGGAGGTCGCGAAGGAATATTATATCAAGCAATGGGCTTTGCCACCCCCGGTACTATAGCACTTTTAGACGATGCCAATCGCAATCAGGAAAAGCATATCATTTCCAATTGGCAAGACACGCTAGGCAACAACATTGAAATAAATCTCCTCGCGGAATTTGAGAAGGGGCTTGCTGCGGTCGTAATAAACGAACCGATCCAGAAAGACGACCTCTATAAACATAAAATAAAGTTAACTGAACTGGATATTTGCACATTAATAGGGAAAAATGTACCATTCATAATTGTCGATGATGAGATGTGCATAAGGAAGAATATAACCTCAAACCGAAAGGTTATAAATTTCACAGAAAAAAATGGTAAATACTGGAAACCATCAGACGTCCAAGAGGCAATCCAAGAGTTTGAAAATTTGCGCGGACTTGGCGCAAAGTACATTGTGTTTGTTTGGCCGTCTTTCTGGTGGTTTAAGTATTACAACGGTATCCACACGTATCTGAAATCTAAATTTCGGTGCATTATAGAAAATAATAGATTAGTAATTTTTTCCATGCAACAGGCTTAGCATCTGAATTTTTCCGGCGGTATATGAATTCCATTCAATCGGGCTCTCTTCAGATTGTACCTTGATTTTATTAAACAAATTGTGATAATATGGCGACGGGTATGAAATAGCAATAAAAATAACCGGCTAATTCATCTCATTATATCGAATTAATAAAAAATTGGGGTGCTGGAAATATTTGGCGGGGATAGATTACATTCCAAAGACCACCAATGGAAAGGATAGTTTTTTTTAAAATATCATTTCTCTCCTTCGTATTTCTTGCTTTATCTCCATTTGCAAATGGACAAGAGATAGATTCCAATAAAAATGTCACTTCAAGTCCTACTAATTTCACCCCACAACTCTATTTTAATCCCGGCACTAACATTCGAACTCCGACAGGCTCATTACAAGAAAACGCATTACCAAGTAATTTGGATAGTGATTTAAATCTCTTAAAAATTTGGCAATCACAAAAATGGGAAAAGCCAGAGGGTCTTTTACTCAGGGGAGAAACTTGGGGATTTCTTCATGTAGCTACTGATCCCGGAGCCTTTGATAATTTAATGTCCGTTGAAGGAGAAATGGCATATAGCCCGGTAGATGAATTTGATATTGAACAAGGGTTCCGAGAATACAAGCCTCAGATGTACAGATTAGGTTTAAGAGGTTCATGGTTGGGATTCGCATATGGGGCTAAATATGTGCAAGTTGAAGATGGCTTTGATAGAGTACCCGGGACACAATTGAGTAGTAATCAAGAGGGAAGGGAAATTTGGATCAACCGAACTCTAAATGTATCGAAATTTAAAACCTTTATATCGGATTACTGGGATAATGTTAATTTTAATCCAAATCGCCCAAAGGTAAGAAAAACACAGGCAGGAGCAGCGTTAGATATAGCATTTCCCTACTGGCCCGTTCTAAGCTTGTCCTACAGTCGTGGCAGTTCTTTAATTGCAACAAGGCGTGATGGATCTGTTTCCAAGAATGAATCTATCCAGTCCCTGAATTCTAGTCTCTATTACTTGATATCAAAATGGCAATTGTCGATAAATTCAAGCTATTCAATGGGTAAAGATAAAAACCAAAGAGATACGGAAAGCAAAATATTATTCTCTGAGATCAGGGGATCTTATTATCCTACTAAATCCGTGTCCATATCGCCCTCTCTAGGATTCACAAAGGAGCAATACAAGTGGACCGGAAGTGGACTTGATTACATGACACCGACCAGTTCCTTATCCCTTAACTATAGTCCTTCAAACAAGCCATTTAATATTAAGGCATATGGGCATTATTCGCGCCATACGAGTAATGATGGTTTTACAGACGCAAATACCTTCAATGGATTGGCTGAATTCGCCTGGAAGCTTGGTAAAACTCCGATTGGTGATCAAACCGTTTCATTAGAATTTGGTTATTACAATTATCTAAATTCGGTATTCTCTGAAAGCTCCTATCAAGAATACTCAGCATTCCTGGCGTACAAAATTGCTTCATTTTGAGTGATATTCTTAGATTAAAGAAGGGCTTGCTGCAAGGAACGAAAGACGTGTTTTGGAAGCAAGCCTCCGAGATAGCTCGCTGATTCTTCTTCCTCATTCTTTCATACCCGAGGACTCTCCGCTAAATGCTTACGAGGTATGAGTTTTGTCGGCGAGCCAGCCTTTGTTGTCATCCCCGAGGATTTTAATCGGGGATCCATCCCCGCCACAAACGTGCGGTCGTCTTGAATATTCGCGATATAACAGTAGAATTCTCGAAGCAAACTGCAGGAATCTTCCATTTGAAAATCATTTAAAGAATTGCAGAGCATTAAAACGTATGACACCTCTTATACGAAAATTGTGGGAATGGTGGAAGAGGGTAGCTAGGAAAATAGGAGATTTCAATGCCCGCGTTATCTTGACCCTATTTTATTTTATTTTTCTTGCACCCTTTGCCCTGGCAATACGTTTCCTTACCGACCCTCTTGCTATTAAAAATAAATCTACACCTTCATGGGGAATAAAGTCCCAAAATGAAGAATCCTTGTTGGAACAGGCGAGAAAACAGTTTTGATGCAGGATCAGGACAGGATGCAAGATACAGGATGCACGATACAGGATGCAGGATGAAACTCTATGGATATATTAGGGATATCTTGTTATTTTCATGATGCTGCGGCAGCTCTGATTAGAGATGGAGAACTCATAGCAGCCGCCGAAGAGGAAAGGTTTACCCGTAAAAAGCATGACTATGAATTCCCACAGCATGCGATAGATTTCTGCCTGAAAGTCGGAAATATAAAATCACCGGAGTTGGATTATGTCGTATTTTTTGAAAAACCCTTCATAAAATTTGAACGCCTTCTCTTATGTTCGATGCAGACATTCCCTCGCTCTCTGAAGCTATTCAGAGAAGCTATGATTACATGGCTGGGAGATAAACTTTGGATCAGGCATCTGATCCAAAAAAGATTGAAAGTACCAGCTTCTAAAATTCTCTTTAGTGAACACCATCTTTCTCATGCGGCCAGCGCGTTTTTCTGCTCTCCCTTTGAAGAATCAGCCATTTTAACAGTCGACGGTGTGGGGGAATGGACAACTGCAACAATTGGTGTGGGAAAAGGGACTGACATCAGGATTTTAAAGGAAATTCGTTTTCCACATTCATTGGGTCTTCTTTACAGCGCCTTTACGGCTTATCTCGGTTTTGAAGTAAATGAGGGTGAATACAAGGTAATGGGGATGGCTCCCTTTGGTGAACCGAAATACGTTGATAAGGTCTACAAGCAAATCCGACTGTCAGGCGACGGAAGTTTTGAGTTGAATATGGAATATTTCCTATTCCATCAGTCTTCAGAAAAAACATACAACAGGAAATTTGAAGACCTTTTTGGACCATCCAGGAATCCTGATTCTCACTTTTTCACAGCCGCAAGTGGTTACCCTTCTTATTTCGGAGAAAAACCCACAAACTATGATGAGCTATGCCAAGAAAACCAATACTATGCGGATATTGCTTCCAGCATACAGGCAGTGACAGAAGATGTTTTGCTGAAGATGGCCAATCAGGCTTATCAAGAAACAGGCCTTAAAAACCTCTGCATGGCTGGTGGCGTTGCTTTGAATAGTGTAGCAAATGGGAAGATCTTAAAGGGAACACCCTTTGAGCGAATATATATTCAACCGTCGGCAGGGGACGGAGGTGGCGCTCTTGGAGCAGCCCTTTTTGCATATCACATGGTCCTTGGAAAACCGCGTAAGTTTATAATGGAACATGCCTATTGGGGGGAAAAGCATGGAAATGGTGAGATAGATAGCTTCTTAAAAGAAAATGCCATTCCCTATGAAAGAATAGAGAATGAAGACAGATTAATAGAGAGGGTTGTAGATAAACTTGGGGCAGGCAAGGTGATCGGATGGTATCAGGGTAGATTTGAGTGGGGTCCTCGCGCCCTGGGAAATAGAAGCATTTTAGCAGATCCAAGAAGGACCGACATGAAGGATATAGTTAACACAAAGATCAAGTTTCGGGAGCCTTTCCGTCCCTTTGCCCCATCTGTCCTTGTGGAAGAAACAGAAAATTACTTCTCATTACCTGAAGCTGCTCATCATTACCCCGCCAGATTTATGCTCTATGTCGTGGATGTCAATGAAGACAAACATGATGTGATTCCAGCCATTACGCACGTAGATGGCACGGGACGGCTCCAAACCGTTCAAAAAGAAATCAATCCCAGATATTACAAATTGATAGATACGTTCGGGCAAGCCACCGGTGTTCCAGTAGTTCTCAACACGTCTTTTAACCTCAAGGGTGAGCCAATTGTAAATACTCCGCAGGAAGCCTTTAACTCATTCGAAAGAAGTGGAATGGATGTTTTGGTGCTCGGAGATTATGTGGTTGAAAAAGAAGACCGGTGACCGGAGACGGGAGACGGGGGGACGGAGGACCGAAGATGGGAGACCGACTGAGTTATAAATTTCAGGAATTGACGGTATACCAGATGGCCTTAGATTACGTGGATCAGGTTTACAAACTTAGCAGTCGGTTGCCCGAAGAGGAGCGGTTTAATCTCAGGTCGCAGTTGGAACGAGCCGCAACATCAATTGTATTGAACATCGCCGAAGGATCTACAGGACAAAGCGACGCGGAACAAAATCGCTTTTTGGGGTTAGCTTTGCGTTCTTATCTGGAAACCGTAGCATGTTGGGATTTAGTTGAACGTCGTTGCTATTTCCGATCTGAAGATTTAGTATCAATTCGAGAGCTTGGCCATAATTTGTTCGTGAAGTTACAAGCGTTTCGAAAAAGTTTAAAATAGGAAACAAAGGGATAATGAATCTATTATTTGCTTCGGTCTTCCGTCTCCGGTCTTCCGTCTCCGGTCTTCGGTCCCCCATCTTCCGTCCTCATCAAAACTGAGGTATTATATGGCCAATGAGCTTCCTTGATGGCATAACAAACAGAATGGGCATAGCTGGAGAGCTTTTGAAATTCTTCTTACTGAACAAATGGTGGTGGCTAACTCCAATGATAATAGTCCTACTTTTATTCGGACTCCTTATCATATTTGCGCAGAGCTCTGCGATCGCACCATTTATTTACACGCTGTTTTAACAAATCATATTTGGTTTAACGCATAGTAGGTTCCTATCATCGGATAAACTTGACTCTTGTCTGTTTCCTGAAGTAATATCAACCGACAAATGGAAAAAGATGTAGTTCAAAATCAGATCGAACGGGCTAAGCTTAAAGACAAGTATGAAGAATTACTCTTAAAAGATCCGTCCTCTCCAAAATTCGTATTTCTTGCCGAAATTCTAAGAAAACAGGGTGACCTGCATAGGGCAACTGAGATACTAATCAAGGGGTTGAGAAGCAATCCCGACAGCATTACCGCAAGGTCAATTTTGGGAAAAATCTACTACGATAGGTGGATGATAGATCAGGCAAAAAATGAGATGGAAAAGGTAACGCGGGTTGCCCCTGATAATACTGATGCCGCCAAAATGCTGATTCAGATATATAGGAGCGAGGAAAACTATAATAAAGCTCTAGAGACCTGCTATTCTGCACTCGTCTTCAATCCGGAAGATTACGAATTAACGAAAGACTTGAAGGAACTAGAGAAAGGGGTCTCTTATGATGGGATAAAGACCACAAAAATGGAAACAGGCAAAATAGTAAATGATATCTTTGAATTAGACGAGGGACCGGAAGAAGAACCTTCTTCCGATTCGGTCATTGAGGAATTGTACACAGAGGCCATGGCAAATCTGTATATTGATCAGGGATTATACGTGAAAGCAATAGTCGTACTCGAAAAACTTCTAGCAAGGGAGCCCGAAAATGCCTCGATCCGCACTAAATTAAACCTATCTAAATCATTTCTACTGAGTGAGCGTTCTGGTTTTGAAGTAAGGAGAAAATAAAGGCTAGAGTAGGAATGTCAAATCCCCCCTTTGCATCTAGAGGGGGGAGTTGATTGATGGTGGAGAACTAAAGTCCTAAGCCACATGCCGGAGTGTGGGTGAGGTTTCAGTAATAATTAAAAACCCACATCCCATTAATAATCCTCCCCTTTTGTAAAGGGGAGCTAGAGAGGATTTAGGGAGATTTTCATGTCTTCGTCTCTGATTTTTTTTAACGCAATTTTTGGAATGCCTTCAGGTCTCTTTCGTTCTGAAAAGGATGGATGAAAACAAACCTATTCATAAAATTGCAAGAATTTTGTCCTCGAATTACTTGACATCGACAGCGATGACAGCTTGGGTGAAAGCAAATTATCACGCTAAAATAAGTTTTTTTCTCAAAAGTGTTTGAATATATGAACTCATTCAATTAGAGTATTATCGTATTCGTTTACAGATGACCACCCAAGGAAGAGGATGAACGATGAAAATTCTCGTTATTCATGGACCTAATCTTAATCTTCTTGGCAAGCGCGAGCCGGAAATCTATGGCTCCACTACGATTGATGAGATCGATAACCTGTTGGAAACAGAGGCGCAAAGCCTGGGGACCGAGATTGAATTTTCACAGTCAAACTCCGAAGGTGAGATTGTTGATAGAATCCAACGAGCTATGGGGAATATTGACGGAATCGTCATAAACCCCGCTGCCTATACCCATACAAGTGTCGCCATCAGAGATGCCATCGCTTCAACTGGTATACCAACTGTAGAGGTGCACATCTCAAACATTTACAAGCGAGAGGATTTCAGAAAGTTATCTTATATTTCAGGAGTTGCAGTTGGAGTTATATCAGGACTGGGCGTGAACAGCTACTTGCTCGCGCTTAGAGGGCTGGTAACCCACTTAAAGAAATGAAAGACGCCGGACGCACGATGCAGGATGCAGGATGCAGGATGCACGATGCAGGATAAAACATGAATCATGGATCATGCATCGTGTATCATTCATTGTAATGAAAAAGAACTGGGAACTAGAAAAACAAAATCCTAGGCTGGTCGAAAAGCTTGCCAAATCTTTGGGAATAAAGCCAGTGACAGCACAGGTCTTGATAAACAGGGGTATAAGAAACGAGGTCGAGGCGGAGCAATTTTTAAACAGTAGTCTCTTTGACCTTCCATCTCCATATCTACTTAAGGATATGGATAAAGCAGTAGACAGGATTAGGGGTGCTATTCAGCGAGTTGAAAAAATTGCAATTTATGGAGACTACGACGTCGATGGTATTACATCTACAGCAATACTGTATTTATTCTTAAAGAATCTAGGCGCAAACGTCATCTATTACAACCCCGATAGGTTGAAAGAGGGTTATGGCGTAAATATCGACGCAATACAAAAACTTAAGAATGAAGGCGTTTCTTTAATTATCTCCGGCGATTGCGGTATAACCGCACACGCTGAAGTGATTGAAGCTAAGAAGCTGGGAATTGATTTTATAATCACGGATCACCACGAGCCGCCTGACGTTCTTCCAGAAGCGGCTGCCATACTGAATCCTCATCAACAAGGCTGTATTTATCCGGGAAAAGAAATTGCGGGAGTGGGTGTAGTCTTTAACCTGGTTGTCGCCCTGAGAAGATCGCTCAGAGATTCAGGTTTTTTTGAAAGTGGTGAACCGAATCTAGGAGAATATCTCGACCTCGTAGCACTGGGTACTGTTTCAGACTGCGCTTCACTCAGAAACGTTAATCGTATATTCGTGAAAGAAGGGATAAAGAGGTTATCAAACGCAAAACGTCTGGGCATAATCGCGCTCAAAGAAGTTAGTGGTACTAAAAGCAAAGTTGATACTTATGATATTGGCTTCAGGCTAGGACCAAGAGTAAACGCTTCTGGAAGGCTAAACAGCGCTAGTTTGGCGGTAAAACTATTCATCTCGAATGATATCAAAAAAGCAAGAGAACTCGCTTCGATCCTAAACAATGAAAACTCAAAAAGGCAGACAATTGAGGGGAAAATTATCAATGATATCATTTCTCAAGTAAAAGCAAGCCCTACTGTTCTCGATATGAATGCCCTGGTGTTTGCCTCTTCCGATTGGCATCAGGGTGTTATAGGAATTGTTGCGTCAAAATTGGTCGAAATGTATCAGAAACCGACCGTTATCATTTCAATTCAGGAAGAGGGAATCGGCAAGGGATCTGCCAGAAGTGTGGAAGGTATAAATATTTATGACGCCTTATCCAAATGCAACGACTTATTTGAACAATTTGGTGGCCACGAACTGGCAGCCGGATTAAACATTAGGGTAGAAAAAATAGACGAATTCAGAAATCGGTTTGAAAGGGCTGTAAATGAAGCGCTTGGAGATTATACCTCAAAGCTTCGAATCGACAGCGCCCTTGATCTGTCCGGTGTCACCGAATCATTGATATCAGAGCTAGATCTTTTATCGCCGTTTGGAATTGGAAACCCTGAACCGGTATTCATAGCAACGTCCGTAGATGTAGCCTCCCAAAGATTATTAAAAGATAGGCACCTTGGTCTCAAACTAAATGACAATAATCGTATCTATGATGCAATTTGGTTTAACCCCAAAGAACCAGTGACAGTACCTAATAAAATAGACATCGTTTTCACCCCGGAATTTAATGAGTGGAATGGCAAAAAATCAATCCAGCTTAAAGTTAAGGATATTGATTGGTAAAAAAAATATATGAATAACTCTGCGGAAGCGGGAGGACATCGTAGTCGTAGTATGTAGAGAAAGATCCAACTATCGGGACAAGAATGTCCCGACTATCCATAATAGATACGGTCATCAATTACGATAGGCGGGGTTTTCCAACCCCGGATGGATAAAACATAAGGAATGGAAACCTATCGGGACAAGAATGTCCCGACTATCCATAATAGATACCGTGATCAATAACGATAGGCGGGGTTTTCCAACCCGCATGGACAAAATTCCCGCCGGGCTTCAAAGGTCCTTATGTTTGCAGACCACGCAAGAGAAGGTAAATTTAACACACTTAAATAAATTAAGGATAGCTTTAAGATGCACCCCACACTTTTTACGGTAGGCACCTATTCGGTTTCTTCTTTCACAGTCATGGTGGTTATTACTTTTATAGTCGGTTATGTGATCACTCTGCAAGAGTTCAGAAGAAAGGGAATAG
>Ga0214473_10001641_pt1 | contig 29068 bp, 21 predicted proteins | sample RVTome_7_FD_203509 | JGI IMG/M metagenome (GOLD analysis project Ga0214473, IMG submission 203509) | Soil microbial communities from uranium-contaminated site in the Upper Colorado River Basin, Wyoming, United States - RVT98D197 | ecosystem: Environmental > Terrestrial > Soil > Contaminated >...
CGCGCTGAACAAGCATGTGAACGTGGGGTTCGAGTTGTCCCACTGGCGCACGGAGTATCGCGGTTCCGGCGATGCCGACGATGTCCGGGCACAGGCATCCTTGATCTACAAGTTCTGAGCCGCCGCCGCGGTTTTTTCTTTTGACAGCGGCCGGGCCGGACTTTATAAGGTCTGGTTTTGCATCCCATGCCCCGTGGGCTATGCGACTGCGGTACGTGGCGCAGTCGTTTGCCGGCCCGGGGTTCGCCTGCGGGGAATGCAAGAGCGAAGTAGTTTGCACGAATAGATGATTCACAGAAGGAGAATGCTATGGCCCAAGAAAAAACGATTAGCTCTCTGATGACGGAGACGCGTATGTTTCCGCCGCCGGAGCGCATCAAGAAGACCGCCTATGTATCCAGCGTGGAGCAATACAGGAAGATGTGGGAGCAGTCCATCCACGATCCCGACAAGTTCTGGCTGGAACAGGCGGAATCGCTTGTCTGGTTCAAGAAGCCGACGAAGAGCCTGGAATACACGTGGGACACGGCGGCCCGCAAGATCGAGCACACATGGTTCGCCGACGGCCAACTCAACGTGTCGGTGAACTGCCTCGATCGCCACATGGGCACGCCGACCGCCAAGAAGACGGCGTTGATCTGGCAGGGCGAGGCCGACGAGGCCGTCAAAAAGTACACCTACGAGCAACTGCACAAGGAAGTCTGTAAGTTCGCCAACGTCCTGAAGGCTAAGGGCGTCCGCAAGGGCGACCGCGTGGCGATCTACATGCCCATGATCCCGGAGCTTCCGATTGTGATGCTCGCCTGCACCCGCATCGGCGCGATCCACTCGATCGTCTTCGGCGGCTTCAGCGCCGACGCCCTGGAAGGACGCATCAACGACTCCGAATGCAAGATGCTGGTCACGGCCAACGTCTCGCTGCGTGCCGGCAAGCACATCCCGTTGAAGAACATCGCCGACGAGGCCCTGAGAAAGACACCTTCGATTGAATCGGCCATCGTCGTGAAAGTGACGGACGATCCCTGCCACATGCAGCCGGGCCGTGACATCTGGTACCACGAGGAGATGGCCAAGGTAAGCGACAAGTGCGACGCCGAGAAGATGAACGCGGAGGACCCGCTATTCATTCTGTACACATCCGGCTCGACCGGCAAGCCCAAGGGCGTCGTGCACACCACCGCCGGTTACCTGCTGCACGTCGCGTTCAGCCACAAGGTCATCTTCGACGTCCATGACGAAGACGTGTACTGGTGCACGGCCGACATCGGCTGGGTGACCGGACACAGCTATATCGTCTATGGCCCGCTGGCCAACGGGGCCACCTCGCTGATGTTCGAGGGCGTGCCCACGTATCCGGACGCCGGCCGGTTCTGGCAGATCTGCGATAAATTCGGCGTCTCCGTGTTCTACACCGCGCCCACGGCGATTCGCTCGCTGATGCGTCTGGGCGATGAATGGCCCGCCAAGTACAAGCTCGATACGATGCGGGTCCTGGGCTCGGTCGGCGAGCCGATCAATCCGGAGGCCTGGATCTGGTACTACAAGCACATCGGCCGCGAGCGATGCCCGATCGTGGATACCTGGTGGCAGACGGAGACCGGCGGCATCCTGATCACGCCGCTGCCGGGCGCGTTCACTCTCAAGCCGGGCAGCGCGACCAAGCCCTTCCCCGGCGTCGAGCCGGTCGTGCTGCGCGACGACGGCACAGAGTGCGGTCCCAACGAGGGCGGCAAGCTGTGCATCCGAAAGCCCTGGCCGGGCATCATGCGAACGATGTGGGGCGATCACGATCGCTTCATCGATACGTACTTCACGATGTTTGCGGATCAGTACTTCACCGGCGATGGGTGCCGCGTCGATCAGGACGGCGATTACTGGCTGATGGGCCGCATCGATGACGTCGTCAACGTCTCCGGCCACCGCATCGGCACCGCCGAGGTCGAAAGCGCCCTGGTCAGCCACGCCAAAGTGGCCGAGGCGGCCGTCACGCCCATGCCACACGAGATCAAGGGGCAAGCCCTGTACGCCTTCGTGACGCTCAAGGAAGGCGTACACGAGAGCGATGAGCTCAAGAAGGAGCTCGTCATGCACGTGCGCAAGGAGATCGGCCCGATCGCCATGCCGGAAGTGATTCAGTTCGCCCCGGCGCTGCCGAAGACTCGCTCGGGCAAGATCATGCGGCGCATCCTGCGCAAGATCGCGGAAAACAGCACCGACAATCTCGGTGATATCACCACGCTCGCCGACCCCAGCGTCGTCGAGGCCCTGGTCAAAGGCCGAGGCAAGTAGAAAATCTCTCGAACACAAACAGAAGTCGTCATTCCACGTACCGGGCGCATGAAGACCTCATGTGTCCGGTACGTTCGCTAGAAAGGGTATTCTCATGGCTGAAAAAGCCGATGTCGTCCAGGGTCCATCGCCTTACCGCGGATGGGTGGTTACGTTCGCGGGTACAGGCATCAACCTGGCCCTGGGCATCCTATACACGTGGAGCGTTTTCAAGACGGCCATCGCCAAGGACTTTGGCTGGAACGGCGAGCGGCTCAACGACCCCTACGCCCTGTGCTGCCTGGTCTTTGCCTTCGCCATGATCCTGGCCGGGCGATGCCAGGACAAGTTGGGCCCTCGCATCACGGCGTTCATCGGCGGACTGCTCGTCAGCGTCGGGTTGCTGTGGATCTCGACCACCACGAGTTATCTGGTGTGGGTCCTCGGCTTCGGAGTCCTGGTGGGCACTGGGATCGGGTTCGGCTACTCATCCGCCACGCCACCTGCGTTGAAATGGTTCCCGCCATCGAAGACCGGCCTGATCGCCGGCCTGGTGGTCGCCGGCTTCGGCCTGGCTTCGGTGTATATCGCCCCGTTATCGGAATACCTGCTTTCACATTATGGCGTACTGGGCGCGATGAGGTTTTACGGAATCGCGTTTGTCATCGTGGTCTGCGGGCTGTCCCTGCTGCTGATCAATCCTCCTGCCGGCTATGTGGCCGCTATGGCAGCCGCCAGGAAGGCAACTGCGGCGCCGGCGGCCGCCGCCATGCCAGGCGAGATGCTGCGGACCCGCACGTTTTACCTGCTCTGGGCGATGTACTTTATCGGGTCGGGCGCAGGACTGATGGTCATCAGCAGCGTCAACGGCATGGCCAAAGCGAGCATGGGCGAAGCCGCCTTTGTCGCGGTGGCGGTACTGGCCATCGGCAACGCCGGCGGCCGCATCGTTGCAGGTCTGTTGTCAGACCGGATCGGCCGCAGGTGGACCCTGATGATTGTCCTCCTGTGCCAGGCAATCTTGATGTTCCTGGCTATCCCAATAACCGGCTCCAAAGAGACACCGGCCGTCGTCATTGCACTGATCGCCACACTCATCGGTTTCAATTACGGGGCGAACCTGTCGCTATTCCCGTCGTTCACCAAAGACCTCTGGGGTCTTAAGAACTTCGGCATGAACTATGGGCTCGTCTTTACCGCATGGGGCGTGGGCGGATTCGTCCTGCCTCGAATACAGCAGATGCTTCAGGCCCGCACAGGCACGTATGCTTCCTCTTTCGTGGTTGCGGGTTTGCTGCTTTTGGTGGGGGCCTCGCTGACGTTCACCATTGCGCCCTCAAAGCCAAAAGTCGCACCGGTGCCGGTGCGGTAGATTCTCCGGAAAAGATGCGGGGCGGGATCAGGGCGATCCCCTGGTCCCGTCTTGCAGATCACGGCCTGAGGCCGTGGATGGGGAAGACTTTGGCCTTGACCGTCTCGATGGAGGCCTCAAGGGCGGGCAGGACCATTTCTCTCTGCTGGCTTGTGACAGGAAGCTCTCGATCGCGAAGCCCGCCCTGCCAGTCGGTGCTCTGGAGCATGACCCCGCCCATGGCCGCCTCCATGCCGTGCGCGGCATCCTGTCCTGAGAGGACCCTCCAGGCCAGCGCCCAGGCGCGAACGGTATTCTCGACGTTGTATCCGCCGCCGCCCGTCATCAGGATCGGCTTGTTGAATCGCAGCAGGCGCTCGACGATATCCGCGTACGCGTTGTTCGTCAGGTACAGGTGAGCAAGAGGGTCGCCCGCCAGCGCATCGGCGCCCAGCTCGAAGACAATCACGTCCGGGCGGTAGGCCTTGATCAGGGGCATGGCGATAGCATCGAAGGCGTAGATGTATGCCTGATCGAATGTCCCGGCCGGCAGCGGCAGGTTGACGCAGTAGCCCCGGCCCTCCCCCTCGCCGATCTCGTCCTCAAAGCCCGTACCCGGGAACAGCATCTTCGGATTCTCGTGCAGCGAGATCGTCATCACGTCGGAGCGATCATAGAAAGCATAGGCCACCCCGTCGCCGCAGTGCACGTCCACGTCCAGGTACATGACCCGCTTGCCCGCCTCCGCCAGAACGGTGCACGCGAGGGCGTTGTCGTTGATGTAGCAGAAGCCGGCCGCCTTCTCCGGAAAGGCGTGATGGTACCCGCCGGAGGGATTGAAGGCTACGTCGATCTCGCCCGACAGGATCAGCTCGGCGCCGGCCAGCGTCGCCCCTGCGGCGAGCGCCGCATAGTCATACATCCCGCGAAAGATCGGACAATCGGCGGTCCCGAGCCCCATGTGAAGGGCGTCCAGGTCCCATTGCCCTTTCTCGGCCTTCTTCATCGCGTGCAGGTAGCGGGCGGTGTGGAACTTCTTCAGCGTCCTTCTGTCGGCCGGCTTGGGCGGGATTTCCCGGATGCCTTCGCCGGAGAGCAGCCCCATCGCGGACAAGACCTGCCGCGTCCGGCCGGCACGCCCGGTCTTGAACGGACTGTCCTCAGGATAGCTGTATTTCTCGATCTCCTGTGAGTGTATGAACGCGGATCTTCGCATCGAATTGATTATCGATTATTGATGATGGATGATTGGAGCGCAAGGACCGGACTCCTGCTCGATCATCAATAATCAATCATCCTTCATCAATCAAATTGTATGAGATGTTGTACACGTCGCCGTCGAACTCGATATTGACCTTGTACCCGGAGTTCTGGAAAATCGCCAGCATGGGCTTGTTGTCGCCCAGCACTTTCGCATAGAACCGCTTCACGCCCCGCTGCTTGGCGACCTGCGTGATGTAGTCGAGCAGGAACGTGCCCATGCCCTTCTGCTGCCACTCGTCCTGCACGACGAAGGCCACTTCCGCCGCCTGGGTCTTGGGGTCCTGGAAATACTGCGCGATGGCGACGATATCCTCGCCCCCGACGCCCGGGACAAGGCCGACGATGGCCAGGTCCTGTTTGTAGTCGATATTCGTCAGTTGCTGAATGTCCTTGTGGGGGAAGGTCATTGTCCGCGTCATGTAGCGCGTCCGCACGGATTCCTCGCTGAGCGAGTAGAGCATTTCCGACAGGGCCGCCTCGTCCACCGGCTTGATCGGCCGGAAGAAGATCTCCGTCCCGTCGCGCAGCGTCGCGTAATGCTCCAACTCCTCCGGATAGTTCACCTGGTCCCACGCCAGCTCGATCTGGTCCTGGTAGATATAGTTCCTTGCCTTGGCGGCCTGGATCAGGCCCTTTCGGAATTTCGGGTGAGCGATGTTGATCAGGTCGAGCACTCTCTGCCGGATGCTCTTGCCGTGCAGGTAAGCGACGCCGTACTCGGTAGCCACGTAATGGACGTCGCCGCGCGTGGTCACGACCCCGGCTCCTTCCGTCAGATGCGGCACGATCCTCGAGACCTGACCGTCCTTGGCCGTCGAAGGCATGGCGATGATCGCCTTGCCGCCGCGGCTTCGGGCCGCCCCGCGAATGAAATCCACCTGTCCGCCGATGCCGCTGTAGAACCTGTAGCCCAGGGAATCCGCGCACACCTGGCCGGTCAGGTCGATCTCCAGCCCGACGTTGATCGCCACCATCCGCTCATGCTGGGCAATGATGTTCACGTCGTTGACGTACTCCGTGGGATAGAACTCGAAGAAAGGATTGTTGTCGATATAGTCGTACAGCCTTTGCGAACCCATACAGAAGCTGGCGACGATCTTGCCGCGATTCAGCGACTTCTTCGCGCAGGTGATCGCGCCGCAGTCGATAAGGTCGATGATCCAGTCGCTGAACATCTCCGTATGGATGCCAAGGTCCTTCTTGTACACAAGGTACTCGGCGAGCGCCTGGGGGATTCGGCCAATGCCGCACTCGATGGTGCTGCCGTCCTCGACCAGCCTCGCCACGTTCTCGCCGATCCGGCGCAACGTCTCGTCGGGCTCGGGGATCGGGATCTCTATAATCGGCTCATCAAACGGCACAAGCACGTCAATCGTGTTCACGTGCATGAAACTGTTGCCGTAGGTTCGCGGCATGCGGCTGTTGACCTGGGCGATGACGTAGCGGGCGTTCGACGCCGCCGCCTGCACGATATCCACGGAGACGCCGAGGCTGCACAGGCCGTTGACGTCCGGCGGCGCCACGGAGATCATCGCCACATCGATCGGGATACGCCCGCTCTCAAACTCCGCCGGAATCTCGGACAGGAAGATCGGTGTATAATCGCCGATTCCTTTCTCCATCGCATCACGCACGTTCTCCGCGATAAAGAAACTGTTCATCTTGAACTTCTCGCGGAACTGCTCGCGGACGTAGGGCGCATCGCCCATAGTCAGCAGATGCACGATGTGCGCGTCGTAGATCTGGTCGGAGTGTTCGACGAGAGCTTGCACGAGGTGCTGGGGCTGGGCGCATCCCGTGCCGATGAAGATACTGTGGCCGGACTTGATCAGCTTCATCGCCGCCGCGGCCGTCTTGATCTTATCCTTGTACTTGGCTTTCCAATCGAAATTCTGCATGTCATTTCTCTAAGCTAATGCGCGCGTCCACGGCGATCGAGGTCGTGCCGGGAACGCCGACGACATAGGGATTGATGTCCATCTCCCTGATCTGGGGGAACTCCGTCACCAATTGTGAGAGCCTCTGCAATCCCTCGGCGATCGCTTCGATATCGACGCCCTCCTGGCCTCGCACGCCCTGGAGGATGCGATATGTCTTGGTGCTCACGAGCATCTGCTTCGCTTCCTCGCCGGTCAGCGGCGCCAGGTAGAACGACACATCCTTCAGGACTTCCACCATGATACCGCCCATGCCGAACATCATCAGAGGGCCGAACCGGGGGTCCCGGTGCATGCCGAGGATCACTTCCCTGCCGCTGCGGACCATCTCCTGCACGAGGACGCCGAGGATATGCGCTTCCGGCCGCTTCTTCGGAATCCGATACATCATCAGGTCGAACGCGTCTTTCACTTCCTGCTCGCTCTTCAACCCCACCCTTACGCCGCCGACGTCCGATTTGTGCAGAATATCCGGCGACCAGATCTTCAGCACGACCGGATAGCCGAGCTGCTGGGCGATGTTCGCCGCCTGCTCGGCCGTGGTGGCGATGGAGCCCTTCGGCGTGGCAAAACCGTATGCCTCCAGGATTTCCTTGGATTCCGCCTCGCCGATCTCCAGTAAGCCCTGGCGCAGGTGCCTCTCGACGATGCTTTCGACCTTGCGCCGATTGACGGGGAACAGCCGGACAACTCGCTTGGGCCGGTTGCGCCACCGGACGTGATCCGTCATGACCTTCAGCGTGGCCACGGCGCTTTCCGGAGAATCATACTGCGGAATATCGCCTTGCCGCAGCACCCGGACGCCTTCCTCGACCTTCCGGGCGCCGAGGAAACAGGCGAGGACCGGCTTGCCCTTTTCCCCCGCAATCCGGACGACGGCTTCGGCCGTCTCTTTCGCCTGCGTCATGGCCTGCGGCGTCAACAGCACGATCGCGCTGTCCACGTTCGGGTCATCCAGCACGATGTCGAGGGCAAACTCGTAGCGGTCGGCCAGCGCGTCGCCCAGCACGTCGATAGGGTTGTACACATTGGCCGCGGGCGGCAGGCCCTCCGTGAGTTTCTTTCGCGTCTGGTCCTCCAATTTCGAAAACGTCAGGCCTTCCTGCTCGATCGCATCGGCGGCCATGATGCCCGGGCCACCCGCGTTGGTGATCACCGCGACCTTCGGCCCCTTCGGCAGAGGCTGATTGGCGAACGCCTGGGCGAAATCGAACTGCTGTTTGATCGAGTCGCAGCGGATGACGCCGGCCCGCTTGAAGGCCGATTCGTACGCCACTTCCCCGCCGGCCAGGCTCCCCGTGTGTGAGGAGGCTGCCTTTGCCCCAGCCTCGGTCCCGCCGGACTTCATCAGGAGGATAGGTTTCTTGTATGAAATCTCCTCAGCCTCCCGGACGAAGGCATCGCCGTCCGTGATGCTTTCGAGATATCCGGCAATGACCTTCGTATCGTTCTGCGAGCCGAGAGCCTGGATGATGTCCAGCTCGTCGACGTCCGCCTTGTTCCCGATGCTCACCAGGTTGCTGAAGCCGATGCCGCTGGCGTTGGCCAGGTCCAGAATGGCCGCGAGCAGCGCGCCGGACTGCGAGATATATCCAATTCCCCCGGTCATGGGCAAGTCGCCGCCAAAGCTGGCGTTGAGCTTGTGCGATGGCGCGATCACACCCAGGCAGTTGGGACCGATGAACCGAATCCCCGCCCGGCGGGCGATCCGCACGACCTGCTCCTCCAGTTCCCGGCCTTCCTTGCCCACTTCCTTGAACCCGGCGGTGATGATGATCACGGACCGCACGCGCACCTTCGCACACTCCTCCATGACTGCCGGCACGTACCTGGCCGGGACGATGATAATCACGAGGTCCGGAACCTGGCCAATCGACTTGAGATCAGGGAAACACTTGAGCCCTTCGATGGAGTCCGCGTTCGGATTGATCGGGAAAATTTCGCCCGCGTAGCCGCCCTCAATCATGTTGGCGAGAATCTCATAGCCTACCTTGCCCTTCTGGCGAGAGGCGCCAACAATCGCGACCGATCTCGGGTTAAAAAAACTCTCAAGACCCATGCTGCTGTTATCCTTTCTTGCGCAAGATCCTCTCCAAGAAGGAGTGTATTCTATTGCTTTCAGGGTTCGCCTGCAATAGCTTTCCGCCAGCGGCAACCACGTCCTCGTGCCAAGCACTGCGACAATGGCACGAATATGTGACACCGGCACAACTAAGGAAAATGCCTCGTCACAATAGTGTGCGCGTCAGACCGATCCCGAGACGGACTTGCGTATCTCCGAGACGGCCTCAATGTACCGGCGTGCCGTGGGCTCGTCCCTGGCCTCCACGATCACCCTCATGACAGGCTCCGTGTTGCTCGTGCGAAGATGAATCCACCCATCCGGAAAATCGAACCGGCAGCCATCCGCGGTGTTCAGCACGGCGTCGGCAAATCGCTCGGTCGCCAGCTCCATGATCCTCGCCGCCTGCTTTGAGTCGGCGGCAAACTTGTCCTTGTGCATGGAATAGCCCCCGATTTCCTGCACCAGTTGGCTGATGGTCTTACCCGTCTCGGCCGTCAATTGCAGGACCAGCGCGATCCCAACGAGGCTGTCACGGACCGGACCTACCCGCAGATCGATCACGCCGCCATTGCCCTCGCCGCCGATGACGCACTTGTGATCGAGCATGGCGTTGGCAACGTTGGCCTCGCCTACCGGCGTACGGATTACGCGGGCGCCTGCGCGGCGGGCGACGTCGTCGATCATCCGCGAGGTCGATAAGTTTGCCGCCGCAACGCCGCCGTTGGTGGCGAACACATGTTTCGCGGCCAGGGCAAGGGTGTACTCCTCGCCGATGTACGTGCCCTTCTCATCGACGACGGCCAGCCGGTCCGCGTCGGGGTCCTGGGCGAAGCCCAGATCCGCCCCCTCCTGCTTCACCCACTTGCACAGACCAGTCAGATTTGCCGCGGTAGGCTCAGGCTCGTGCGCGAACAGCCCCGTAGGCTCGTCATTGATCGCCATGACCGTGCAGCCAAGCTCGGCCAGCAGCTTCTTTGTGACCCTCGCCCCGGCCCCGTTGATGCTGTCGAGCACGACCTTGTAGCCTTTGCCGACGATCTGCTCCCTGTTGACGATGGCCAGCACCCTGTCGATATGCACGCGGTCCGTCTGGTCGTTGGAGCTGATCCGCCCGCACCGGATCGATTCCACAAAGTGGAAATGCCTGGCGAGGAATCGCTGCCGGATCGTCTCCGCCGTATCCACCGGCGGCGCCATGCCGTTGCCGAGCAGGAGCTTGATCCCGTTATACGGAATCGGATTGTGAGAGGCGGTAATGACGATCCCGCCGTCGCAACCGAGCCGGCGCACCATAATACCGACGCCGGGCGTTGTCACGATCCCAAGGTCGATGACATCGACGCCCGTGGCGCACAGGCCGGCGGCCAGGGCCGACGCCAGCATCGGACCGCTGACGCGGGAATCGCGCCCCATGCACATCGAGAAGCGTTCGCCCCCCGTATCGATGCTCTCCTTGAGAAACGTGCCGAACACGGCTCCGTATTCCGCCGCGACGACTGGGGTGAGGCTCTTGCCTACGATTCCTCTCATCCCGCTGACGCTGATGATGAGATCTTCCGCCATAAATCAATCGAGCGAGCAAATGTAGATTTCGTTGACGAAATCGAGGTTGCGGAGTTCCTCGACCGTCGCCGCGTCCGGCTCCTTGTCGAGGCTCACCGCCAGGATCGCCTTCTGCAGTTCGAGTTTCTGCCCGACGCCCATGGTGCCGATATTGATGCCGTGATGGCCAAGGATCGTGCCGACCGCGCCGATCACGCCGGGCTTGTCGTCGTTGAAGATCACCAGCACAGTGCCCTGCGGCGTCATCTCGACGTGGAAGCCGTCGATCTCGATGATCCGAAGCAGCGTCTCACCGAACACGGAGCCCCTGACCGTTCGCGTGACTTCGCTGGTAGTCACCGTCGCGCTGAAGCTCGATGCAACGTCGCGGGCTTCCGTGTTCTTCGTCTCGTCGATGCTGATGCCGCGCTCCTTGGCGAGCACGGGCGTGTTCACCATGTTCAGCGGCATATCGAAATGCCTTTGGAGCAGCCCCATGGCGAAATTCAACGTCGCGGGCTCAATGCTCATTCCGCCAATGGTTCCGCGGTACTGGACCTGAACGCCCTTGATGCTTCCCGGCGCAACGATGCTCAGCATCTTTCCGACCCGCCGGGCAAGGTCCGCGTACTTGCGCACGAGCGGAGGCATGGCGCCCGCCGTAGATGGTGCGTTGACCGCGTTTCGAATCGGGCCGCCATTGATGGCGTCCAGCAGTATCTGAGCCGCCTCGACGGCCACCTCGACCTGCGCCTCTTCGGTGCTGGCCCCCAGGTGCGGCGTAACGATGCAGTTATCGAGACCCGAAAATCGCTTGTCTTCCGGCGGCTCGGTCGAGAATACGTCCAGGGCCGCCCCGGCGATCCGCTTTTTGGCCAGCGCGTCGTACAGGGCACTCTCATTGATGATGCCGCCCCGGGCGCAGTTGATCAGCCGCACGGTCGGCTTCATCATCCCGATCTGGTCCGCGTTGACCATGTTCAGCGTCTGCGGGTTCTTCGGCACGTGGACGGTGATGAAGTCCGACTCCCGGAAGATCCGCGTGACATCGTCGGTCACCTGAACGCCCATTTGCTCGGCATCCGCAGGCGCCGCCAGCGGATCGTAGCCGAGGATCTTCATATTGAACCCGCGTGCCATTTTGGCCACGGCCATCCCGATCCGACCGAGGCCGATGATGCCGACGACCTTGTTATTGAGCTGATTGCCGATGTATTTCTTGCGATCCCAGGCGCCGGACTTGAGGCTGTTGCAGGCTTGGACGACGTTTCGGCTCATGGCCAGCATGAGGGCCATCGTGTGCTCGGCGGCGCTGAGCGTATTGCCGCCCGGGGTGTTCATCACGAGAATGCCTTTGCGCGTCGCCGCGGGCACATCAATGTTGTCCACGCCGACGCCCGCCCGCGCCACGCCCTTGAGCCGGCCCGGATTAGCCAGCACTTTCGCAGTCACTTTTGTCTCGCTGCGTACGATCAGGCCGTCGTAGTCGCGAATGATATTCGCCAGCTCGTCCTCGGGAATTCCGATTTTGACGACTGCTTCCGCCCCGTCCGTGGCGTTAATCAAGTCGATCCCTTCCTGCGCCAGTTTGTCTGTGATCAACACTTTGACCATGCTCACGCTCCAAGTCTCCCAACAGTTATCGTCCACCTCAGGTCTGTGCCGCTATCGCGCGGGCCATTGTCACGGCCCACCCGGCAGCAAGGATAATGAGCAGACCCACCACCATGTGCCTGATCCTGATTTCGGCGAACAGCCGGTCCAGGGCTTTGAAATATACGCCGGACACAGCGATCAGAAAAGCAAAAAATGCCCCCGCAACCAGGAGGGAATTCAGAAAGGCCGCCGCCGGCTGGACATAGAAGGCGGTGACCAGGTCGCCGCGGGCAAAGGCAAGCACGGAGGTCGTCATCCCACAGGTCGGGCACGTCAAGCCCCATCTCTGCTTCACGCCGCAAAGCGGAAAAATCAGCCCGAAATCGAAACCGACCCGCTGCAGCAGCCACAGACCGGCAAACAGGGCAAAGACGCCCAAGGCGAACAGCCCCGCGATCAGGCGCTGCTTCGGAGAGGCCCGGCGGATCCTCCGGCCGCGATTTGTCTGTTGGCGTACGTCCAGCATAACTGTAGAATAGAATAAGCCCGGAAACGTGTCAACGATCTCAACAGAGGTATCTATGTCCTTGGAACAAAAAGACTTAAGTCAGATCCTGGAAACCGCCATCGTGGCCGCTCGCCTCGCCGGTCAGCACGCGATGGAACAGATGAATTTCGTCCAGGCCGTCAAGAAGAGCGAGAGCGAGCTGGTTACCCGAGCCGACGCGGAGTGCCAGCAGATCATCATTCAGCGAATCCGGGAGACCTTTCCCGACCACGGCTTCATCGCCGAGGAGGGCGAAAAGGGCAGGCTGTTCAAACGGCCGCCGCAGGGCGAGCCCGCCATCTGGTGGGCAATCGATCCGATCGACGGCACGAACAACTTCGCCCATGGCATACCGGTATTCACCGTCAGCGTCGCCGCCCTGTTCGAAGGCGAGCCAATCGTCGGCGTCATTTTCCAGCCCGCCACGGAGAGCATGTTCACGGCCGTCAAGGGAGGGGATGCCCAGTTGGACGGCAGGCGCATCTCCGCAGGCGAGGAGTTGATCGGACCGCTCACCAGCGTCGGCCTCGACAGCCACTTCGACGACGACCTTCCGCCCTGGGCGTGCGAGATCATCAAGGCCTCGCGGTTCCGCAACTTCGGCACGACGGCCCTGCACCTGGCGTATGTGGCCCGGGGCGGATTGGTGGCCGCCGTCGTTTGCACGCCGAAGCTGTGGGATATCGCCGCCGGCGTGCTGATTGCGGAAGCAGCGGAGGCCGTGACAACAGACTGGAAGGGAGAGAAGCTGTTCCCGATCGATCTCGACAGGTATGAGGGACAGACCTTTCAACTTGTGACCGCCAACCGCAAGGTCCATCCCAGGCTCATAGAATTGATGAACGCATAGCCGCCCGTCATCGCGGGTCGGGCACTTGCTCAAGGCTCAGGACTCGCACCGAATCGCGAGGCGATGTTGTCAGGCCCCTGTCGAAGATCGCAACGACTCTCTTCTGCGGCCCATCGAGTCCAATCCGGACCAGGATGTACGCCGTGAATACGTCACTGCGAACGGTCACGAGGTTGCTGATCCGGGTGAAGATCAGGTCCCGCTCTTCGAGATCGTCGGTTACCGTGTCAAAGGTCAGATCAGGCCCCCTCTTCACAGTGGCCGTCGGGACCACATCGAAGAGGTTATTGACGCCATCACGCTGCAGCCGCCACATTTCGGGGACTGACATCAGCCCGGCGATACTCTTGAACGCGCCCCACTTATTCCGGTATTCAACGATGCCGCGAGGCCTCTCCAACGGGACGACCTCCTGGTACTGCGTCATCCACGGGAGCTGTGCCAGGACAAATACCGGCGCGGTGTTGATATTGATCCGGCCCTTTACCCGCATCTCGCTCGACCCCAACGCGGAGTTGTGAATCACGGGATCGATCACTGTGAGATAGTTGAACAGTCTCTGGTACACCGGCTCACGCAGGTCGATCAGCAGACTCTCCGCCGGCGGAGTCGCCAGATTCGGGTCGGGTATGCTGTATGCGCTCTTGGCGAAGATCATGCCCAGCTCGCCGATATTGACCAGCGGCGTATTGGCCGGATGCGCCTGAAGCTTGCGTGCGTCTGCGCTCTTGTACTGACTGTTGCCGTTGCCGAGGCTCTTGCCGGCATTGGGATCGGCGGGCCCCCACAGGCGAAAGATGCACTTCTCCACCGAGATGTCCCTCTGGAGCTTGTGAACCGCCCCATCCGCCGTATTCGGATCGAACGTCGCGGGCACCCTCATTTGATCCACGGGGAGCCATGCGTCTCTCGCGCCCACAATGACCTTGCGCTGCAGCTCGATCGTTGCGCCGGCGCTGAAGCCTGCGGAATCCAGCGCCTGCGCTGCGGGCCGGCTGTACTTGGCCGGATCATACCCGGGCACCAACGCCGGATCAGGCGGAGTATTCAGGTCCTCGAAGAAAACGTGATCGGCCGTGATGGCGGCTTCCGAATCCTCCGACATCAGCACGTGGAATTGTCTCGTGCCCGACCATGTGATGACTTGAGTAACGTCACCGCTCGATTGCTTGACGAGAATCCGCCACTGGCCATCGCAGGGGTCGCGATCCTCGAAATACGGCTTGCACAACTCCACGGCATAGGACTTGTGCACCATATTCGTGCTCGAGTTGCGCACAGAGCGGTAGGCCAGCTCGGAAAGATAGATACACGGCCGCTCGAATCCAAAATACGGAGAGGTCGTGACCGTCCCCCACTGGATCGTGATTTCATCATCCTCGTCGATGTAGTCCTTGATATTGGCGGCGATCTGGGCCGGGTCGCCAAGCGCTCCGAGATTCACACCTGCCAGGGCCGCGGTGATCGCCCACGTGAGCATCTCACCGCTTGCGATATTGACGTTGACCATCTTGTTGGGGTCCATTCCCGGCAATGTGAGCAGGGACCTGGGCGCGAGAATCCGATCCAGATTGTGCACCGTGGCGATATGCCGATAGGCATAGTGAGGATCGAATTTGAACTTGTCGGGCACCACCGCGCAGGGGTCAATGGGGACACACGGATCGACGCCCGCCGCGCGCAGATACCAGAGATCCAGGTCATTGCCGTCCGAATCCACGGGGGTAGTGATGACAATCTGCGGCTTGAACAATCCCCAGTTCTCTACACGAGTATCGATCTGGTCGTGGTTCAGCAGGTAGCGATACCGCAATTCCAGCTCATCCGACAGGTCGAAGGGCGTGTAGTTGTAAGTCGGGTACGCGTACTGCCAGATCACCTCCCATTCATAGCGGGCCAGGTCCTGTGCGCTGGCGGGATCGATGCTCCGCGCTGTCCCGAGCGAGTTTGTTCCGGCGGCCAGTATTTCCGCGTTCACCTGAAGCTGACTGCGTCCATCGATATTGAACCGGTTCGGGTCCCTCGGGTCGAACTTGTAGCCCGTGTTGACGTTCAGCATGCCCCCATTATCCACGATGCGCACGGCCGCGTAGATGGGCTTGCCCTTGCTCGAAGCCAGGCCCGGCATCTCAAACCACCTGGCATCGCCGACCCCGTCGCCATCCGCGTCCGCGTCAGCGATTGTATTGATCCTCGGGCTGCATGGATCAATGATCTCGCGCTCACCCACGGTCAGCGCGTTCACGTCTCTCGTGCGGCCAATCGATTTACCCGTGATATTGCTGATCTGCCGCCAGTAGTAGTCGAACACCGGGTTCGTGGATGTGGAACTGGGAGATTTCTTCGCATACGGCTCCAGGTCCGCCAGCCACGCATTGTTCGCATCTGGATAGTCATAGTACTCCTCGGCCCGTGGGAAGCCCGGCACATCTTTGGCCAGCACTTCGCCGATCTGGGCGACGACGCTATCGACGGCGAACCCAAGCTGCCGATTGTCCGCCGTCGCGGAGGTCGCCATCTTGTCGATCCGCGCCGCCATCAGGAACAGCACGCCCACGATGGCCAGCAGGCTGGTTAGAACGACTGTCAGGATCAGGGCCGAGCCCGTGTCCCGGCGGCATCCGCTCCTTCTCTCATTTGTCAGATCCATGATCATCGTCAGTTGTCCCAAACCACGATGTGCGTGAACGTTCGGCCCTTCTTGAGGATGCCCTTCGAGTCGTACAGCGTGAACGTGAATTTGAAGGCCTTCGGATTGATCCCTGCACTTACGCCGGACGATGCACCAGTGGGGCGAACCCAAGGAATCGCTCCGGTGCGCAACTGCGTGCTGGCGTCCAAGTAGTGAAGCGTAAAGCTGTCCACACCCTGCGCCACAAACATGGGCAGGCTCGCCTTCACGTTGTTCGGCTCGATGACCGGTCGTCTCATCCACCCGTTGGGGTCGATCGGCGGATTCACCAGCCACTCCTGGGGCGACCTGGTGAAGAACTCGCCCAGTGGATCGGAACCTTGTGCAGGCCCGCCGATTGCCAGGATGGTCTGCCGCCGGAGCAGGACTTTCTCATGGGGTTGCGGGGGCTGCTTGTAGGAATTCGGGTCCGGCTGACCATAGTAGACGCAAGCGACGTTCCCGGCGATGGTATTGCCGCCGTATTGCTCGGTGGACCGGAAATCACCCGCCGTGAAGAGTAGAATCGCATCCGAGTCCATTTGCACCGGCGTGCCTGCAGCGGCAGGCGCCTGCGTGCTGTGGGAGATATGAACCGGGTAACCATAGGGAAGCCGCGTGGGTATCGCGCCGCCTCTGAAGTCCGCGTCCAACTGCTCCGTGATGACGCGCAGCTTCTGCATGACCTCGGCGTTGGCCATCGCCATCCGCTGGGAATCGATGCTGACCCTGAAGATGACTCCGGCGAACGACAGGATCACCGCCAGAATCCCCAGCGACACCACCATTTCGATCAGTGTAAAGGCTTTTCGCATCGTACGGCTCAGAACCTGAGAACCTGCTGATAAACAGCGATCAAGGGATTGCGGCCGCCCGAGATCGACGGCGGGACCACCCAGACGCCGGCGCGTGCGGTCGGCGTGACAGGCCCTCCCGTCCACGGCCGGTCCAGTACGATTCTGTCCGGCTGGGTCGCGGAACGCTCCAGGACGCGATAAATCTGCCCCGTCGCGTCATCCACGATGGACGCCCCGTCATTGATGAACGCACGCTCATCGACGCCATCCGCCGTAAGATTGTCTACGATCTGGATTTGCGGTCCCGTGCTCTGCACGACGCTGACGCGCACCGGACGCGGAATATCGGACGAGTCCAGGCTTGGCCAGTCGGCGCCGCTCTTGCGTACCCGGTACTGCGAATGGACGCCGGTTTTCCGGCTGACGAACACCGTGACCTGGACCAGACGCCCCCCACCGGGCATCCGCCGACAAATGGCTGCCCACGAGTACTGGGCGGCGGACGTGTCCGGAGTCGAAGGATACAGGTATTCCGACGACGGAATGCCGCTGAGCCAGTCGAACGGGACGTACGGGATGAACGCCGGGTCGCCGGAATTCGGGTCCAGGGCGTACAGGGGGACCGGGGCAATGGCGTTCGGATCGAGGCCGTACAGCCTGATCTTGGCGACCGCCTCGCCGGCCGCCACGGAGCCTATCGTCCGCTCCGTCGAGACCGTGGCGAAATACACGCCCGTCATGAACGTCCCGCCGACGAACAGCAGCCCGACGGCCAGCGTCGCCACGGCCAGCAACGTTTCCGTCAACGAGAATCCTTGTTGTCGTCTATGATTTTCCATACCGTTGCATCATTGCGGCGAGATCAGGTCCCCTGTATACGGGCTGACGTACACGGTCCCGGCACTCAGCCCGCGCAGATACTCCGTCCACGCCCTTTTCTTTTCATACGCCCGGCGAAATGTCTGGCGTTCGTAGAGCACGAAGCTCGTGCAACTCGCCTCCAGCCCCAGGCCGAGATTCGGGTATGCGCTCCAGGCGGCGCCAAAATAATCATCCTGGTAGAACATGCCGACGCCGGCGTTCACTTGCACCTTCTTATTGAAAACATCATCCAAGCTTACGCTCGTGTTGGCTGCGCTATCGACATGCCCGTTCCTGTTTCTCACTTGAACGTTCTGGATCACAAGCTTGCCCGCTGGGGAGAAGACGATGGAGAACGTCGTGGCGCCACTCAACTCCGCCGGCTCATCGAGGTCAGCGTCGCTCTTGACACGCGTGAGGTCCATCACGCCGATCGTATCGGGCAGCTTGATCGGCTCATGTCCTTCCAGAGCTCGAAAACCGCTCGCCAGATTTAGAGTCTTGGGCTCCTCGTGCACGATGAACACCATATACTGTGGCGCATCCAGCAGACCCTTGAGGGGGTCCAGCGGATCATTCGATGTGCACGCCTTCTGGAATCGGACGCCGACGTATCGCTGGTGCGTCGCGGCCATGGTCCGCGCGGAGTTCAGGGCCGCCTGGATGATGCTCTTCGTCCCGCCTTCCGACTGGAAGGAATCGACCAGCGCCTTCACGGCCGGCAGGGCCAGACCCACCATCAGCGCGATCGTCGCCACGACCAGCGTCGTCTCGATGAGCGTCAAACCAACTGTCCTGCGTGCTCGACCGTGCATGGGTCTTGCTCTCTTATCTTATTTACTGTTCTAACGGAACTCGCAGGATCCGTCACATGCCCTTGCTGCTGATGTCATCGGCGGTTCCGAACGTCCTATCCGGCCCGGCCGAAACCAGCTCCGGGAAGGTATCGCCCGGAACATAGATGTAGTTCAGCGGTGTGCCCCACGGGTCGTACAGCTTCGACCTGACCGACTGCTTGTCGTGCCTCTGCACGAGGACAGTGTCGATCCCCTTGAGAATCTCGCTGGACGCCGGCACGGCGTCGAGGGCCGCATACATGCGCTGTATGCGCAACAGGACTATCGCATTGGGTGGAGCCAGGCTTGCGTCCGGCTGTACCGGGAACCCATCCGTATCTTCGTAGTATTCCCGCAATGCCGCTTTGAGCAGGGAGAAGGCATTGGCCACGATGCTCTCGCTGCCCTGGTTCTCCACGCGGAGCGTCACCGTAATGATCATGGCGGCCAGGGTGGCGATCACGCCGACCACGACCAGGATCTCGACAAGCGTCAGTCCGCGTTTGAATTTCCAGTCAGCCATAAGCCACGCCCGCCCCACCCAGGGGTCCGTGCTATCTCTTTCCGAAATTGCGGATGTCGTCGTTCGTGCCGTACCACCCGTCGGGCCCCGCCGAGATGAGGAGATAGGAGTCCGGCCGATAGGGCCAGAATCGAGCTTGCACCTTGGGGTCACGGATGTACCGCTGATAGAAGTACGGAAATTCATCCGAAGGATCCGCCACCTCCGTCGCATCGGCATTGGCCGGATGCGAGGGATCGATCTTGTGCGGGATTCGCGCCGGGTTCATGATGTCCGCCAGCCTTCCCTGGGCCGCCAACGGTGCGTTGTCCCTCGCGTCATAGATGCGGGCGTCGGTGGTGGCACGCAGAGCGGCGTTCACCTCGAAGATCGTCTTACTGGCGGGATTGGCCCTGTAATACAGAATCGGCGTTCCAGGATTCACGATGTCGCCATTGGCACGCTGTATCTTCCTCCCAGGCACATCGAATACGTCGCAGAGCACGTGGGTCTTTGGCGCGAGGGGCTGGGGATTCGCAAAGAGTTCTCCGAGGTAAAAGGCGTTTGCGGTCTCCAATTCGATGTAGCGATCCCTTCTCTTATCCAACGTGTTCGGGGCGGCATATACAGTGTTGGGCACAGGCCTGCCCAGGTTGTCCGCTCCCAAGCCGTCCGCTCGCCATGAGGACTCAGGATGGAAACCCAGCAGGTCCCAGCCCAGCAACGCCTCTGCCAGCTTCTGTGCCCCGCAGTAATTCTGCAGGCCGCCTCTCGCCGGAACGAACCACTCCGACGGCGGGTAGTCCCCGTAATCATTGCGGAAGGCGGCCAGGCCCAGGTCGATCGCCGTGAACTGGGCGTGCTGCTTCACCCGCTTGGCCGAGTCCTTCACCATGGTCAGCGCCGGCACCAGAATCCCGATGAGGATCGCTATGATGCTGACCACCACCAGGATCTCTATTACCGTCAAGCCCGACTTTTCACGTCTCACGGTAGTCCTCTTTCAAAACGATGGTCCCTATCGACTCTTCACCTTGCACCGTCCCGGCCGGCTCTCATCCGCCGCCCCAATACTGGCAAGGCCATGGAAATCGCAATCCTATTCGATGAAACAGTCGCGATGAGAAACCCGTTCGACGAAATCGCCCTTACTGGAGGCGGTCTCTGAATGACCAGTCGAAGTTGCAGATGTCATCAGCCGTGCCATACTCGCCGTCCCAACCGGCCGAGATCAGGATATACGAGTCAGCCCTGTACGGCCTCGATATGGCCGACACCCTCTCGTTGCGGATATTCCAGTAGAATCTCTTTCCTTCTGGCTCGGCCGGAGCCCCTGTCGCATCACCCGGGAAACTGAGAAGCCTGTGGGGACGGCTGGCCGAATCGAACGGCATGCCCAGTCGGAGAAGCTCCGCGTTGTCTTTCCAATCGTAAATGTTGTCCGGATTGTTCGGGTTCTGCAGGTCGTGGGATTGCCTGGAGGTGTTGGCCTTATAGTAGAGCACGGGCATTCCCACCTTCTTGCCGGTGAGGCGGTTCGTCACGCGGTTATAGACGTCGCACAAGACAAAATCGCACGGGTCAAAGGGAGCAGGGTTTTGGTAAAGCTGACCCAATGGAACTGCATTCGCATTCTCCAGGGGCAGGAAGGCCCCCGGTCGAGCGGCGAGTGTCATGGGAGTGTACAAAGCCAGGGTAAGACCATTTGTCCTGTCGCTCCGGAAAATCGAGTCCGGATGAAACCCCATCAAGTCTCGCCCCATCATGGCCTCGGAGAGCTTCTCCGCGCCGCAGTAAGCGAGCGGACCTGTGACCCCGGGCGCAGAGAAAGTCGAGTCCGGGTAGCCGCCGAACTGGCTGTCGAACAGTTCCACGGCCGTCTCGATACTGTGGAACTGAGCCTTCTGCTTGACATTTGTGGCGTACTGTTTGACCTTGTTCAAGGCCGGAACCAGCAGGCCGATGAGGATCACGATGATGCTCATGACGGTCAGCAGCTCCACGATGGTGAATGCCTTTCTGTGCCTGGTTTGCTTCGCGACGGGTTTCATAGGATTCTCCTTCAGATATAGGTGCCTCGTTTTCAGGACTGCGATTATTGCGCCGAGCTCAAGCTCGTAATCACCTGGATCATGGGCAGGAAGACGGCGAGCACGATGACCATGACCATGCCGCCGAGGCAGATGATCATGATCGGCTCGAGCATGGACATCAGGCCGCCGACCAGCACGTCCACCTGCTCATCGTAGTTGTCCGCGACCTTCAAGAGCATTTTGTCCAGGTCGCCCGTCTCCTCCCCGACGGCCACCATGTTGCAGACGAGCAGGTCCACGGTCTTGGATTGTCGCAGCGGTCCGGCGAACGTGTCGCCCTGGCGAATGGAGTTGTGGACGGCGCCCAGCATGTTCGCGTAGACCTCGTTGCCGGCCGTCTCGCGGGTCACGTTGAGAGCGTCCAGGATCGGCACGCCGGCGCTGATCAATGTCCCGAGCGTCCTCGTCCATCGCGTGATGGACACCTTGCTGCTGATCTGGCCGACGACGGGCACCCGCAATTGGATCGTGTCCAGCACCAGGCGACCCGCGCGGAATTTCCTGACCATCCTCAGAATGATGATCGTGATGATCGGAATGGATATCATCACCGCCCAGCCATACTGGTACGCAATCCAGCTACTGATGCCGAGCACGGTGGTCGTCACCGGGTTGAGCTGACCTTCCACCATCTCTTCCAGCACGGTCTTGAACGACGGAATCACGAACTTCATCAGGCCCAGAAGGATCAGAAATGCCGCCGAGAGCACGACAGAGGGATAAATCATGGCGCTCTTGACGCGGCCGCGAAGCCGGATCGCCTTCTCCTTGAAGTCCGCGACACGGGCCAGGATCAGGTCCAGCACGCCGCCCGTCTCGCCCGCCGCCACCATGTTCACGAACAGCCGGTCAAAGGCACGCGAGTACTTCGCCATCGCCTCCGACAGCGTCGAGCCGCCCTCGATGTCGTCCGCCACGTATCCGATGATGCGTTTGAAATTGCCGCCTTTCTGCTGCTCCTGGAGGATTCGCAGGGAGCGAAGGATGGGCAATCCCGCGTCTTGCAGGGTCGAGAGCTGCCTGGCGAACTGCGTGACGTATTTTACCTTGACCCTTCCCTTGGCCCCCCGCCGATGCGTGGTCTTGGCCGACGCTTTGCCCGTGGTTTTGGTCGCTGTCTTCGACCGCACCTTCGTGGGGAAATACCCCATGTTGCGGATCTTGCTGATCGCCTCCTTCTCGCTCAACGCCTCGATCTCGTCTTTGACCTCGACGCCTTGCGAGTCCAACGCCACATACTGGAAAACCGGCATCTTCCTACCTCTCTTTCAGTCCATCCCCTGCGCAGGGCGCTGCGCTCTTTAGCCTTCCGTTATCGTCTCTTTCACAATCTCATCAAGAGTCGTAATTCCGTCGTAGATGGCTGACAGCCCATTGTCGCGAAGCAGCACCATACCCTTCTTCTGGGCGGCCACACGCAGCACATTCGTCGACGCACGATTCATAATCAGATCGCGGATCTCGTCGTCGAACATCAGGATCTCGAAAACGCCCACTCTTCCGCGGTAGCCGGTCCCGTTGCATTTGCTGCAGCCGCGCCCGTAGTAGAACTTCTTGCCTCTGATCTCCTCTTCCGTAAGACTCAGCTCCTTCAGTTGCACCTCGTTGGGCTCGTACTGCGTCTTGCAGTTCGTGCATATCTTTCGTACAAGGCGCTGGGCACAAATCCCCTCCAGCGTTGCCGTGATCAGGAACGGCTCGACGCCCAGATCGAGCAGACGGGCAATCGAGCTCGGTGCATCGTTGGTGTGCAGCGTGGTGAATACGAGGTGTCCCGTCAGCGACGCCTGCGCGGCGATTTCGGCTGTCTCGAGGTCGCGAATTTCGCCGACGAGGATGATGTCGGGGTCCTGACGCAGAATAGACCTCAAGCAGCGGGCAAACGTCAGGCCGATGTCCGGCTTCATCTGGCACTGAATGAGGCCGTCGATATCGTACTCGACAGGGTCCTCCGTCGTGATGATCTTGACGTCGATGGTGTTCAGCTCGCTCAACGCCGAGTACAGGGTGGTGGTCTTGCCGCACCCCGTCGGTCCCGTCACGATGAGAATCCCGTTCGGCCTGCGGATGAGCTGACGCATGGTCTTGACGTCGTGGGGCCGCAAGCCCAGCTTCTCCAGGTCGAAGCTCAGTTGGCTGCGGTCGAGCACACGCAGCACTACGCTCTCCCCGAACATGGTCGGCAAAACACTGACACGCAGGTCCACGGGGTTGCCCTGCACCGTCAGCGAGATTCTGCCGTCCTGAGGCAGACGCCGCTCCGCAATGTCCAGACTCGCCATGACCTTGATACGCGAGCTCAGGGCTGCTGCGATGTATTTTGGCGGCGGAATCATCTCATAAAGCACGCCGTCGATGCGGTAACGCATCTTGTACTCGTTCTCGAACGGCTCGAAGTGAATGTCCGACGCCTTGTCCCGGATAGCCTGCAGAAGCACGAGGTTCAGCAGCTTCTTCACCGGGTTCGATTCAGACAGCTCTTTCAACTCGTCCAGGTCAATGCTCGCGCTTCTTCCCTCGAATTCCGCCAGAAACGCATCCGACTGGATCTCGTCAATCAGCTCAGTAATTCCCTCATCCTGCTTGGTCTCATAATATTTGTTCAGTGCACTCTCAAGGGTATCACGATCCGTGATCTTCACCGTCACGTTGAAGCCCATGAGCGTTCGCAGATCGTCGGTGGCCCGGAAATTATCCACGTTGTCCAGAACCACTGCCAGCTCGTTCTTATCCTTGTTGTACTCGACGGGCAGGATGTGATATGACTTGGCCATCTGGGCGGGGACCTTCTCGATCACATCCGGCGGGATCGTCAGACCCTCGATGCTCCCGTACTCCATGCCGCGCTTGCCAGCCAACGCCACCTGGAGCTGCGTCTCGTTAACAAGCCCGAGTTCGAGCAGGATCTGCCCCAGACGCACGTCTCCCCCTCGCTTTTTCTGGATTTCGAGACACTCATGGACTTTCTCCCGGCTCAGGAGACCCATTTTCATGAGGATGCGGCCCAACGGTCGGCCCCGGAGTTGCTCCACTGGAGGATATTTTTCCGCTGTTTTCATCGTGCCCATATCCTGATACCCTCAAAGTCCGTATTCAATCTACGTCTTTCCAGCATGAGAGTAAATAGCGATCTACACAAATATTACGCATTGGACACCTGGTTAATGAGACACAGTGTCAAGCCCTCAAAACTCGTTGACCCGGTCTTGGAGAAGTCAATTCCCTCATCCACGGGGATGTTTCCCGGATGGCAGTCCCTGATACCGTTTCCAAGTGCCTACGTCTTCAGAATAGGTCCGAGATCCTCCAGCTCCTTGGCCGCCTCGGCAGCCTTCCTCTTCAGTGCTTTGCCCTTGGCGCCGCCGATCTTGGCCAATGCCTTTTGCTGCAGGGCGCCCGGTTGACGACCCTTGTCCAACATCTCTTCCAGCGTGATTCTACCCGCGTCGTAAAGCGTCCAGAGATGCTCATCCAGTAATTGCATGCCAAGCTTCTTGCCGGTCTGGATGCTCGAATCGATGCGGTACGTCTTGTTCTCACGAATGAGATTGGCAATGGCCGGCGTTACAACCATGAACTCGTAGGCGGCAATCCGGCCGCGTCCCGTTGCCAGCGGACACAATTCCTGGCTCAGGACTGCAATCAGGTTGCCGCTGAGTTGTGTACGAATCTGCTCCTGCTGGTCCACAGGGAACACGTCGATGATTCGGTTCACCGTACCAGCGGCGCTGGTCGTGTGAACCGTACTGAAGACCAGGTGGCCGGTTTCAGCGGCACGGATTGCGTTGCTGATGGTCTCCAAATCGCGCAGCTCGCCGACGAGAATCACATCCGGGTCCATACGCAGAACGCGTCTTAGCGCCTCGCTGAAGCTCGGCACATCGACACCCACCTCGCGCTGATTGATGATCGATTTCTTGTGAGGGTGGTAGTATTCGATGGGGTCCTCCACGGTGACAATGTGCCGATCGAAGTTCTCATTGATGTAGTTGATCATCGTGGCCAACGTGGTGGTCTTGCCACTTCCCGTGGGGCCCGTGACCAGAAACAAGCCGCGGGGACGGCGGCACAAAGCCGCACAGATCTTCGGCAAGCCAATCTCTTCGAACGTCATGACTTTATAAGGGATCTGACGCAGAACCATCGAGATGCAGCCCTTCTGCTTGAAGATAGACACGCGAAAGCGGGCCGCCTCGCCAAAGGCAAAGCCGAAGTCCGTACCCCCTTCCTCTTGCAGCTCCTGCTGGCAGCGTTCCGGGGTAATACTCTTCATCAGACCCGCACTATCATCCGGCTCGATCACCTTGGTCTCCAGAGACCTGAGGTGCCCGTCGATGCGCAGGACCGGAGGCCGGCCCACGCTGATGTGAATATCGGATGCACCCTGCGTCACGCACGCCTGGAGAAGTCGATCCATGTTCAGTGTTGCCATCTGGTGATCCTCATGCAATCTCGTTGCTATTCAGTTGCCAAGCTCTCCGCCTGTGCCGTTTCCGATACTTCCTGGGGGGTCGTAAGACCCTTGAAGATCTTGAGTTTGCCGTCTTCCATGAGCGTACGCATGCCCGTGGCCTTCGCCGCCCGACGCAACTCGCTGGTCGTAGCCCTCTTGAACGCAAGCTCACGAATCTCACTGTTCATCTCAATCATTTCGAAGATGCCGAGTCGCCCCTTGTATCCTGTGCCATGGCAGACACTGCAGCCCGCCCCTTTATACACCGGCCGAGTCTTCAGCTCTGCCGGATCTATCTCCAGCAGCCGAAGGTGATGAGGATCGGGGTTCTCGTCCACAACCTTGCATTTCTTGCAGATGACGCGTATAAGTCGTTGCGCCATAATAGCTTGGATCGAGCTGGCCACGAGGAAGGGCTTGACGCCCATATCAATCAGACGGGTGATGGCGCCGCAGGCATCGTTCGTGTGCAGCGTGCTGAAGACCAGGTGTCCTGTCAGGGCCGCCTGGATGGCGATATTGGCAACGACATTATCACGGATTTCGCCGACGAGGATGATATTGGGCGCCTGACGCAGCATGGACCGCAGGATCTTGTCGAATGTCAGGCCGATATCTTCCTTTACCTGGCACTGGTTCATGCCGGAAAAGTTATACTCGACGGGGTCCTCCGCGGTGATGATCTTCTTATCGGGCTTATTCAGTTCCTGCAGGGCGGCATACAGCGTCGTCGTCTTGCCGCTACCGGTGGGCCCGGTCACCAGGAAGATCCCGTTAGGTCTTTTGATGATCTTCTGGAACTGCTGGTAGTTGTCCTGCTCGAATCCCAGCGACTCGATACCGATATTGACGGCGTCCGGCCGCAAGATACGAAGCACGACGCTGGGACCGTGGACCCCCGGCAGGGAGGAGACACGAAAGTCAATATCCGTGCCGGCAATGTTCCGCTTGATACGGCCGTCCTGCGGCAGCCGCTTCTCGGCAATGTCCATTCCGGACAGAATCTTCAGACGCGCAACCAGGGGCGCCTGCATGTTCTTCGGGATATTGTCCTTCTCCAGGCAGACACCGTCGACGCGGTACCGGATGCGGACGCGGTCCGCCATCGGCTCAACGTGAATATCGCTGGCCCGCATGTGATAGGCTGTATCGATTATAAGGTTTACAAGGCGAATGACGGGCCCCTCGCCGTCGTCGCCCCCCGCCTGGATTCGCAGCGCCTCGGCCGCCAGCTCGTTGCCCGCCTCGGCCAGTTCCGCCGCCGTGGCATCGATGCTGTGCTTGAGCCTGTCATCTTTCTCCCCGCCCTTCTCGTCCTTCGTCATACTCTCGATATAGGACCGAATCTTGGTCGGATTGGCCAGGCAGCACTCCAACTCTGCGTTCAGGCGAAGCCGAATCGAGTCCATCATCTCGAGGTCCATGGGATCGCAGATGGCGAGTCTGAGCTTCCCGTTGCCCGAGCTCAGCGGCAGGATACTATGACGTTTGATCAGGTCTTCCGGTATGATTTTTGTCGCGTCAGGGGGGATGACGATCTGGTCCAGATCGACGTACTGCAGTCCAAACTGCTTGGCGAGCGCCTTGGTGAGCGTATCCTCGCTGATCAGGCCCAATTCGATCAAGACCTGCCCGAGCCGCTTGTTGCTCGACTTGGCGGTCTTGATGGCATTGATCAGAGCTTGTTTTTCTACCAGCCCGGCCTTAAATAGGATTTCCCCTAAGTGCCTGCGCTGTTTGGTCATACAAACCTCACCTGGCTGATTCCACCGGTCCCTGAGTACTTATTATAGCACGTTGGACAGGACAAGTCAAATCTCCAATTTCAGGCGAAGCAGGTTCAATGCCGTCTGTGCCGCTCGCAGCCGGACGGAACTTCTGTCGTGGGGAAACACGTGCCGTGATATGTCCGTACTGTCCCTGCTGCTCACAGCAATGTATACAAGGCCCACCGGCTTGTGTTCAGTGCCTCCTTCAGGTCCGGCAATCCCCGTGATCCCGACGGCAAAGTCCGCTCCTGCGTTATACCGTGCGCCCTGGGCCATCGCCACAGCCACCTGCTCACTGACGGCCCCGTGCGTTTCAATCAATGCCGGAAGCACTCCTAACTGCCGGCTCTTGCTCTCGTTGCTGTACGGCACCCAGCCACAGAGAAAATATCGGCTGGAACCAGGAACATCCGTAATCAGTTTTGCCAATAGTCCCCCGGTACAGGACTCGGCTACGGCCAATGTCTTGCTCGCCTGGGCCAGTTTCTCGCCGACAACCTCTGCCAGAGTTTGGTCCTCTACCCCATACACCAGCGTGCCGAGGGCCCGGCGAAGGGAGGCTTCCTCCTCCGCTGCCATCTCCTCGGCCTTTCTCCGGTCCAGCGATGTCGCCATCACCTCCAGGGTAATCACGCCGGCGTGAACCGTACAGTTGACCAGGGGGTTGCGCCCCCGCTGCATGGCATCCCCGAGCATCTCGGCGATGGTGGATTCCCCCGCCCCGAAGCACTTCAGCCGTTTTGTGACAATCGCCTGTGACTTGGCGATCTCCCGCACCCGGGGCAGGACGGAGGCCTCCAGCATCCGCTGCATCTCCGAGGGAACGCCGGGCAACGCAAACAGGACCATGCCGCCCTTTTCCGCCTCCACGCCGGGAGCGGTACCAACCTCGTTCTCGATGGCCTTCGCACCGGCTGGGATGTGCGCCTGAATCGCGTTCCTCGCCGGCATCACCACGCCTCGCTTGTCGAAAAACTGCTGAATCTTTGCGAGCAGATCTTCATGCAGCACCAGATCCACGCCCAGGAAATCGGCCATCGCCTGGCGGGTCAGGTCATCATCGGTGGGCCCGAGCCCGCCGGAGATCACCACTACGTCGGCCTCGCCTGTCGCCAGGTGAAGGACCCGTTTTATGGCCCCCACTTCGTCGGGGGCTACGTAAATGCTGACGACCGGGACACTGATCGCCCTCAGACCACGTGCAACGTATGCAGCGTTTGTATCGACCGTTCGTCCATTGAGGACTTCGTTGCCGACGCTGATGATGCTTGCCTTCTTGATCTGTGCCCGGTCGGACATACGATCACATTTCAATCATTGCCTTCACCGCCCCGTCCCGGTAACCGGCGACCATCTCAAAGGCATCCTGCACATCGTCGAGCCCGAAGCGGTGCGTGACCATGAAATCGACGTTCACCCGGCCGGACGCGATCAGGTCCATGGCCGCCTGCGTACAGCCATTTTGACGGCGCACGTTGACAATCGTTACTTCCTTTCTGCGGATTTTATCGATGGAGAGCGAAATCCGGTCTTCGCGGGGAATGCCGATCAGCATGAGCGTGCCGCCGGCCCGGAGCAGATCGACGGCCTGGTCAATCGTCTCCTGCTGCCCCGCACACTCGTACACGACGTCCATCCCAAGCGGCTCTTGCTTCAGGATCGCGCTA